>OFQX01000445.1_pt1 | contig 12907 bp, 13 predicted proteins | sample 1542951 | NCBI WGS metagenome assembly OFQX01 (sample SAMN07774215, study PRJEB24372) | wastewater metagenome | isolation source: WWTP Novara (Effluent) | place: Italy: Novara | collected 2015-12
CTTGGCATCTTCTTCCTGGTTTTTGAAGTATTCTTCGGATGCTTTCTGGGCGCGCTCGAAGTCGGAAATGGTTTGTTCGAGCTGGAGTTTGGATGCTGAGTCGCCAGACCCTGGTTTTTCTTGCCCCTTCTTGAGGTACTCCGCTTGTTTGCTTGTCAGTTCGGCTGATTTGGCCTGATATTTCAGGGTAACCTCGTCATTTGCTAGCCCCCTGGCTCTCAAATCCTGATAATCTTCTTCCAGCTTGAAACGCTGTTTTTGTATTTTGCCTAATTCGGTTTGGTTTTCTTGCTCAAATTTCGCCAGGTTCTTTAGCCCTTGTGCCTCTGTTGCCCTGTCGGACGCCCGGATTTGCGCGAGGGCGTTGGTTTTGACAGTCGCGGCTTGCAAGTCTTTCAGTTCCTGCAATTCGGCTGCGTATTGCCTTGCTTTGGCTGATCCAGCGCCGCCAAAACTTGCCTCAGTTGCGTATCTGAGATTGTTTTCAGCATTTATGATTTTGGTGCGCAATTGCGCCTCGATCTGATCTGGAGAATCTGGCCGGCCTATTCCCTTTAGAAAATCCGCCACTTTACCGGCTTTATCTAGGATGCCGATCCACCCGCGCTCGATTGACCCAAGGTTTGCAGTAATCTGCGCCGCGCTCTGGTTCATCGTGTCGGCATAGGCATTCTGCGCAACGGCTGCGGCCTGGCTGAATTTGCCCTGCTCTTCCAGCGCCTTGATTTGCTGGTAAAGACTCAGGGTTAGAAAGTTCGTGCTTTCGTTGAGCTTGATGGATGCTTCGAGCGGCTTATCACCCAGTTTTGAGAACTGCTTTACCGTGTCTTCGATTGCCGTCCCGGTTGTTTTCTCGAAAGCAATGGCGGCCTGTGATAATTTTTGCAGGCTATTCGCGCCCACGTCACCTGCGGCTACAAATTGATTTAAGACCTCTGCGGCCTTGCTTTGCGTTCCGCTGACGCTTGCCATGCTTTGCGCCATGCCTTGCAGTTGCCCGGTTGTAAGGCCGATGGCGTTACCGGTCAAAATCAAAGTTTTGTTGTAAGCGTCTGCCTCTTTGCTGCCAGCGTAGTACGCATACCCCAGCGTACCAACGGCTGCGGCGGCTGCACTGAATGGCGTTATCAGGCTGGCCATGTACCCGCCAAGGGCTTTTGCGGCGTTTCCTACGCCACCGAACATATCTTTGAGTTGCCCCCCTTGCTGGAGCAACACGGTAAGCGGTGCCTGGCCAGATGCCAGCCCTACGGCAATATCGGTGAATTGTGCCGGGACATTGCGCAAAGCAGCGGCTGTGGCTTTGGCCGACATCTCCATCTTTCCGAGGTCGGCTGCTGCCTGTTTGAGTCCTGCCGATGCGCTACCGGCGGAGCCACCAAGGCCACTAAGGCTTTTGCCTGCGCCATTGATAGCGCCTGAAGCACCACTTGCAGCCCCGCCAAGGCCATCAAGGCTTTTCCCCACACCATTGATAGCCCCAGCCGCTTGGCTGGCACCATCTACGGTCAGCCGAATGCCTAATTCAGTGGTTGCCATTCGCGCACCTCATTTGTTTTTGGCTTTTTCGGCCACGCCTCGGAGCGTGCCGCGTTCTGCTGCCTGGATGCCCGTGAATATCTCGCGCCGCGCCTTGCCCCGCAGTCCTTGCACCTTGAGGTATGCAAGAACGCCGCCATAGTCCAGACCAGTAGCGCCGCCCATGCCGCTGTAGCGCCATTGCGACTGGATCGCGCACCAGTGCGCCCACGTTTCGGAGTTGCAGGGCCACAGGTACACAATGGTTTCATCGGCCTTGTCATCCCTTGAAAAGAGGGCGGATAGCAGGGGGTTTGTGCGCTCGTCATCTGCGATGGTTTCCTGTGCTGCTACCTGGTACGCGAGCGCTTCTAGTTTTTTTCCTTCGCGCCAACTTCCGCCAAGTAGGTGCGGAATGCGACATTGGCTACGCCGGGAATTTTGCAAAGTTGCTTCATTGCGTCTGCGCTGTACGGTACGGGTTTGTCCGTTTCATCGCGCACCCCAGACCAATCTTCCACAACGTCGGCCAGGAAGTCTGCCAGGCTTGCATCCTGGTCGCCTTTGAGTTTTGCGGTAATCTGCTCCGAATCCAATCGGAGGCAGGTTAGTTTGAAATCAAACGGTTGCGGTACGCCATTTGCGTCATTGATGGAGCCGCGAACCTTAAAACCTACTGTGTCGCTGACGACGATTTTGATAGCCATTGTTTTGCCCTATTTGAAAACGTTGGCCCGATTGAATTTGACAAGGCGGCAAGGGACGGGCCATACCTTGCAGCGTGCATTGCTACACGCTTGCCTGGTCAAAACTTGCTTAGTAGGCGATCTGACGACCCAGGAATGAAATTGAACATTCAACCTGATTAACCTGGCCGGACTGCATCCGGGCCGCTTCGTTGACACTGATGTAGCCATAGCCGTAGGTAGTTCCACCACCTCCCACAACCCTGAACGCACACAAAGTGAAGGTGCGGCTCAGGTTCAGCATGGATTTGTAAGTGGCATTGGTTGGGTCATGGGCAAGTGCCAGAGTGGTGGTCGTCGGATTAAAGCCCGTGGGGATCTTGATACCCTGGCGTGCGGCCAGCAGTTGAACGTCGGTATAACGGGTATCGCCGCCGGATGTGGCAACGGTCAATACCTGAGGAATGTCCGTCCATCCGCTGACTTTTTGGGCTGTGCCGGTGCCGGAACCTGTCGGGAAGTAGGTAGTGTTCGTGCTGTTCAAGCCCGTTATTTCGAACGTGTCGTTTGTCAGTTGGTTGGCGACATAAATATTATTGGTTGCATCCTCCCAGCCGGATATAACCAGTATCTCGTCGCCATCAACGTAGCCGTGGGCGGTCGAGGTCAGGACTGCGGGGTCTGCGTTGGTTGCGCCGGTGATGGTCTTTGCGCCTGCAAAGGTGGTGCTAAATTGAAACTTGGCACCTTCGGGGAAATTGAAAGCCATGATGGTTCCTCTGTGATAAAAACTAATTTGTGATGCGGTGGGCGGTTGTGAAGCCGTCCTGCCACCACATCAGGCCCGGCTGAAAATCAAGCAGGGCTGCGCCTGCGAACGTGATCGGTTTGGTTGCTGCGGCTGGTTGCCAGCCCATAAGCGCTGTGCGCACGGATGCGCGTAAGGTTTCGAGTTCTGCAATGCCTTCTTGTCCGGCGCTGGATTTGACGTTGCGCACGGCGTAGACGATGCCGAAGTCCACGGTTATGGTTTGCAGAATGAACGCGGTAGCAGGCGATGGCTCTGCATCCTCGCGCTGCGGAATGACGTAGCACGCTGGTGATGCGGGTGCCCCCTGCAATGCCATGTCAAACTCGGCAGCGCCGCCCACGACTTTGAAGCCGGAGCATTGCGCCTTGATGCGGTCAATAACGGGCTGGAGGTTCATGCCGCACCTGCCTCGCTGATGCGGCGCTGGATGATGCCGATGATTTCAGCTTGATCATCCTGGCTGAATCCGAGGAACGGACGGGCGGGGATGTTTACCGTCCAGCCTTTGCTGTTGGTGCCCCACACCGTGCGGGCTTTTTTGTGCGAGTCTTTTGCAAAGCGTGTGCGGCCTTTTACCACGCGCAGGCGCACCATGCGGGATTGCGGTGGGTGGTATGCCGATGCGCCAAATTGATGCACTGCGGCGTATTCAACGTTTGTTCCGATGAATACGCTATTTGATTCGACGCGCTTTGTAATGCTGTTGCGCAACCTGCCTGTGTCCAGTAACGGCATTGCAGAACCGGTGCCCTTACCCTTGCGCCTATTGCGGATCGTTGACGCACTTAAAGGTTTCCACGGTACTCCGTCCGGTGATGGCCCACTGGATTTGAAGCGCAGTTTTGTACTTTCAACCGTAGCCTCGCCAATCTCCGTCAATATCGGTTTGGTGTCGGTCAACACACCGCCAATGGCCTGGAGCCTGCGTTGGATAACGTCTAAACCATAGATGGATATGCTCATGGCATCAACTCCAGTACGGTAGACGTAAACACATTCACCCGCGTGCCTGGTGTGGCCGCTGGGCTGATGGTGGGGGCAACATCGGCAACGAGCCGGACTTCACCGACTGAAATGGCCCGCAGTTCGCGCAATGCATCCTTGTAGGCGATGTAAACCGGGTGGTCTTCCCCCAGGTCACGCCGCCACAGGTTGTATCGGGCGATGGTGCAGACGATGCGCTTGATGCTGTCTGGCACCGATGTGAACGGCAACTCAACGGCTACGGAAACGTAGCTTTCGGCCTCGGCTTCTGCATCTGCCAGGGCTTCGGACACACTGGCCCCGCCCGTCACGAGGTCGGCAATGACTGTCGATCCGTAACGGTTGTTGAGGTCGGCTTGCGTAGCCCAGGCCATGATGCCGTCCTATCAGCTCATTTTGACGCTGAACACCGCGCTAGGGCGCGTGCAGACCATCACGGGGTTGGTCTGCATTTCGATGTGCCAGCCACGGTTGCCCGAGTCAATCGGGTAAGCCTGCGCCAGGTAGGGCGTGCCCAGTGCGCCAACGCCTACGCTTGCCAGCGTGTCGGCTGGGGCGAATGCCTGAATGAACAGGCCGGGAACGCCTACGGGCACGGCGATGCCTTGGTCTGCGGTAATGACGCAAGAGCCGGAACCACGGTAGCGGATGAAGCGCACGCCACCGTACACAACCTCGTCGCGCGGATCGCCACGCAAATCGGCTGCCTGCTGGGTGTAGAGGTATGTGTCCTTGATTTGCTTGTTTTCGATCACGTCGTCCCAAAGGCCGTCGCTACAGAAAACATTGATTCCAGAGAACGGGATGCCTGCCAGTGCAGCTTCCATCGGCTGGATCAACTGGGTGAACAGAAGGGCGCGGGTTTTTGTTGCGTCCGTCTGGAATGCGATGGTCGCATCACTGCCACGGCTGCCGAATGCGTTGCTGGTGGTCTTGATGCAGGACATGCGCAGGGTTTCCAGCGTGTAGTCCACATTGCGGCGTAGCAGTGCCAGGGTTTCGTCCCGGCGGGCTGCGATGACCTCGTTTACTGCGGCTGTACCGGCTGCACGGGCGTTCAGCACCTCGTCCGCATAGACTGCACCATCATGGCGATAGTGCGCGGTCTCGAACGTGTGAACGGCGCGGCGTTCCAGCGTGACGGTCTTGGATGGCGTGCCCCGGCTGGAGGTTGCCATCACAGCGGCTGCGTTTGCTGGTTGGTCTTCAATCGCCAGCTTCGTGCCCACCAGCCCGCGCGTCTCAAAGAGCGGCGATAGCTGCGAAGGGGTGTACGGCAGTTTGGCAATAGCCAGCATCAATTCCGTGCTGGTGAAAAAATCAAGGTAGTTATTCATGTTTCAGTCTCCAGCGGATTAGCGGCCAATGAGGTTCTTGGTTGCCAGATCGGCAATGCCAGCGGTCTTGTCGTTGGCGTCGTTGGTTGCGGCCCATTGCAGGATGTCCACCTTGTATTCCGCGTTGCGGAACAGGACTGCGCATGTCGCTGCTGCGCTGGTTGCGTCTACAGCTTCCAGGGCGATGGCTGCTGCCACGTCGGAGCCGTCCAGGTTGTCGTCGTCGTAAGGCACATACAGGCCATCGTTTGCCGGGATGGTGATGGTGAAACCGTCGCCTGCTACGAAGTCCGTGGAGCCATCGGCCAGGGTAAATGCCAGGCCGCCTGCGCTGAATGCTGCTGCAACCACGCCACGCCCAACAAAGATGCCGTCGGGGTCGGTAACGGTGAAGGTGCCTACGTTTGTGCCGGGTTCAACAATCACGAGTTGGTAATTGCCCAGTTTCGCGCCTGCGCTGACGGTGATCGCGCCCATGGTGCCGTTGCCTGTGCTGGAAGCAAAGGCCGTGGCATAGGCTGCCGTCGCGGTAATGGTGGTGCTGCTGGCCGTCTGCGATGTGTCCACCGTGTAGGTGCCCGTGCCGCCTGTGCCGGTGCCCAGTGCGGTAATCTTGGTGCCAGCGGTCACGCCTGAGCCGCTGATGGTCTGCCCAACGGACAAGGCCCCAGATGTGACGGCGGTCACGGTGAGCGTGGTGGTCGCAATGCTGCCGGTTACAACGGCTGCGGCATTGGCCTGTGTGCGTTTGCCCAGTACCATGCCTGCGGTGATGGCCCCCGCGCCTTTGGCGATGGTGACTGTTTCGCGCGAAAGCGTGCCGGGTGCCTCGCTGCTGATGATTTCGCTGGCGCGGTATGGTTCGGTGTAGGTAGTAGCCATGGCTTATCCCTTATGCGGCCTTGCCGCTAACTTGGTTCATGAGGATTGCGCGGGCTTTAATCAGCTCGGCTTCTTTGGAGTCGGGTGCCCGGCCATTGGTGGCTTGATCGGCGAACAGATGCGCCTGGGCTTGGGCTGCGGGCTTGAAGCTCTTGAGCGTTGCGGCCATGGTTGCGAATGCGCCATCTTCAAGCGATTGCAGTACGCTGGTTTCGTCTGCGCTCAGTTCGCGCGGCATATCGGCGCTGAGTTGCGCGATAGCGGTCTGGCGTGCGGCCAGCTTGATTTGCTTGAGGTCGTCAACAGCTTTCTGGTGAGCGGCTTTTTCCGCTGCCAAGTCTGCCGACAAGTCATTGATTTGCTTTTGCAGCTCTTCAATCGTCATATCGTTTCCTTCTGGTTGCGGAATCTCTTGGGATGCCGTGAGCGCCAGATTCCGGCTAAAGGCTGTCACGGAGGTATTGGGGTCTGCGCCCACTGGCACAAAGGAAACTTCGCGCAGTACGGCATTGGAAAAAACGGTGTCAACGGCCAGGGTCTTGCCGTTGAGTTGGATGGGGGCGGATTGGCTAGATTTTTTGATGTCGGCCTGGATGCCGACCGACATTTGCCACGGGGCACCCTCGGCCATGAGTGCTGCGACTTCCTGCCCGGCTGCTGTGCTTTGGAATAGCTCGCCATCAACAAAAATGGTATCCCCTCGCATAGTGGCCCGAATTTTTCCGGCGCGCTTGCTGTGGTCGTGGTCTACGAGGGCGAATATCTCGCTGTCTGGCAATTTAACGCTGGCAAGGTCGATGCACGCATCTCCGAATGATCCGTACTGCGGGATAACCCCGCCGGAGTAGGCAACGCCACGGAATCGCTGCGGCGTGGCAGCGTCTTGCGTGACTGCGAAAGTTAGACATGTTGCGGTTTGACTCATACCGCCAATGGTCGCGGTATAAGGAAAAATCGTCTATATGACTGATGTCATAAGAAAAATTTATGATCTGTGCGTGACGCTGGAACAAAAAACCCGGCGCATGGGCCGGGTTGGTGGAATAGGTTGATTGATTCCGCTATTGCGATGGAGGCTGAATCTTGCGCATCTTCGCCGCAACAATAGGATTAGCCTCTGCCAGCCGCTTTGCCATGAGCGCGTCTAGATTGGCGTCGTGTGAGTCAGCCGGGTTGTAGTCAAAGCCTGCATCCGGCTCACCGTCATGCCTGTATTCTGGATGCCCCTTCCATCCGCGCTTGATGGCCTGGGCTTCTGTCAGCGATGTAGTCGAACACCGGCAATTAAAACCATTTATCGGCGTGATACGCTTCCAGATGGGGTCATTCAATGGCGCGATGAAGTTATCAAGCGCTGCATGGTTCGGCCTGGTGCGGCTGTCGTTGATGGCGTCGTACATCAGGAACGGACGATGCGCGGCGTTCTCTCGCTGCTGCTGCGTGCGGCCTATGCTGTAGCAGGTTTGTACGTGCGTGCGGAATATCGTTTCCATGCGCCGCTTGCCCAGAGCAACGGTTTCTGCGCTTTGCAGCTTTTGCCAATCGCGCATCGTGTACCCTTTCGCCAGGGTTTCATTTAGCGAATCGAGCACGTCCTGTATCTGATTGAGCGCCGTTAGCCCGGATACGGTGAACGCCTGAGCGCGGGCCTGTGCTTGCAGGACGCCATAGTAAAACTGCGGAAGGACGCTAACCCGGTTCTCTCCCCACTCGATAGCCTCGTCAAAAGGCAAATCGAAGTCGATATTCAAAACGTCCATGCGCGCCCGATCAATAGGAAATCTTGCTCACGCTGTTTGCGCCTGCGCTGGGTGATCGGCTTGCCACGCCGGATAACAACGCCGCCGGATACAGATGGTTGCGATTCTGGCGTAACGGTCGCGGATATGGCCCCCCACGCCGCGCCCCATGCCTTGCCCCACGATTGGCCCCATGCGCTTGCCACTTATGGCCCCCATGGATCGTTTTCGGTGCCACTTCCGCCGATTGCTTGCCCACGAACCTTCGTCAAATTTACTGGAATAGCAGTGGCTTGCAAGCTGGATAGCAACTCTGCCGCAATTTCCGCCGCCGTCGGCCCGCTGCCGCCGATGGCCGTGGTGGTGTACGCCGCGCTGGTTTTGCGCTCGACGTAAACGCCGGATACCGGGGTGATCGTTGCATTCAAGTTGCCGGTGATCGTGTAGTTCCCGGCGTTCGGGAATTTAAGTGTCCACCCGTTGATGAAGTCGCACTGGTACATGTACGCCCCGCCCAAATCGAGAGCCCTCCATGTGTGCGTGACAGGATGGATGGCCCCTTCCTCGCTGTCTTCCCAGTCGCGCAGCGCTGCATGGAAGGCAGGCAAGTCCGTGATAGAGGCTGTAGACTCTATCGTGAGCGTGGCAGTGTCGAACGTGAGTGCCATTGGCTTTATGCGTCAGCCGTGCGCACTGCGGTGCCTGTGCCGCCTGTGCTGGTTACGGATAGTGTGGACTCAAACGGGACAATCGGGCTACCGCCACCATTGCGCACACGATACCGGCAGGTGAATGGTGCGCTGTACTGCATCGCCGCGCTGGTGATGGTTGCGCCAGATGCCACTGCATCAATCATCGGAATGAATGCCGATACGCTGCTGTATGTCTGCGAAAGCGCAGGGCTAAGGCCCGAGAGCGTAGTGCCGCTCCAGCTTGAATAGGTGTACCTGTCGCCGTCGATCCGCACCACGCCCGATGCGGGGGTGTCGGATGCCAGGCCGGTGACGGTCAGCGATGTCGCGCCGCTGGAGCCGGATACGGTGTATTCGGTGTCGTTGATCGCGCCGCCAGAGTCCCGCGCCACCAGCACGTAATCGCCCGACACAAGCCCACCGATCTCAACGGTAATCGAGGATGGCGGGATTTCCGTGGTGCCATTGTGCGAGACAAGCTGGTAGTTTTTGCTGTCTGCGGACAGTACGCCGGTCAACCACCAGCCCTGTGCCACAAACCATTTGCCGCCCGCGTAGGTGCCGAAGGGTGCGGCAAGGTTTTCAGCGTAGGACTGGCCGGGTAACACCCGGTAACGCCATCCTGGCACGCTGTTAAATGTGATCGTGCTGGATTCGGAGCACGCCCACATGAGCGCCTGGTACACGTTGTCCAGCGTGACGGAGTTGGCCAGGGTGATGGTGCCTTTGTGCAGCAGGCTGCCTTGCCCGCCGCCAAGGTCTTGCGTGGTGTCGCCGTAGGCCAGGGTAATAGACTGGGTGCCGGGTGTTGCCGTGCCACCGATGTCGGACGAGAAGTACCCAGCGGCGATAACCGGGGTCATGGTTCCCGCATCGACGTTGGTATCCACTGCCGTAGACAGTGCCGCCACCTGTTCACCGCCTGGCGATAAGTCCACGTCGAAGTGCGAGTAGGTTTGGCCGTACTTGCGAGAGTAGACGGTGATGTTTTTCAGCGTTTCGTCCGTAGACGATGCCTTGGCTTTCACCAGAATCTGGAAGTTCGAGGAGTCCGCATCCGCCCAGTACTTCGTTATTTTTGCGCTGTTCTGGTAGATGTAAATCGGGCTGGATGCAACCAACGAACCAAGAATTTTCAGGCCGGTGTACTGGACATTGGATGCGCCGGAGCCTTGCTCAATACTGCCGAATTTGAACCACTGCGAAGCGGAATCGTTGATGTTGACGCCGTTGAGCAACGTCAAGGCCATCGGGCGCACTGCGTTGCGTTTACCGGCCAGCTCGGACGGGTTTTCGCCCAGGATGGAAACGTTATCGTCGCCTGATGGGGAAGCATCGTCTGCAAGGTCTTGCAGCCACTGGTGTAGCTCAAGGGTTGTGAACCGGGCATCTGTGCCGGGCACGAATGCTGGGCCGGTGATTGCGCCGTTGGTTGCGATGGCGAATGTGGATGCAATGGTCATGGCTTATTCGTCCGAGATTTGAGATACGTAAATCGTGCTGGCCCCGTCGGTAGCGGTCATTTGCGTTTCCCACGGGATATAGGTCGGAGATGCAGACGCTTTCCTGATCTTGATAACCCAGTTATCAAGCGCTGATCCGTACACGGTGACGGCAATCTCTACCGTGCTGGATGCAGCCGTGCCGGAGTAGTGGGTTGTCGTGTCGCCCTGGTCACGGATCAGGATGGACGAACCAGTTACCACGTTGGTAAGCGTCAGGGTGTGCGTAGCAGGCCAACCACCATATCCATGGTCGTATTCATATGCGCCCACATCGTAAGCAGCAGCCGCGCCGTCCATGTAATTCGGGCGCACGTCGTCGGCAATGTCGTATGGCAATGCGCCGTAATACAAAACGCCGGTTTCAACCTGCGGGCTTGTCGAAAGGGCGGGGCGGAAATTGTTGTTTGCGTAGTCAATGAAGTCGGTCGTGGCTATCGTCAAGCGCGTAGCCGACCCCCAAGCCTCGCCAGATAGCCCAGCGTTATTCGCCGCGCCTTCCATGCCGCCTGGTTGAGTGCCCCAGTTCGTCGTATTTCCAACGCTGATATTGTTGTAGTAAAAGCCTTGGGTATTCGAGTTCGCTGGGTAGAAACCAGTTGTGTTTTTTGACGATTGGCAGTTTGCAACAGTGATGCCAGCGATGTACTGGTCGATATAGATGCCGCGATCCCAGCCGATGCTTACACAGTTTGTCACGGTAGACAGGACACCGGCGACTGTTACGCCGATTCCATATCCGTCAGACCTACCAACTACAAACATGTTTAGCAGACTGCATTGCGGCTTCTGTGCAGCGATGCCGCCGTTGTTGTATCCAGTGCCGACAACAGCCACCGTAAATCCGTCGACCGTGATCCGGTACTTCGCAAGGGTGATTGATGCATTTGACCCATTCGGCGAACGCTGGAATTTGTACCCGTCCCCGTACACGCCAGCGTGGTATGCAGCGCTGCGTACCCCGTTCACCTTCGTTTCAATCCGAGATGCTGCGGCTGGCACGTTGATACTCAAGTCGCTCGATACGATCTCTGTGTATGCCTCGCCAATCTCGCAAACCTCGGTGTCGTATGCAGACGCTCCAGACCTGGCAGTATTCCACGCGACCAAGCCATCGTAAATCCGCTCACTGCCAGACGACCCATATCGTGCCAACTCGCCAGCACTTAGGCCAAGAAAATACGCGCCTTTTACCGTGTGCGTACCTGATCCGGCAGACGATGTATTGACGCGCCCCGTTGATCCACCGGCAACGGCATGCTCCGCTGTGTCGTACAGGTTGAATGTGTTGCTGGCTGTGGATCTTGCGTAGTACGTCGTGCCTGCTGTAACTCCAGTTGGAAGCGCGCCAGTGGTTGAGAACGCAACACCTGTACCGTCGCGCAGCCCGTGATTCGTCAACGTGACAACGGCAGGCGATGCGTTGCTGATCGTGACGGTTTTACCCGTGCGACCACCGAAGCAGACGAGGCTGTAGACTGTAGACATTAGGCGCGAATCTCCTGCGCACGGCCAGCGCCGATCAAACCAGCGGCTTCGAGCGTTTGCAGCGCATCAACAACGCGCGGATCGTCCAGGTCAACGCTGGTGCCGTCCGGGTCGGGCGTCGCCCAGTCAAGCATGCGGACAAACAACTCAACCTGCACGTTGCTTTTTGCTGCCGTCAGGATGCCTGCAAATTCGTCGCCGATGCGCCCAATAAAGGCCAGCTTCGTCAGCCGGCGCGCGGGCGATGGTTGCTCAACCTGCGCAACTTCCGCGATGTGGTTGCAAACGTCGAAGCCCATGCCTTCAAAGGGGTACGGCTCGTCTGCTGTGTAAGCGTGGACGACTTCGCCAGTGATGCGGTTGGTTACTTTCCAGGTAGTCATGCTGTGTAGGTGGTGGTGGTCTTGGTTATTTCCTGCGTGTCCGGATCACGCTCTACCGTCTGCACGGCCTGCGCCGGGTGCATGTTGTTTACCGTCACGGGCGCTGGCTGTACGTCAATCTGCACCACGGGCGCTGGCGCGGCTGCTATGTTGACGATTGGCGCCGGTTGCTCTGGTATGTGTACATCTACCTGCACAGTCGGCGTCGGTGCTGGTGGTGGCGATTCCTGCGGTGCCAAGTTGACCGTAACGGGCGGCGCTGACCCGAAGCCGTCCGGCATGTGGAAATGCTGCACGATCTGGGTGTTTTCCGGCTTTTCTTTCTTCGGCTTCGGAGTTTCTGTTTCTGCCACCACATAGCCCAATGTCTGCGCGGCAAAGTTGGCACGGGCCAACAGTTCGGCGAATTGCGGGTTTTGCTTGTCAAGCAACAGCGACAAACGCACGGCCAAATCAGCCGGGTCGGTTGCGGCTTTCACAGCGGCCAGCATAGCATCGGCAGGTATCGGCTGCTGCGCCTTGGCAATGATGGCGCTGCCTGCATCTTCAATTGCCTGCTGCTGTGGCGTGAATTGCACCTTGCGCGGGCGCATGGCGTGCGTGTGCGCGGCCATGTTCGCGTCGGCTTGGTCTTGCGCGTCCTGCGCTTCGGGCGATACCGGGTCTATCTGGGTGCCCATGATCGGCGTTTCTTCGGCCATTTCAAAATCGCCTTCACGGTAATCAAAGCGGTCGATGTAATAGTCCTGGGTAAATCGCACGCCCTGCTCATAGTGCAGTTTATCCCGCTGGGCGCGTTCCATCTCTAGCCCGGTGCCGTCGCACATAACAAACTCGGGCGGGTTGGAGATGCCATTCAGCGCGGCCAGGTTGTTGATAAGCTGC
>OFQX01000449.1_pt1 | contig 12852 bp, 12 predicted proteins | sample 1542951 | NCBI WGS metagenome assembly OFQX01 (sample SAMN07774215, study PRJEB24372) | wastewater metagenome | isolation source: WWTP Novara (Effluent) | place: Italy: Novara | collected 2015-12
TCTACATCGACCATGAGGCGTACATGGTTGGCTGCGAAATCACGGATACCCCGGCCTTGTTCATGACGGTGCCGGAGTCTGAGAAATGGCCGATTACGGCTGACTCAGCGCGCCCCGAGACCATCTCGCACATGCGTAAGAATGGCTTCCCAAAGATCATGCCAGCCGTGAAGGGGCCGAAGTCGCTAGAGGAAGGCGTCGAGTGGCTGAAGTCGTTCGACATCATCGTTCACCCTCGCTGCATTCACACAATCGACGAATTGACCCTCTACAGCTACAAGACTGACCCACTGACTGGGAAGGTGCTGCCGGTGCTTGAGGACAAGAAAAACAACGTCATTGATGCGCTTCGGTACGCATGCGAAGGCGCAAGGCGGGCAGCTAACGCGCCAAAGACACAGCAAGTCAACCCAATTCCAACGGTAAACCACTTCGCCAGACGCTGATTGCATATACAGTATCAGCGTGCTATTCTTCCCACATTTGTGATAGGGGCAGACTATGGCTGTTTTGGCATCTAAGGGCACTGCATCTGTGACCCTGGCAATCGGGGAAACGCTGAATGTACTCGCAGGCGGTCAAGGCGTTGCAGTACTGAAGGGCGGCGCATCTAAGGGCCAATCGGTAGAGCTTGGCGCGTCTGTGCGCAAGATCGGGCCTTTCCCGTTTGCCATGCCTATCACGATCAACTCACAAAGCGGGGCGATTACCTATTACGTTGGTGCTGATTCTGCGGCTCCGCATGTTGAGATTGCGGGGGAGTACGATGCAGCATCCGGACAAACGGTGCTTGACGATGCGAGCCGGGCGGTGTTGGCGAATACTGGAGTTCTAAATTCAGCGCGCAATGTCGTGCAACGTTTTAGTTATTCTCGCCTGACGGTTTCGGTTCTGAATGCGCTGAGGGTCATTGGGGATTCGTACGCATCAGGCCAAGGGGCAACAACGCCAGCAACGGGTGGTTTCCCGGCATTGATAGCCGCCAAAAAAGGATACCTATTCTCAGCTACTGGTGCGACCTCTGTCCCTGGCAACACAGTTGGCGCCTATATCGTCAATGGCACGGAAGGTGACTATCTGGCAAACGTTGGGGACAATGATGTGTTCTACGGGATGTTTGCCCTGAATGACATCCGCACGTATGACATGACGAACGATGCATTTTTGCAGTTCAATTGTTTGGCCCAAGCCGCGGTTATGGCTTTCTTGGCTGTGCCACGCCGCTTTCGCATCCCTCTCCGTGAACCTACGAACCGTTCTGCAGGCAATTCCCAACTGACCTTTACTGGTACATGGAACCACACACCCGGAGATGGTCGCCGCTCATTTGGTACTGCTGCTTCGTCTGCAAAAGTTGGCTGCACTCCGTCATGGGCGTGGGATACGCTGTATATCGTGGCCTGCGCGGCGACTGGATCGACTGGAGCAATCACAGTCAACGTTGGAGGCGTTGCTGTCGCCAAGTTCTACACAACCGCTCCATACGCGCAGGCGGTTGGCGGCTGGGAGCCGTTCCTTGTCTCCGTTAAGGTCCCCAAAGGGGTTCAATCGTTTGAACTCGTTTGCAACTCTGACTCGATGGGCCTGATGGACATCATGCCTTTCGATTCGGCAACCGTTGACGGACCTTTGCTCATCGCTGCGGGCCACGCAAACCTGACCGATACAAACTGGGCGGTGGTTTCCACGGTAGGTAGCTACACAAACGTTAAACCGAATGATCCGGCAATATCTACGGGTGCGGGGGCATGGTCTGCGACTTGGAAGCCTGCATCGCTGTATGGATCTGGCGGTGCAAAGCGTATGCGGCAGGCGACCCGTGAGGCAGTGGAGTGGCTGCAACGTGATGGACTAAACGTGGTCTACCACGATGTCACCCGAAACCTCGATATCAACAACCACTTCGCTGTGGGCAACGTCCACCCGAATGACGCGGGTCATCAGGCGATTGCATCGGAATTTTTAGGCGTATTGAATTTGCTCGGCTAACCCATGCGCAAATACCTCCGCTTTGAGCAGTTGGAGGTGTTTCGGCCAATGCCTGTGACTGAATCCATGAAAGAGAAGATCAGGCAAGAATCAGAGAAGTCCAAGCAGTTGGCAGCAAGCATAGACAAACCAAAACTGCCGATAGGTAGCAAACAATGACCATCAGCACAGCAGAGAAACTAGCCAAGATCCATCAGCGATCATTGCAGCAATTCAACAAGTCTCAAACGGCTTGCTATGAAGAGCGGAAGCAATGCGTTGAGGATCGCCGGTTCTACTCCATTGCCGGGGCTCAGTGGGAAGGCGCGCTTGGTGACCAGTTTGAGAACTCGCCAAAGTTTGAGTTCAACAAGGTGCATCTGGCGGTCATTCGCATCATCAACGAGTACCGCAACAATCGCATCACGGTTGACTTCACGGCCAAGGATGGATCTAACGATGATGATTTGGCAGATACGTGCGATGGCTTGTATCGGGCTGATGAGCAGGATTCAGGCGCTCAAGAGTCGTATGACAATGCCTTTGAAGAGGCTGTAGGCGGTGGATTTGGCGCTTTCCGTCTGTGCGCGAGCTATGAAGACGAGGAAGACGACGACAACGACCATCAGCGCATCAGGTTTGATCCTATTTTTGATGCAGATTCGTGCGTTTACTTTGACGTCGATGCAAAGCGTCAGGACAAGTCAGACGCGACACGTTGCTGGGTTCTGAGTCCGTACAGTTACGATGCGTTTGAAGAAGAGTTTGGAGAAGATCCAGCCTCATGGCCCAAAGAAGTCAACAGCACAGAGTTTGATTGGTTCACGCCTGATGTCGTGTACGTTGCCGAGTATTACGAGATCGAGGAAGTCAAGGAAAGCGTCTACATCTTTGAGGGCCTTGATCCAAATGCGGAAGAGATGCGAGTTCCTGAAGCTGAACTGACTCCTGAGAAACTGGAGTTTTTGAAGGCTGTAGGGTTCAAGCAAGTAGGCGAAAAGAAAGCCAAGCGCAAGAAGGTGCATAAGTACCTGATGAGCGGTTCCGGCATCTTGGAAGACTGCGGATACATCGCTGGCAACTGCATTCCAGTCATCCCGGTCTATGGCAAGCGCTGGTTTGTTGATGGCATCGAGCGCTACATGGGCCATGTTCGCCTAGCCAAGGACGCGCAGCGCCTGAAGAACATGCAGTTGTCGCGCTTGGGTGAAATTTCCGCACTGTCTCCTGTCGAGAAGCCAATCTTCACACGTCGCCAAGTCGCTGGCCTTGAGCAGTATTGGGCAGATGATCCGATCAAGCGCTACCCGTTTGGTTTGGTCAACGACATGGAGGATGCTAACGGGCAACCTACCGCAGCCGGTCCAATTGGCTACACCAAGTCGCCTAACCTGCCTCCAGCGATGGCCGCACTCCTGCAACTGACTGAACAGGACATGAGCGACATCCTAGGCAATGCCCAGGCTGGCGAGCAATTGCAGCCAAACATGTCAGGCAAGGCCGTAGAGTTGATTCAGACTCGTTTGGACATGCAGGTCTTCATCTACATGAGCAACTTCGCCAAGGCAATGCGCCGCGCTGGTGAGGTTTGGTTGTCAATGGCCCGCGACATCTATGTCGAAGAGGGCCGAAAGATGAAGACGATGGGATCTGGCGGCGAGACTGGCACAGTTGAACTGATGCAGCCAATGTATGACCAGAAGGCGAGCAAGGTGGTTCGCCAGAACGACATCACAAAGGCCCGCTATGACGTCAATGTGGATGTTGGCCCATCGTCGTCAAGCCGTCGCGCCGCAACGGTTCGCGCATTGACCGGCATGATGTCTTTGAGCCAAGACCCGCAAACCTTGAGCGTGCTGCAAGCGGCCACGATGATGAACATCGAAGGAGAAGGCCTTGCAGACATTCGGGATTACTTCCGCAAGAATCTGGTTCGCATGGGTGTCGTCAAGCCCACCGACTCCGAGAAGGAAGAATTGGCCGCAGAAGCTCAAAGCACGCCACCCGATCCTAACGCCCAATACTTGCAAGCCGCAGCACAAGAGGCGCAAGCCAAGGCGGGCAAGGCTCAAGCAGACACAGTGTTGACTATTGCTAAGGCTGAACAATCGCGGGCTGAAACGGCAAAGACGCTTTCTGACATGAAGGTTTCGGAGCGTGCAAGTCTGTTGGATACGGCCTCGCAACTTCAGCAAGCATTTGCACAAGAAAGCCAAGCACAAAATCCTTTGCAAAGCCAATAGTTTTTAACTATCATGCTCGCGTGGTTGCCGCAGAACCAGAATCTGTGAGTTTGTAAGGGGATAAATGACTGAACAGGCAGAAACAGTGGTTGACGAAATCACGCTGGAAACCGAAGCCGAACCGCAACTGGATCAGGAAGTCGAGCAAGAGGCGCAAGCCGAAATGCCTGACGACCAGGCCAATCAAAGCGATCAGGCAGAAGAAGAAGGCGACGAGATTGTTATCACGATTGATGGGGACTCGCCTTCCCAAGCTGATGCAGATGTACCGAAAGACCGTGCCGCATGGGCAAAGCTGCGTTCTGAGAATGCGCGACTGAAGCGGGAAGCCGATGCCTTGAAAGAGGCTAGCAAACCGAAAGAAGACGACACACTTGGGCCAAAGCCAACCCTGGCGAATCCGACCGGCAATCCTGAAGATGAGTATGACGCCGACAAGTTTGAGGCCGCACTGATCGAATGGACCGAGAAGAAACGCAAGTACGACGAATCTCAAGCCAAGAAGCAAGAAACCGAGAAGGCCGCGCAAGCAGCATGGCAGCAACGGGTTCAAGCCTACGAGGAAGGGAAGAAGTCGATCAAGGCCGCAGACGTTGAGGAATGTGAGGCAGTCGTACGCGACACGCTGAACCCTACTCAGCAAGCATTGCTTGTCAAGTATCTGGACAACGCACCCGTTGCCGTTTACGCGCTGGGCAAGAGCGAAAAGCACCTGAAGGAACTCGCATCAGAGACTGACCCTATCTTGTTTGCCATCAAGGCGCGAGAACTGGAGAAGAAAGTGAACGTCACACCCCGGAAGACCGCACCCCCTCCTGAGCGCCGAATCAGTGGATCGGCAAGTACTCAAGGATCGGATGCAACACTGGAAAAGCTGCGTGAAGAGGCTTCGCGTACAGGCGACATTTCAAAGGTCGTTGCCTACAAAGCGAAGCTGAAGGCGCAGGGTAAGTAAACCTGTTTTTGAAAGGCAATCATGTCTAACGCATTTTCTAAGGAAGAGCGCATTGCTTGGGAAGCATTGTGCGAAGGCTTCGCAGACAACCAAGTTCTGTCGAAGAACGTTTCGGTTTACCAGACCGATCAAACCACGATGGAGCGCACAAACGATGTGATGTGGCGCCCTCAGCCGTACATCATGCAGTCTCACGACGGCACCGATGCCACCGGCAACTTTGATGACGCAACACAGTTGACTGTGCCTGCAACCATCGGCTACCAAAAGCACTCCGCTTGGGTGATGAGCGCAACCGAATTGCGCGACGCCATGCAAGAGGGCCGATTGGGTCAAGCTGCACGCGACAAGTTGTCTTCTGACATCAACGTCGCCGTGATGAACGTTGCTGCCCTGCAAGGCGCTCACGTCATCAAGCGCACTGCCGCTGCTACCGGCTTCGATGACGTTGCACTGGCTGAAGCCGTGTTCAACGAAATCGGCGTTCCTGGCATGGATCGTTACTTGGCTTTGTCCACTCGTGACTACAACGGGATGGCCGCTAACCTTGCAAGCCGTTCGACCATGACTGGCAAGCCAACCAACGCATACGAACAAGCGTATGTCGGTCGTGTTGCGTCTTTCGAGACCTTCAAGATGGACAACTCGCGTCGTATTGCTGCGGCTGCTGGCGGTGCTGGCATCACCATGTCCACTTTGGACGCTGGTGGTAACTACTACACCCCCAAGGCCACATCAACCTCGGCAACTGGTGAAGTCTCCAACGTTGATAACCGTTACCAAACCATCACCGTTTCTAGCACCACTAACGTGGCCGCTGGTGATGCGTTCACGGTTGCCACTTTGGATTCTGTCCATCAGATCACAAAGCAGGACACCGGCCAGTTGAAGTCGTTCCGCGTCATCTCGGTGGATTCGTCTACCACCATGACCATCAGCCCTCCGATGATCACCGGCCAAGGTGGCACTGATGCCGAGTTGCAGTATCAAAACTGCGTCATCAACACCAAGGCATCGAACTCGGCTCTGGTGTTCCTGAACACAACTGCTGCTGCTGCCAATCCGTTCTGGCACAAAGACGCAATCGAGTTGCTGCCCGGCCGTTACGCTGTGCCTGACGCCGCTGGTGCCGCTGTGATGCGATTCACAACTGACCAAGGTATTGAAATTGTGATGACGAAGCAATTCGACATCAACACACTCAAGACCAAGTTCCGTGTTGACACCCGATTTGGTGTGTGCGCCAAGCAGCCGGAAATGATGGGCTTGTTCCTGTTCGGTCAGGCCTGATAACGGGGGCTTCGGCCCCTGTTTCGCAACGATTTTGGAGAATTGATCATGACGAACATCGTCTATCCAAACGGCACCGTAGAGGTGACCATTCCCGCAACCGAAAGCATTGCCGTCTACACCGTAGGCAAAGCCAAGGTTTCGCGCCAAGTCGGCTCTCCCAACTATCCTGAGTCCGTTTCGGTCTTGGGTGAAGTGGAAGATGAGCAAACCGTGTTTGGTGCTTACGCATCCGGCGCGACCATCATCATTGAAGCTGGCGCGGCTCCTGTGTACTACGAGATTGGCGTCGCTCCTGTCGTCAAATCTCAGTTGTACAACCAACGCTATCAGCCTGACCCTGTTGCAGTGAACGTGACTGGTGCTGTGTCTGCTGCTGCCATCTTGGGCGGCATCGTGACATCGACCACCGCTGCCGCTGTGGCTGGCACTGTGCCAACTGGCGCTGTGATGGAAGCTGCTGCCAACTGGGCTGTTGGTGACTCTGTTGACTGGACTGTGATCGCAACTGGCGCTAACGCGTTCACTGTGACTGCCGCATCTGGTCACACGCTGGTCGGTACTGCCGCTGTCGCAACCGTGACATCTGGCCGTTTCCGCACTCGCAAGACTGCAACCGATACATTCGTCACCTACCGCATTAGCTGATGAATAGGGGCCGGGTTCGCTCGGCCCCATTTGGAGAGATCAATGGAATTCCCGCGCATTGTGTTCAAGTGCCCTGGCGATCTGCCGCGACAAGGTGGCACGTTCAAGGTTTTGCAAGTCGCTGATGATGTGGCTCATGCTGATGCTGTGGCGGATGGCTGGTTTTCCTCATTGCCAGAAGCTATCGAGTCGCACGACAATCCAAAGCCAGTGGCCGTTGTTGACGTTGCTGCCGATGTGGTCGAGCAAGAGTCACGCGAATCGCTGGAATCACGCGCCAAAGAGATTGGCATCAAATTTGATGGACGCACGTCTGATGCAAAGCTGTCTCGCCTGATCGCTGAAGCAAGCCTAGGAAACTGACATGGGATGGACAAAACGCCAATTGGTTGATGATGCGTTCGGAACAATTGGCTTGTCCGGCTATGTCTTCAACCTATCGCCAGATCAGAAACAGGCAGCACTGAGGCAGTTAGACGCCATGATGGCTACATGGGAGGCTCGCGGCCTTCGCATTGGCTACCTGATGCCATCTAGCCCGTCTGAGAGCGACCTTGACCAAGACAGCGGCATTCCAAATCAGTGCGCTGAAGCTGTCTACAGCAATCTCGGCTTGCGTCTTGGGTCAAGAATTGGCAAGGTTCCGAGTCAGGATCTGAAAGTAATCGCGCATCAAGCGTATCAGTCAATCCTGACAAAGTACGGCGTGTCGATGCCTGAGATGCAATTGCCGCACACTATGCCGCGTGGTTCTGGCAACAAGCCAACGCGGCACGAACAATTCATGTCTGAGCCTGTCGAGGTTCAGGAGCCAGAAGCACAACTACCGTTCAGGATCAGACCATGAGCCTATCTCGCGTCACAAGCATTAGCACTTCGGATCTGTTCATGATCTGGAGTTCATCGGCCCAAGATTACCGGCTAGCTCCGTTCGATGTGGTCATGACTGCATTGGTAAATCAGATTGCTACGGATGGCGACATCGAGACGCAATACAGCGCCCCGGCTGCGACTGGGTTCTCTGTGACCGTTGCGCCATCGGTTGACGGCAATAACGTGTGGCTGTTGCTGACGCCTGTTGCCGGCTATGCTGCCGGCACGGTTGTGTTGCCTGCACTAGCTACGCTGGCAGATGGGCAAGAGGTTATTGTCTCCACGACTCAGGCCATCACGACATTGACTGTCTCGCTCAATGGCGCAACTGCCGCCAATGGCGCACCAACTACGATGGCAGCTAATGCCTACTTCCGACTGAAATATGATGCCACGCTGTCTAGCTGGTATCGCATTGGCTAAGGGCCGCCATGCAAATTCCAATCATTCAGGGCGTTTTTTCTGATATGTCGGCGGACTTCCGCACGGCCTATCCGATCAACCTAACTGCGGTGCCAAAGCAGCAAGGCATTTCGCAGGGGTATCTGTGCTCTGATGAGGGGATTGTGCAGATGGCAACCGGCCAAGGCGCTGACCGTGGCGCGATTGTCTGGAATGGCGTTTGCTACCGAGTGTCAGGCACAAAGCTGGTTTCTGTGTCTGGTTCTGGGCTGGTCACTGTGTTGGGTGATGTCGGCGGAACTGGCCCCGTTTCGATGGATTACAGCTTTGATCGGATGGCTATCGCGTCTGGCGGCAATCTGTTCTACTGGAATGGATCGGCCCTTACGCAAGTGACGGACCCCGATCTAGGCACTGTGCTGGATGTGTTGTTCGTTGACGGGTACTTCATGACCACGGATGGGGAATTCCTCGTTGTCACGGAGTTGAATGACCCAACAAGCGTTGATCCAGTCAAGTACGGATCATCTGAAGCCGACCCAGATCCAGTGAAGGGCATGGCAAAGCTGACGCGTGAGGTCTATGCGCTGAACCGGTACACGACGGAAGTGTTTCAGAACATCGGCGGATCAGGATTCCCATTCCAGCGCGTTGATGGCGCTCAGGTCATGCGCGGTGCAATCGGCACGCACACGTTCTGCCCGCTTGCTGGGACGCTTGCATTCCTTGGTTCTGGCCGCAATGAGGCCCCCGGCGTCTACCTCATCAACGGTGGCGCAACTGTGCCAATCAGCACCCGTGAGATTGATACGATCCTTGAGGGGTACACAGAGTCGCAACTGGCTGATGCGGTCGTTGAATCTCGAGTACACAAGAAACACGAACTTTTGTTGATCCATCTTCCGGACAAGTGCCTACAGTATGACGTCAACGCATCGGCTGCGCTGGAAACTCCCGCATGGTCGATCAAGTCATCGTCAACCGATGGTGAAGGTCAATATCTGGCAATTCATGCTGTTTGGGCCCATGACAAGTGGATCGTGGGAGACCCAACATCGGACAAGATCGGATACTTGACCCGCGCAACTGACGATCATTGGAGCCAGCCTGTAGGATGGGAGTTCTCCACTCAGTGCATCTATAACGAGTCGATGGGCGCTATCTTTCATGAGTTGGAGTTGATCTCGCTCCCAGGCCGAACCATGTCTGGTGCCGATCCTGTCGTCTGGACTTCGTACTCCAATGACGGTTTGACATGGAGCCAAGAGCAATCCGCAGCGGCTGGCAAGATGGGCCAGTATGAAAACCGTGTTTGGTGGGCTCATCAAGGCATGATGCGTCAATACCGCATTCAGAAGTTCAGGGGCGCAGATACTGGGCCGGTTGCTTTTGCTCGCTTAGAGGCTCGCATTGAACCGTTGGGGGTGTAATGGCTCTCGAAAACTCTCTGATACCGAGGCTGACACGAGAGGAAATCGCCCGCATCTTTGGGCCTAATCCTCGCGCAGTGAGGGCCTATGAGGCGTTGCAAAATGGTCTGTCTATTGACGTCATCAATGCGATCAATGACGCGCAAGATTCCGCCGATGCAGCACAAGCTGATGCAACTCAGGCCCTATCTGAAACAGCATCACTAAGGGCACCTTCATATCTTGCTATATCAGCATCCGGTGATCTGGTCAATGAACGCGTTTTTGCCGCTGGCTCAAACATTTCAGCGGTAGATGGCGGAGCCGGAGGGTCATTTACTGTAGCGTTGACACCGAACATCACGGGGTCTGCGCTGAATATGACTGTGCAACCGCTTGCGCCTAGTGCGACAAGTGACGGCGGTGTGATGACGGTCAAGGCTCAGAACGCAATCGGAGCCATCTACAACGGTGGGCAGCTTGCTCTAGCTGGCGGTAATGGCGGCGCGTCTGCTGTTGGCGGCGATGTTGTCATTGATGGCGGAGACGGATCAACAGGCGGCGCAGTTCAAATCAATGGAGGCACAGCCTTTGGCTCTGGATCTGCTGGCGATGTCGAGATTTCTGCGGGCGACTCTGGCTCTGGTTTTGGCGGATCTGTCAACGTCTACGCAGGCGATGGCGGGCAGGGTGGGCAGTTCTATTTCACGGCTGGCACTGGTGTATCGACTGGCGGTGATTTCAACGTAGTCGGCGGCGAGGCTTCTGGTTCTGGTGGTGCGGGCGGGTCTGTCTATCTCAATGCCGGGAACGCCACGGCGGGCGGCGGATCGACGGGCGGCAATCTGTATCTGACATCGGGAGCGGGAGAAACAAACGGCGGCTCAATTTCGCTGTTTTCTGGACTTGTTCCCACCGCAACCATTGAAGTGACAGACGATGGCTCTAGTTCGTTGCTGGGACTGCATGGCGCTACGCCTGTTGCTCAGTCTACGGGATGGGGTGCCCCAACTGGCACAGCGACAAAGACCACATTCGACACAGCGACCGTCACAACCGCACAGCTTGCGGAGCGTGTGAAGGCGTTGCTTGACTACCTGATTGCTCGTGGAGACATTGGCGCTTAGTCTTGCGGTGTTTCCTGTTTGCCGGATACAATGGGCCGCCGAGTTTCGAGCTACCGGCGGCTCATGCAACCTGTTTGGTGGTGTGATGCGCGTCGGTGATGTTCAACTGGTAGACGGTCAAGGAAAAGGGGTCATCACAATTGATGACATATCCCGCCTTGAGTCGGTTATGCGCGATATGCCGCAGGCCGAGATACCAACTGAGCACAATTTTTGTCCAGGCTTTTACGCTAGGACAATCAACATCCCAGCCGGCTGCACGCTAACTGGGAAAGTGCATGCGACAGAGCATATCTTCATGCTCACAAAAGGCACGCTAATGATGGCAACCGAAGATGGGGCAATGACCGTTTCTGCTCCGTATCAAGCCATTTGCAGGCCTGGTATCAAGCGTGTTGGTCATGCCTTGACCGATGTGGTTTGCACAAACATTCATATCACGACGGAAACCGACCTTGTAAGGCTTGAGTCTGATCTGATTGCGCCGGAAGAAAGCGACGGGATCGCTAGCAATACTAACCAATCTATTGGTTTGGAGGCATAAATGTCATGGGTCGCAACAGCAGTCGTCGGCACTGCGGTGGTTTCTGGGGCTGTATCAGCAAACGCGCAGAAAAAGGCGGCGCAAGCTGGGGCCGCAGCCCAAACAGAGGCATCTCAAAATGAGATAGCTGAACGCGCTCGCCAGTTCGATGCAGCCAAAGAGCTCATGTCGCCATTTGTTCAGGCTGGCACTGGCGCGTTGGGAGAGCAGCAGGCGCTATTGGGCCTGAGTGGCGCGGATAAACAGCAGCAAGCAATCTCTGCGCTTGAGCAATCGCCTCAGTTTGCGTCTTTGATGCGTCAGGGTGAAACAGCCATTCTCCAGAACGCATCAGCAACTGGTGGATTGAGGGGCGGCAACACACAATCTGCACTGATGCAATTCCGCCCGGATCTGTTGTCTTCGCTCATCAACGATCAGTACGCAAAACTCGGCGGGCTGACCAGCATGGGCCAAAACGCGGCGGCATTTACTGGAAACGCTGGTATGCAAACTGGTGCCGGTATTGGTCAAGCGTACCAAAACATCGGCGCGGCGCAAGCTGGAGCCGCGATGGCTCGCGGTCAGGCCACGTCTGGTTTGGTTAACTCTTTGACTGGCGCTGTCGGTGCTTTTGGCGGGCTTGGTGGGTTTGGATCTGCTAATACCGGCAACTTCCAACGCATGTTTGGGAGGTTTTAATGCAACCGATGAATTACATGATTGATGTCGGAAACCCTATTGCTTCGTTGCAGCAAGGGTATCAGCTTGGAGCGGGCATCAGAAATGACATCCAAAAGCAGCAAGAAGCCGAATCGCAGCGAATCGAAGCGGAACGCCAACGCCAACAGCAGGCCTCGGTGATTGATGAGCTAACCAGCAACCCTACGGCAGACAACTACGCCAAAGCTATGCTGGTCATGCCGGGTGCTCGTGAGCAATTGAAGTCGTCTTTTGAGTTGCGCAACAGTGCGGCTATCCAAAACGATGTAAACGAAGCGGGCCAGCTTTACAGTGCCATCAAAAATGGCGCGGTGGACGTGGCAAAGCAAATGCTGCAAACACGGCTTGCTGGCCTTGAAAATAGCGGAGCTCCAGCGCGTGAAATTCAGGCAGTTCGCGCAATGTCGCAGTTGATCGACCAGAACCCGCAAATGGTCGCTGGTCAAGCATTGGCCGTGCTTCAGACTGCTCCAGGCGGCGACAAAATCTTGTCAGCTATTGCAACTGGCGGCAAGGAGCAACGAGAGCAAGACTTGCAACCAAGTCTGGTGCGAAAGGGTGTGGCAGAGGCTGGCGCGGCTGAGTCTGATGCGTCTGTAAAAGCGGTCAAGGCTAAGTTCGCTGAATCTGAAGCTGTGCTTGACTTGGAAAAGAAGGGCTGGGATATCAAGAAAATCAAAGAGGATATTGA
>OFQX01000450.1_pt1 | contig 12836 bp, 17 predicted proteins | sample 1542951 | NCBI WGS metagenome assembly OFQX01 (sample SAMN07774215, study PRJEB24372) | wastewater metagenome | isolation source: WWTP Novara (Effluent) | place: Italy: Novara | collected 2015-12
CGGAACTCTTGCAAGAGTTCCGCGCCTTTTTGTTTTTCGATTGTTTGACGATCAGGAGGCTATAACCCATGCCAAAACTTACCGCCGATGAGATCATCACCCAGCGGCACAAGCGCAACTTTGTCCAGTTCGGCGGCCCTCTGCCAAACGCATCGGTGAAATATGCGGGGCAGGACACGCAATACATGTCGATTCAGGGTGTGACGATCAACGATCTGGGCGATGTGTCGCCGATCTTGGTGCCTGACCCGCGCGTGCAGGGCGGATATCGCACCGTCAACCGCAGCCGCACAGCGCCGGATTTGTCGCAGGCCACGCTGGTGCTGTATGAAAAGCACGCCTCCATCCCGTGGCAACTGTTTGCGCAGAACTGCCCGTTCAACATGTATGAGTTGACCGGCGTCTGCAAGGACCTGAGCGACTTCAACAACGGCTGGAACGACTACGTGTTGATCTATCCGTCCGCGCTGGTCACCAGCCGCGACCTGGGCGACCGCAGTGCGTGGGACTCGGACGATGCGCAGGAAGATTCGCTGTCGCTCACCTTCGGCGGCAAGCCGTATCCGGTGGGCGCGCTCACGTTTGCCAACAAGGCCGCCACGCCAATTACCACCGAGGCGAAAGACGTGGTGCTTGGCACGCAGATCCGCTGCGGCGACTGCGGCGTGCCGAACGACGGCACGCGCTTCATCTACATCGTCTGCAAGGGAGTGGCTTCGCCGGCGACGAAGCCCTATGTGGTGTATTCGCTCGATGGCGGCGCAACCTGGACAAGCGTGACGCTTGCGACGGCGGCCAACGCCGAAGACGTGGTCGCGATCGACATCGTCGGCGACAAGCTTGTGGTGGCATCGAAGGCCGGCGGCACGGGCGGCGCATCATGCTTGTATGTGTCGAGCCTGAACACCATCACCGGCGCGCCGTCCAGTTCGTTCACGAAGGTGACGCCGGCGGCGTTCACCGTTGCAAACACCGTCAACGACATGTATGTGCTGTCAACGACGGAAGTGTTCTTCGCGGCGGACGGCGGCTACATCTACAAGTCCGCCGATGTGCTCAGCGACATGAACGCCATCGACGCCGGTTCTGCGACCGCGCAGAACCTCAGCCGCATCCACGGCGCCGGCGATGCAATCTATGCATCCGGCGCATCCGGCGCAGTGGTGAAGTCGACCAACCGCGGCCAGACGTTCGCTACAACGACCACGTCACCCGGCGCAGCAGTGAATCAGGCGCTGTACGTGAAGGACGCGCTCGCGGCATGGGTCGGCAACGCATCCGGCGTGCTGTATTACACGCTCGATGGCGGCGAAACGTGGGTGACGAAGGGCTTCACCGGCCAGACGGTCGTTGCCATTCAGGACATCTATTTCTCCACTGACGAAGTCGGATTCATCGCCTTCACCGTGACCGGGCCGGCGGCGCGCGTGGCGACCACGATCAATGGCGGCGAGCGCTGGGTGGATTCTTCGCAGAACACGCCGCGCCTGATCTCGGTGACGAGCGGCGCGACGTTCAACCGCATCGCCTCACCGATGAGCGGTGAGGCTTCGACCGACGCCAACACGATTGTCTTCGTCGGCTTGGGCACGTCGCCCGACGGCGTGGCTTCCCTGGGCGTCGCCAACCGGGTGTAACGCATGAGTGACACATTCACGTTCGCAAATGGCCGCTCGGTGGGCATCACGCGGGTGTCTCCGCTCACGCTGCAAAGCGTTGAGCGGAGCATCCCGCGCCCGCAGCCGCCGCTGCAGCAGACCGATCTGGGGCCGGAGCCGAACTACGTCCATCCTGATTACGTGCGCGCGATGGGCGAGTGGTCGGCGAAGATCAACGAGGTATCGCTCGACACCATGATCCTGTTTGGCGTGGATGCGGAGATTGACACGCAGGCGGTCGAGGCGGCGCGCGCGAAAGCTAAACGCGCCGGCATCTCATTGCCCGAAGACGACATGCTGTGCTACGTCAAGCACATCTGCATCGGCTCGCTGACAGAGTTGAGCACGCTGCGCAACAGGATCCTCGACACGTCATTGCCGACGGAGGAGAAGATCGCCGACGCCGGCGACGGCTTCAAAAGTGACGTGGAAGGGCAGGCCGATCCTCAAGACCCGGGTGCCGGCTAGTGGTGTGCAGGTCGGCGCGGCAGAGTTTGAATGGCGTGAGGTGGCGCGCGATTACCACCTCACGTTTCAGCAGTTCATGGAGCTGAGTGTCGAAGAGCAGGCGCGGCACATCGCGCATCACCGCATCCGCAACCGCATTGAAGCCGTGCTGGCAAAAGACGCGATTGACAAATCAAAGGCGAAAGCGCGCAGGTAACAGAGAAACATGGCAGGCGATTTAGTTGAACAGGGCGCAAAGCTCATCGCTGATGGCGCTGACAAGTTCATCTCCGACATCGAGCGCGCAAACAGCGTGCTGGAGAAGAACCGCGAGGTGCTTCAAAAGTCAGCGGCGGAGGCGAGCGCAGCCGGCCCGGCCACTGCTGATCTTGCATCTGCGTTCACCACGCTGGGCAGCGTCGCCGGCGGTCTGATCGTCACGCTCGGCGCGGTCGCTGCGGCAGTGGGCGTGGTGGCCGGCGCAGTCGCAGCGGCCGGCGCATCCATCAACACCGCGCTCAACTTCGGCGCGGCCATCAACGACATCCAGAACGTCACCGGCATGTCGGCGCAGATGGCGCAGTCGGTCTACGGTGCAGCGCGCGTGAGCGGCACGTCGGTGGATACTGTTACACGCGCCTTCTCCAACCTGAACGACCACATCGACAAGGCTGACCGCAAATCGGGCGCGGCGCTGGGGCGTATTTCCTCGGCGGCCAGCGACGCCGGAAAGCGCATGGCGCGGCTGAATGAGGACTACGCGCAGAACGTCGGCGACATCAACGCGCAACTCGCCGAGCGCATCGCGGCGATCAACGCGCAGCGCGTCGAGGCTGAGCAGCAGTTGACCGAGCGCCTGAGCCGGCTCAACGAGGATTACAACAAGACGATTGCCGATGGGCGCGCGCAACTGGCGCAGCGCCTGGGCGACCTTGAAGAGTCGCACGCGGAGCGCGTCGCATCGATCAACGAGCGGATTGCCGAAGAGAGCACGAACACCGCCGACAAACGCGCCGCCATCGAGCGCGACTTGAACGACAAGCTCAGCGAGCTGAACTACAAGGCGCAGAAGGACATCGAGCGGATTCAGAGCGACGGCGCGAAGGATCAAGCGCGCATCAGCGAGAGCTTGCAGCGCGAACTGGCGAGCATCGACCAGAAATACACCTCTCAGCGCCAGAGCCTGCAGGAGAAGATTTACGATCCGTCGACCAATCCGATTCTGCGCGCGTTCTACAAGACGCAACTGAAGTCGCTCGATGCCCAGCAGCAGAACGAACAGCAAGCCGCGCGTGACTCGTATGCGGCCAAGGCCGAGCAGGCCAAGCGCGAAACGCAGATCGCTGTCGACGCGGTGAATGAGCGCATGCAGCGCGAGACGGCCATCGAGCGCGCCGCCGCCGAGCGCCGGCTGGCAGAACTGGCCGCCGATAGCGCAAAGCGCATCGTGGCGCTGCAAGCGCAACTGGCGCAGGAAGACGCCGAGTATCAGAAGCAGTCCACACGCCTGCAGGCCGAGCAGGCCAAGCGCGAGGCCGACGCGCGCGCATCGCTGGAGCGCCAGACGACCGACGCGCGGGCTGCATATGAGAAACAGATTGCCGACGCGGCCAGTGCGCAGGCGCGCATCGAGGCCGAGACGGCCAAGCGGTTGGATCGTGAGAAGGAACGCTATGCGCGCACGGCTGAAGACATTCAGGCCGCGATGGAGAAAGTCTCTGCCGGTGGTGGTGGCGCGGCGGTCATGCTCGACCCGGTGATCAACGCCTTCGACCGGCTCGGCATCAGCGTTGCGGATTTCCAGAAGCTGACGCCGGATCAGCAATTCAATGTGTTGAACCAGGCCGTCGGCAAGCTCATCGCCGATGGCAAACTGGCCGAAGCGCACGACATCCTCAGCCAGCTCTTCGGGCCGGCGATGGCCGGCCAGATGCTGGAGTTCTTCAAAGAGTCGCAGACACTGCGCGACTTGGGCTTCACGCAGGAGCAAATCGACAGCCTGGTCGCATTCCGAAAGAAAACCAATGAGGTAGGTCTGGAGCTTGAAATGCTTGGCGCGCAGATCGGCACGGACTTGCTGCCGATCATCGAAGAGATGATCGCCGGCTTCCAACTCTTTTGGAAGGAACATGGGCCGGCGATCACGAAGGCGATTCGTGACATTGCGCAGTGGCTCACGACGGGACTGGTGCCGGCAATCCACGATGGTTGGGATTGGCTCACGAATAAGTTTGTTCCCGGCGTGACAAGCGCCGGAAATGAATTGGGCGGTGCGTTCAAGCGTGATCTCGATGAGGTAACGTTTGCCTTCAACCGCGACTTCGGGCCGGCGATCCAGTTTGTGAAAGGTTTGATCGACGATCAGATTCGCGTGTCTGGTCTGTTGCGCTCAGAGTTGGGCATTCTCGCATCGCAGATCGGCGGCGCGCTGGCGGGCGCTTTCAACACAGGCAAGAGCGCCGTCGATGATTTCCTGACCGGCATCCGCGACATCTACAACTTTGTCACCGGCACGTTCAATCGCGCCATCCAAGATTTGCAAAACACGCTGAGTGGACTGCGCCCGCCGGCAGTCTTCACACCTGGATCGCCGACGCCGTTCGAGATGGGTCTGCGCGGCATCAACGACGCGATGACACAGATCAACCGCACGGGGTTGCCCGGCATCGGCGCAGACGCCGGCGTGCAGGCCGCACTGGCCGGCGGCGCGCGCGTGCCGTATGGGATGAGCACCGAGGCCACGCCGGCGCAGATGGCTGCCAAGACGATCAATAACTCGCGCACCAGCAACATCGCCAACGTCAGCGTGACGATCAACGGCAATGCTGACCGGCAGGCGGTGCGTGATGGGCTGTATGACGGGCTGGTGCGCGCCGGATTTGTGGTGACGCGATAGGGATTTATTTGCCATGTGGTTTGCATCCGAGTTCAACGGCATCTCCCTCCCGCGCGGGAATTTCTCGCTTGCGGCGCCGCGTGCGTTTGCGGCGAACCGGCTGCAGCCCACCGGCGCGCTGCTGGGTGATTACGACCTCGAAGGACTGGGCAATCGGCTCACGCAGCAGGCATATCAGGTCGAGTTCACCATCGCGCAGTGCGACGCGCAGGCGCGCATGGACGCGCTGATGGGTGTGGCGCGCCGGAACGGGACGCTGAAGATCACCAATAACTTGCAAACACGGCGCTGCACGGCGAAGATCACGGCCATCAGCTGGTCGACCACGCTCGACGACTGGCGGGCGCGCCAGGCGCGCATCAGCCTGCAATTCAGCGCCGAGCCGTTCTGGTATGACGACGTGCTGACCACGCTCACGTTCACCAGTCAGGACTACATCAACCTGCGCACGGTGAACAACGCCGGCAACGCACGCGCGATCAAGCATCTGGTGCTGACCATCAGCACGGCACTGCCAGGCGCGACAACGATCTTCATCGAGCCGACCGGCCCGCGCTACTACAACGAATTCAAATACGGCGCGCAGCGATATGGCGTCGTCTCATCGTTCATCCCCGCGCCGGCGGCGTGCCAGTTGACTTACAACGCTGCAACTGGCGCAACACTGGTCATCGATGCTGGCCGCGCGACCGTGCAGGTGGGCGGTGTGGACGCCTATGCCAACACGTCGAAGCCCGACACACAGACCGCGCTGCTGTGGCTCGACCCTGGGCCGGCGGTGGTGCATTTCTCGCGCGTCGTGAGCGGCTCGCTTGCGTGGCGCAATTGCTGGGTGTAACCATGGCAAATTTCTGGATAGATGTATTCGACGCCGGCGACGTGAAGCAGAATGCGAGCGCACAGGCTGTCAGCAGCGTGCGCATCACAGAGCGCATCAACCAGATCGGCGAACTGTCGTTCACACTACCGGCTATCGTTGCCGTGCAGATCGGCGCAGGGAAGGGCCGGCGGTATCGCCTGTATCACTCCGACGAAGGCTATCTGGGTGTGTTCACGCACAACGACATGACGGTGGACGCCGACGGCCGGACGACGACGATCACCGCGCACGACAGCCTGCTCGCCGCGGCCAACGCCTGCATCGGCTTCGGGCGCGCGTTCACGAACACGCCCATCGGCTCGATCCTGTCGAGCATCCTGTCACCGCTGGGGTGGACGGCGTCGTTTGAAGCGGGGTTTGATTCATCGCAGACCCTCACGCTGGAATATCGAGGCGAAAGTGTGCTGCGCGGGATGGACGTGCTGCGGCAGTTCGAGCGCGGCTACTTCCGCCGGCAGAGCGACACGTCGGTGCAGTTCGGCGGCTTCGCGGCCACGACGCCGGCGGCGCGTTTGTTCGGGCCGGTGGCCGCGTATGACCAGACCGTGACCGACTACGCCGCGATCACGAGCCTGAAGCGCGAGCGCAAAGGCTCCAGCGTCATCAATCGCGTGTATCCGTTCGGCGCCGGCATCGGCGAGACGCAGGTCGACCTGAGCTTCAGTGACCGCACCACGCCCTACACGATCCAGTCAACGGCGCTGAACGGCGGCGAGGTGGTCTGGTTTATTGAGGACGCTGCCAGCGTGGCGCAATATGGTCGCATTGAGCGCGTGCTGCCGGTGACGGAGATCCGCCCGATCACCAACTCGGCCGCCGACCTGCGCAACGCAGCCAATGCGCTCTACGACATGGCGACTGCATTTCTGCAGAAATATCGCGTCGAGCAGGATGTGTATTCGATCTCGTGCGTGGGGTTGCCGACGGGTGTGAAGGTCGGCGACCTCATCCGCGTGGATTACAGTGGCGTGTGCGAGCTGGAGACCGGCGCGACCGCGTTCCTGGCGTTGACCAACCAGCGCTTCTTCATCACCGAGATCGTGCGCGACTTCGGGGTCGCCGGCGATCCGGTGTATCAGCTCACCGTGTCGAGCAATGGCGAGGAGATCGTCGGCAGCGTGGAGGTGTTCAGCAACCTGATCGAGGACATCAACAAGTTCAAGATTCGCGTGCAGCCGACGATGACATACTACACAAAGGCGTCGCCGACGCTACCCATCGACCCGACGCGCTTCGTCGATTTTACGTTCTATGTCGGCTCGGAAGTGCTGGCCATCAACGAAATGAAGGTCGAGTTCCGCCTGATGCCGCTGCGCTCGTTTGCCAACAACGTTTCCACTGCCGGCAGCACGGTCGGCAGCACCACATCAGGCGGCGGTGCTACCCCTACAAGCAACGCCGGCGGCAGCACAACAGCCACGAGCGACGCCGGCGGCAGCACAACAGCCACATCATCGTCGGGTGGCGGCACGACCCCTACCAGCGATTCCACAAACCCATTTCACAATCACGGCCTCTATGTGTCTAATTCCGGGTCGGGAGCAGCCGTGTATTGGGACGGGACAAACCTCATTTCGGCATATGGCGGGGCAACATCCAATGCACCTATCGCAAGCAAAGACATCAGCCACACCCACACGGTGCCGATTCCAAGTCACTCGCACACCGTGCCGATTCCAAGTCACTCGCACACTGTGCCGATTCCAAACCACACGCACACGGTGCCAGTGCCGGCGCACACCCATGACATTACGATTCCTGCGCACAATCACACGCTGGCATTTGGCGTGATCGATGACACGCAGACGCCGCAGACTGTGACGGTGAAGGTCAACGGCACGGCGGTGGGCAGCATCACGAACGCCGACACCGGTGTGTTGATCGGCTCCAGCGTCTCCGGTGCAGGGTTGTATCTGGTCGATATTTTGAGCGTCATCACGGCAAGCGATTTCCGCAATCGCACGCACACCATTCGATTCGAGTGCGGCTCGCAGCAGGGGCAGGTGTTCGCCCAGTTGCTCAGTCGTGTCACCATTCAGCCGATTGCGGCATAGGAGACGATATGGCTTTTGTTCTGCGCGCACCCATCCCGCTGGAGTCGTTTGACAAGATCGACATCGACAACTTTTCGTGCGACATGCAGACGCTCCAGTTTTCGTTTGTACTCAGCAAATACCTCGGCGCGCAGCGCGTGCGCACGAAGACGATCCTCGTGCCGCAGGCGGCGCTGGTGGACTACATGACGCGCCCGCTCACGGGCGACACGATGTATGGCGCGATGAAGCGCATGTTGTGGGAATACGCCAGGAAAATCGGCGAGATTCCCGAAAACGCCGTTGATGATGAGATCGCGGCACAGACTGATGTTTCAACAGCGCCGGCGACGCCGGCAGTGAAGGAGGAATGACATGCCAACGAACTTTCCAACGTCGCTCGACAGTTATACGAACAAGGTCGATGGTGTTGACACCGTGCAGGCCGCGCACGTCAACAACCTGCAGGATGCGGTGGTGGCGATTGAGACTAAGCTGGGGAATAACTCTCAGCAGGTGAATGCGCCGGCGGGTGTTGCCGTGCCGCGCACCGCCGGAAACTCGACTGTTGCGCTCAACTGCGCAGCTACCGGCTCTGCGATCACGATTGCAGCAGGCGGTTCTGGAATCCCCGTCACGGGTGGTGGCACGGCAAGCGTGTTTGGCGGTTTCGCGATTGGCGGATTAGTCATCATCACCGAAATCGCCATCGATGGAAGCATTGCGGTGTTCGCTGTGTCGGGCGGCGGGGGTTTGCAAAAAATTGCTGACCCGGGCGGTATTTACGCGACGACCTACAACAACGGAAACACCATCAACGTGTATTTCAACGGGAGCGATTTGACGATTCAGAACAATCGCGGCTCATCTCGCACCTTCAACGTCATGGTGCTGCGAACCCGTTAAACATGCCCTACATCTCCGAAAATCCTGTCATCCTCGACCAATACAACAGGGTCGATTTTGACTCAGTGAACATCGTTCTGAGCAACCCACCGGTAATTTCGTATGTCATCGCTTACTATGACGGTGAAACGAAGATTCGCCAAAAGGTTATTACGGTCGCACCGGCAGAAATTGATGAAAGCGTGTCAAAAGCTTATTACAGCGTCATTCGTCCCATGCTGGAAGCCCATGCACGCCAGCACGATTACATCAAAGAAGAATTTAAGGACGAAGGGTGATTGATGAGGGTGAACAGTCGAAACAGTATGCAAACGTTGTCCTCAGTCCCCACCTTCGGCAACGTTGGCATACTGGCCGCAATGACACCAAAAGCTGTCTTTGCGGCTGGTTTCATTTCCAGCCCCGCAATCTCCCCATCGTCATCAAAGTCAATGCGCGTGAACAGCCGGTGGATGTTGCGTTTTTGCCACTCCGCCGGCATGAACTGAATCATCGCGCCCAGATCGGCCAACTGGCGCATGGTGGCTTCGACTTCTGTGGGGCGTTCCATCTCACGCTTTGCGGCGTGTTCGTCCGCGTCCGCCCTTGCCCACTCGCAATATTCCGAATGGCGGCTTGCCATGTGATATGCCGGCTTCAGCTTTGCGTTCGCAGTGTTCCTTGACGCGGTCGCTGGCCGCGTCGCTCTCAAACTGAGCGACAACGGCCAGCATATTTAACTGTGCAGTGGCGAAGGCGTTGGACGCGGCGGATGTGTCAATCATCCTGTCAGCCGTCACCACGCTAACGCCTTTCGCTTTCGTCTGTTCACACAGCCGGACGAAGTCACCCACCGAACGGGAAAGACGATCCAGCCGGTAACCTACAACAGCTACAACATCAGCATCGGTGATTCTTCGCTTAAGACGTAGCCAGTTGGGGCGCGTGGTTTCGTGTCGTCCGCTTCGATGCCCGTCTGCATCTTCATACCATTCGCAGCGCCAGCCGCGCCGCTCGCATTCGGCAGCAACGGCAGCGCGTTGAATGTCGATACTGACAAGGTCGGCACCGCCCCGGACAACTGACTTCCGGGCGTAACACAGTGCTGTCGTTCTGCTAATTGCTTGCATATCAGATACACGTCTTCGCACAGCGCGATAATGTCCGCGTCATTGAACCAGTGGAATGATTCTATGGCTTTCGATTCGTTTTGTCCGCTAATCACACTCCCCGCCGGCCACGCCACGTTCGTCCGTCTTCGCGGGCGTCAGCATGGCCGGCTTTGTATCGTTCGTTACACTTTCGCCGGCACTTCTTCAATCATTACAATCACCGGCTTCCCATCGACCACTTTTAGCTCAGCGTCTTGGATCATCAGCCACAACAGCCGGCGTCCTTTCTGTTTGTCGTTGTGATACTTGACGGGAACGCCGGATCGATGCGCTACAAGCGCGCTTGCGGCGCTAATGGCCGATCCCGCCGCTCATGCTCACTTCTTCAAGCAGGGCGTCTAGCGTCGGCATATGTGCCTCATCGTTGCTGAGATAGGCCAGAAAAACCGACGTGTCCCAATAGATGATCGTGCGTGGATTAGCCATCGCGCGACTCCCGCAAAACGGCCAGGGGCGACCTTTCGAGTTTGCCTGCCCATGCTCCACGGGCGCGCTTGTAGCTGCCGGCTTCGCCCGGTTCATCCAATCGCACGCTGGAAATATCGCGCACAGAAAATGCACGCCCTGTTCGAGCATCGCGGGCGATGCGCCCAGCCACGACCACGCGCCGGCCCCACAAATCGCGCACCAGATCTTCCTCGCCAGCTTTCAAGTAGCAAGTCACAGGCCGGTCGTAAATGGGATCGTAGAGGACGAAGCGCAGCGTGCGCTGGCGCGATAGCGTTTGAACGGTGCCGCGCAACAGCCCCTGCGCATATACCGGCGGCAATGCCTGATCGTTGCTGATTGTGTTGCCCACAATCACGTCGGATTCAGGAGTTTCGAACCGGAGAGATGTGACGCGGTTGTTGAGCAACTGCGTGAGCGCGCGTGCCGGCGTCTTGACACGATCCGAATAGGGAATGGGTTGACCCATGCTGAGCGCCTGCCCAACAATCATATAAGCCGCCATCACGCGGCCAATCAGAACGGGTTGTTCGCTTTCGCCACGCACGGTGGCAATGGCGCTGCCGGCCTGCAGGTCGTCGATCAGCCATTCGATGCCGGCCTCGCGCGCCACTTCACCGCTGAGCGCGTCCACCAGTCGCGTGAATTGGTCAATCGCCTGCGCAAACGTCTTCAGCGGCACATCGCCGTTCAGCGCAAGCGTCAGGGTGTCTCCAGCCATGTCAACACTGTAGCACGACCGGCATGATTTGCGTTTCGTGTCTGGCAGTTGCGCAAAGCGCCGGCGCGCCTACAACTCGCCCTTGAACGCCTTGTCCAGCACCGCCGGCAATGAAGACCATTGCCATGTGCTCAAAAATGATGTTGTCGCAGGCGTGTCGGTAGGCAGCCAGGCTGGCCGCATAGTTATAGTCGTTGCTCATTTCAGATCATCCTCCAGCCGGCTGAGCCGCTCCTGCAATTCGACATTCGCGGCGATCATCTGGTCGCGTTCGCGTCCGATGCGCTCAATGTCGGCGCGGAGATGTTTGACCTTCTGGTCAATTTCATCTCGTATCGCATTAACCAGCGCCGCGCGACTTTCATACAATCGCTGCAACGCCCGTTCAACGAATTGGCGGCTGTATAGGCGAGCGGCCATGCTGTGGTTAACAGCATCTCGCTCAAGCTGCAGAATCAACGGGTCTAATTTCGCCAGAATGATGGCGCGCTGTTCGATCTCCCGTATTTGGTCGTCAGTCATTTGCTCTCCTGTTTGACGCGCCAGTGCGTAGGCACGTAATACAGATACATTGACATGTCGGCGATCCACCACAGACCGCTCTTGTAGATGAGCGTTTGTTCGTTGCGAGCGCCATGCTCGTCGTCGAGTTTTGTTTCGACCTCGACGCCAGCCGGCGGCAATCGATCTACAACGAGCGTCCATTCAGCGTCGGCCAACGTGTTGTTCATCGCTCACTCTCCGTATTCCGATATAAGTTTCAGTTACGTCGGATTACTCACCAAACGCTGCGCGGCTCGCGTCCATCGCGCCCTTGCCGGCGGCGCGGATGTAGTCGTGCAGCACCTTGCTGCCGGGCTTGTGACCAGTCTGCTCTGCGATCTTCCAATCTGGGATGCCGGCGAGCGCGTTCTGCGTGACGAAGCCGGCGCGCAGGCTGTGGCCGGCCAGCTTCTTCGGGTCCAAGCCGGCAGCCGTGGCGCGCTTCTTCACGATGCGTGCCACCTCTCGATCATTCAGGCCCTCATGCACATGTCCATGCCGGTCGATGCCACGGAACACGTGCCCGGCCTCGATGCCGGCGGTTGCAATCCAGGTGCGCAACGCTGTGACAGGACATAGGTCACCGCCGATCACCGCGATGGTCTTTGTCTTGCCGGCGCCTTCCTGGTCGGTCTTTGAGCGCGGCAAAAGGATGCTCACGCGATCCTCGTAAAACGTCAGGTCAGCGACCGTCACGCCAACCAGCTCGCTGCGGCGGAACGCGCCGGCGTAGCCGATCAGCAACATGGCCTTGTCGCGCTGGCCGCGCAAATCGTCCTCAATGCCGGCGATCAGCTTGCGCATCCCCTCAAGGTCCTGACCCAGGTGCGCGGGATCGGTGATCTCTTGGAAGGACTTGGTGACGAGCACGGCATGTGGGTATCCCAACATCCGACAGAAGGATGCATTCACATCGATAAACGATCCCTCAAGGCTGACCAGCGCCATCCCAATTGGCGCGCCATGCATAGCGAGGCTGAATCGTTGATCGGCAGCGATTAATTCATCAACAGCTAGCTGACGTTCGGTCGCATCTTCAATCTGTATCCAGATCCCAGGGCCGAGGCCAGCGCCGGTCCTCGTCGAGAGGTGGACCGTAACCCAAACGGGTGTTCCATCAGGTCGTCGCAAACGCGCATCAAACGTGTCGCGCG
>OFQX01000453.1_pt1 | contig 12744 bp, 17 predicted proteins | sample 1542951 | NCBI WGS metagenome assembly OFQX01 (sample SAMN07774215, study PRJEB24372) | wastewater metagenome | isolation source: WWTP Novara (Effluent) | place: Italy: Novara | collected 2015-12
ATCCTCGCCCCGCGCATCGAGCCCGACGTCGACGACAGCCTGGAAAAGCCCTGCGGCATCAATCGCATCACCTACCCAATCACCTACTTCATTGCCGGCACAAACCCGGCCGTTTCCCTTTAGGAGCAATTCATGACCATCCACATTAATGCCGGGCTCAAGCTCTTCATGGAATCGGCCATCGCCGCACCGACCACCGTCACCGCGATCACCAAGGCCGCGCCTGGCGTCCTCAGCGCGGCCGGCCATACCTTCGCCAATGGCGATGTCGTGTTGCTCGAAATCCAGGGTATGTCCGAACTGCACGGCCGCTTGTTCAAGGTGGTCAACGTCGTCGCCACAACCTCTTTCCAGATATCCGGAATCGATGGCGCCACCGGCGTCGACACCACGCTGTACAACACCTTCACCAGCGGTACGGCGAAGAAGGTCACACTCGGCACCTCGATTACCGGCGTCCAGGAATTCAATTTCGCCGGCGGCGAAATCAAGGTCGTCGATACCACCACGGTTCACGACACCCAGGACACCCAGGCTGTCGTCGGCGCCACCGCCCAGTCGGCCGACCTGACCATGCAGTGGGACCCGGCCAACGCCGCCCAGCAGGCCATGATCACCGCCTTCCAGATCCGCGCCAACAAGGCTTTCAAGGTGCTCTATCCGGATGGCGTCTATGTCCTGTGGTACGGCACCGTCGGCTATACCGGCGCCCCGGGTGGCGGCAAACAGGGCGTCACCGTCTCGCCGGCGAAAATCACCATGCTGGGTGGCCTGACCACCTACGCCGCCTGATGAAAAAACTCGACCTGGCCCGCTTCCAGAAAGGCCGCGAATCGATGATCGTAGCCGGGCGCTACAGCTTCACCGTGCGCCGACCGACCCAGCTCGAAGTCGTCCGCCTGATGGCCGACGGCGGCAACCTGTCGATCGAAACCGCCTGCCGCCATGTCGTCGGCTGGGGCGGCGTCCAGGAATCCGACCTGTTGCCCGGCGGCGATCCCGAGCCGGTTGAATTCGATGGCGACCTGTTCGCGGCATGGATCGCCGACCAACCGGATCTCTGGGGCGTCATTGTCAAGGGCGTGGTTGATGCCGTTCGCCAACACGAGGAGGCAGTCGAAACCCGGGGAAACGTCTAGCCGAGTGGCTGGCGACGACCAAGCGTCAGTCGCCACCACCCGGCCCGGCCCCGCTCGACAGCCAAGTTTCGATCCTGGCCTGGAATCTGATGGGCGGCCTGATCGACTGGGACGCACTGCCCTGGGTCTGCGATCACCTGGGGATTGACGATGTAGACGCAGTGATTTTGGACATGATCCAGATTCGAGACTTTCAGCGATGACCCAGAAAACAGAATTCATCCTCTCGGCCCGCGACGATACGCAAGCCGCCTTCAATTCGGTCAACGGCGCGCTGTCAAAAATCACTGGCTCCAGCGTCAATCTGATCGAATCGTTCAAAGGCATCGGCCTCGCCGCCGTCGGCCTGGCCGGCATCGGCTCGCTGGCCGCCTTCAAGGGCCAGATCGACACCGCTATCCACGGCCTGGCCGACCTCAAGGACGCCTCGGAAAAAACCGGCGCCAGCGTCGAGAACCTTTCGGCACTCAAGGGTATCGCCAAGATCGGCGACCGCGATTTTTCCGCCATCGAAGGTGCCCTCGGCAAACTGAACAAGGCCCTGCACGGCACCGACGACGAATCCAAGGGCGCCGGCAAGGCGCTCGCCGCGCTCGGCCTGAGTCTCAACGCCCTGCGCGATATGGACCCGGCGCAGGCCTTTATAGAAATTGCCAAAGCCCAGGAAAAATTTGCCGACGGTGGCGGAAAATCGGCCGCGCTGATGGCGATCATGGGCAAGACCGCCGCCGAACAGATTCCGTACATGCACGACTTGGCAGATGCGCAGCATCTTATCGGCAAGGCGACGACGCAGCAGGCCAAGGACGCCGATGACTACGAAAAGAACGTCAAGCGCCTGCAGGCATCGTGGGGAACGCTGTCGCGCCAGATGGGCGCCGCTGCCGCCGGACCACTCAAGGACATCACAGACTGGATGGTCCAGGCGCAAAAAGAAGGTGGCGTGCTGGCCGGCGTCTTTACAGGAATCGGCATGGCGATGGCTAAGGCCGTTGGAATCGAAATCAACCCGTTTAAGCGGGCCGAAAGTCAGGCTAGCGAAGCCTTTGCAAAAATCGCCACCCTCAAGCAGGGGGTCGCTGCCACCCAGGGCGCCATCGATGCCGGCGAAGGCGGCCTGCTGGGCAGCTTCGTAAATAAACAAAAACTGGCCATCTTCAAGGCCGACCTGGCCTCAGCGGAAAAAGACCTGAAGTCATCGACTGCGCGCCTGAAAAAAATAGCGGCCAGTGAAGTCGAAAAAGATAAGCCGAAAGACACGTCGCTGAATAGCCAGACTTTCGGCGCTGCAGCAAAGGGTGACAAAGGTGGTAGCGCAAATAAATCCGATCCGGCCACCGACCTGATCGCCAGCCTTGATAAGCAAATATCAGTCCGCGCCCTCGACCTGACCACTACCGAAAAGCTCACCGCTGCCGAGAAAGAGTCCGCCGGCATCCTGCAGCAGCTCGATTCCGGAACGCTCAAAGCCACAGCCAGCCAGCGCGCCCTTATCGTCGGCAAGCTCGACTTCCTGGTAGCCGCCGACAAGGAAATCGAAGCCCAGGCCCGCTACGCTGCCGAACTGACAAAATCCGAGCAGGCCATGAGCACCCAGCGCGAAAAAATGGTCGAGTCCATCGCCGCCGCTGAAAATCAGGCCGAAGTCCTCGGCCTCACCGAGTCACAGCTCAGCGTCGTGACGCAGTCCAGGCTCGACGACGCCATCGCCATCGCCAAGGCCAACGGAGCCTCTGAAGAATCCATCAAGTATCTTGAGGAGGAACTTCGCCTACGCGGCCTGCTCACGGATGCGCTGATCAAGGTCGATCAGAAGCGCATCGATCAGCAAGCCACCGCCACTGGCGAAATGGATGAGTTCGCCAAGTCAGCTGCCCGCAACCTGCAGACATCGCTGTCCGACTTCCTTTTCGATCCCTTCGCCAAGGGCACCGAAAACATGGCCACCAGGTTCGGCCAGCTCCTGCAGCGCATGGCCGCCGAAGCCGCCGCCGCCCAGATCATGAAAGGGCTTTTCGGCGACATGGGCAGCGCTGGAAAGGGTAGTAGTGGCGGTGGCGACTGGGGATGGGTCGGCCAGGCTGCCACCTTTGTCGGATCATTTTTTGCGGAGGGCGGTGTGATGACAAGCGCCGGGTCTTTGCCCCTGAAAAAATACGCCAAGGGCGGTATTGCCAACTCGCCACAAGTCTCCGTCTGGGGCGAAGGAAAAACCCCAGAGGCCATGGTGCCGCTGGCCGATGGCCGCACCATCCCGGTCACCCTCAAAGGCGGACAGGGCGCCACAACCATACACCAGACCATCTATGCCGGGCAGGGTACCGACGCGGCACAGGTCAGGCGCAGCGCCGCGGCTGGCGCCCGTTCGGCGCTTGGTGCCATCACCGGAGCCCAGCGCTATGCCTGATTTTCTTGAAGAGCGCATCAGCGGACTAATCCGCATGGGCGCCAGCTACGTCGACGACTACGCCGTCGACATCGTGCAGACCTCCGGCGGTCAGGAATTTCGGCGCCTGATCCATCCCTTCCCAACGCGCAAGTTCGACATCTCGTACCTGCTTGACAACGACAAGTCATACAGCGAGCTACAAGCCATCTATCACCGCGCCCATGGCCGCTTTGCCGGCTTCCGCATCCGCTGCGTCGATGAATATTCCAGCAATGGCCGAGTCGGCACGCCAACGGCCTTCGATCAGCCGATGACGCTGGTTTCTGCTGGCGTTTATCAACTAATCAAGCGCTACGGCACCGACAAGGCCGCTGGAACTACTGGCTACGCCTACCGCAACATTAAAAAGCCGGTAGCCGGCACCGTCCGCATCGCCATCGGCAGCACCGAGATCCGCAGCGCCGACTGGTCAGTCGTCACCACCTCCGGCCGCGTTACCTTCGTCGCTGACAAGACCTACACCATCACCAGCATCACCCAGGCCGCTGCCGCCGTCATCACAATCGGCGCCCATACGCTGGTCATCGGTCAGTCGGTTCAGGTTTCTGCCGTGATCGGCATGAGCCAGATCAATGCCATGCGTGGCCTGATCACCGCCGTCACCGGCACCACCATCACCGTCGCCATCAATACAACCCTCTTTGCCGCCTACGCATCCGGCGGCGTTGTGCACACCCGGCCACAAACCGGGGAGGCAGTCACGGCCGGCTTCGAATTCGATTTTCCCGTTCGCTTCAATACCTCGATGCCCATCGGTCAGGACTTCCCGGGACACCGTTCAGTCGACGGCGTTGAACTCGTCGAGATCCTGAATCCATGAAACCTCACCTGGTTCCCTACGAAACCCGCGCCATCTGCCTGCGTATCGAATGCACCAGCGGTCAGATCATCCGCATGACGCGCTACCCATTCGACCTGACCATGAGCAATGGACAGGTCTATGACACCGGCTCTGGCTACGATTTCACCAGCTATGCGGCCACGGCCTCGATGTCTCCGTCGGCCATCGACATGGACGGATTTCTCGGCTTCTCCGGCGTGACTAAAGAGGCTATCGCCTCCGGCGTCTTCGATAATGCCCGTTGCTACCTCTTCGCCTGCGATTTTCTCGCGCCGGTCGAAGATGACGAGCCCATCGTCGCCAGCCTGCTCGGCAAGACAGCCATCGACGACGAGCATTATCGTATCGAAGAAATGGCCCTGATCGATGCCCTTGGCCAGTCTGTCGGCCGTACCTACAAGGCACAGTGCGACAAGGTCTTCGGCGGCACCGAATACGCCGGCTGTGGCGTCGCGCTCGGCCCGATCACTGTCACTGGAACATTGACGGCGGTAGCCACATCGTCACAAATGACCGACTCATCCCGGGCGGAGGCCGCCGATTATTTCACCCTGGGCACCATTCAATTCACCAGCGGCCAGAACGCCGGCCTGAAACCGCTTGAAATCAAGTCGCATGGGGCTGGCGGCGTCATCCATACCTATGAGCCGTTTTATTTTACGCCGGCCATTGGCGACGCTTACAGCCTGATCCCCGGCTGCCGAAAGCGCCATGCCGATTGCCGCGACAAATGGAACAATATCGTTAATTTTGGTGGATTCCCGGACATGCCGACATCCAGTGTTTATGCCGAAACGGGGTCAAAATGACCGGCGATGATGTCGTTGCTGCCGCCCGTGAGTGCCTGGGAACGCCGTTTTGTCATCAGGGCCGCATTCCCGGTCTGGCGCTTGACTGTGCCGGCCTGATCGTCGCCGTGGCGCAGAAGCTCGGCATTTACCACTTCGACGTCGACGGCTACGGCCGCCGGCCAAATCGAGGGCTTCTCGAATCCACGCTGGCTATCCAGCCCGAACTGATCGCCGCCGACTGCGCCCGCCTTGTCCCGGGCGACATACTGCTCATGCGTTTCACCAAGGAGCCCCAGCATCTGGCCATTTTCGCCGGGGAAACGATCATTCATAGCTGGTCGTCACCCGGCAAGGTCTGCGAGCACCGCATTGATGCCGTGTGGCGCAGCCGCATCATCGCCGCCTATCGATTCCGCGAGGTGCAGGCATGAGCAGCAACATGACCGTCGGCCAATGGGCAGGGGCCATTGTCGGCGCTGTCGCCGGATTTTTTACAGGCGGCTCAACCTGGTATTACACCGCCGCCATGATGGCCAGCGGGGCGTCGATGGGCGCCTCCATCGGCGGCATGCTCGACCCCCCCAAAGGCCCGCGCCTGTTCGGCCCGCGCCTGTCCGATCTGACACAGCAGTCATCGTCATACGGTCAGATCATTCCGCGCGTCTATGGCAGCGTTGCCCTGCTTGGCAATGTCTTCTGGATCGAAAACAACGCCCTGAAAGAAACCAGTCATACCGAAGAGCAAGGCGGAAAGGGGGGTGGCAGCTCTTCCGAGACAACGACTTATACCTATTCCTCAACCTTTGCGCTGGGATTGTGCGCCGGCCCTATTGTTGGCATTCGTCGTATCTGGGCATCGGGAACCCTGATTTATGATGCCGGGTCATCCGACATATCGACCATGATCGCCAGTAATGCCTCGGTATCTGGCTGGCGTCTCTATCTCGGCAATGATACCCAGCAGCCCGATCCGCGCATGCAGGCGGCGCTCGGCATTGCCAACACCCCCGCCTTCCGGGGTCTGGCCTATATCGTTTTTGACGATTTCGACCTGGGCAAGTATGGCAATACCCTGATGGGTGCTCAGATCAAGGTCGAGGTGCTAACCGCCTCATCCGACGTCGCGGCCACGCTGGTCCAGAGCAAGGTATTGTCAGGTTCGGCCAACCTTTACAAATCGACGGCCCGCTACTGTGCGCCCAATGCTGTTATGGATATTTACCATAGCAATGACCCGCTCTATAGCGCCGGTTCGGGACTGATCAAGAATTATTCGGCTGCCGGAAACATGGAGGTCGCGCTGCGCCCATACAGCGAGCCAACAGGAAATATCTATGTGCAGGGGTGGAGCGATGTCAGTGAGTGCTGTTTTATGGATGTGTCAGGAAATATTTGGTCGATCGACGATCAGAACGGCGCTGAGTTTATTGCCCAGTCGCCTCTGTCCGCCACGGTCGGCGGTCAGGGCTTTAATTATCACCATCGTGGCAACGAAAAACTGCTCTGTATCGAGGTCGGTTCCGTCACCCATGTTACCGACATCAGCCAGGGCTACGAAACGATCCTGTTTTCAACCACAACAGCCGATGCCGACGGCCGCCTGAATGATATTTTCCTTGGTGAAAACGTCAATTATTCGATCACTTCCTATCCTAAGCTGATCTGCTACGACAAGTCCTGGGTCAAGCTGTGGGCAGTCGACCTAACCGGGCAATTATCGATAAGTCACGGCATCGGCGGCTCCGATGGGTTGATTCGGGAAAAATCCGATCAGGTCGCCGTATTGCGGGTTAGCAACAAATTCTGGCAGGTTGATTCCACTGGCTATAAAGTCCTTGGTGCCGCAGCCGGCTTTGCTGAGGGATATGAGTCTCATGGTGGCGATCATCTGATCTGGCCGATGTGGATGCACTACGCCGCCGGCACGAAAACCGTTTTCACCATCCGTCTCGACGGGCTGAATAACGCGACAGTTACCCTGTCCAGCATCGTGCAGTCTGAGTGCCTGAGATCCGGCCTTCTGCAATCTGGCGATATCGATTCAACCAGCCTGGTCGATGCCGTGCGCGGCTATCGCGTCACCTCCGTTAGCGCCATTCGGTCAGCTATCGAGCCGCTGCAGGGGGCCTGGCCGTTCGATGTCATTCAGGCCGGCTATAAAATAAAGTTTGTCCGCCGTGGTTCTTCCTCCAGCGTTGCCAGCATTGACAGCGATTCGCTCGGCGCCCATGTAGGGGGTGAAAAATCGGTCATGCGCCTGACGCGCATGCGTGAGATGGATACCCAGCTCCCGTTCCGAGTCACCGTGACCCACCTCGACAATGATCGTGAATACGACCCGGGCGAGCAGTATGCCGAGCGCCTTAATACCGCCTCAGTCAATGTCCAGACCGTTGAAATGCCAATCGTCATGACTGCCGACGAAGCGGCGCAGCGGGCTGAAATCCTGCTCTACATGTACTGGCTTGAACGCAATACGGTTCAATTCACGCTTCCCGCCACCTTCGGCCACCTTGAGCCGGCCGACATCGTGGTCGTCAACGACGGCGTCAATGATTACTCGCTGCGCATCAAGGACATCACCTACCGTGCCGATGGAGTGCTTGAAATATCGGCGGTCTATAACGATTCGTCACGCTATGCCAGCACCCAGAGCGGCGGCGCATCATCCGTGGAATCAGCCCCGATATCCATCGGCGGGCCATCCCTGCTGACATTGCTCGACATTCCGCTGGTTGTCGATACCTACAACCTGTCCGGATTCCCGGCTGGCATGGCCGGTTATCTGCCGGGCTGGAAGAGTGGTAGCCTGTTTCGCTCCGACGATGCCGGGCAAACCTGGGCGTCGACCAATACCTTCGCCCGCGCCACACCGTTTGGCTTGTGCACCTCAATACTCCCGGCCCCGGCCGACACCCGCATGATTGATACCAGTTCGGTGCTGAGCGCTGCGCTATACGCCGGGGCTCTATCTAGCGTCACCGAGTTGCAGATGCTTAACGGGGCCAATCATTTCGCCGTCGGCGTCGATGGCCGATGGGAAATCATCGCTGCTGAAACCTGCGCGCTACAAGGCGATGGCACCTACAAGCTAAGCAACCTGCTGCGCGGGCGTTTCGGCACCGAGTGGGCCAGCGGGCTGCATGCTGCCAGCGACACGCTTGTCTATCTGAGCGCCCGGCACCTGCAATTCGTCCTGCTCAATATCAACCAGATCGGGCAGGCCAAGGACTACCGGGCGATCACCTCCGGGGCCGGCATCGATTCGTCCGCCTCGACGACGTTTTCCTACAAGGGGGTCAATCTTGAATGCCTGTCACCCGTCTGGCTGAACGGTGACCGTCACCCGACGACGAATGACTGGACACTGACCTGGCTACGCCGGACGCGAACCGGTGGCGAGTGGCGCGACAAAGTCGACGCGGCGCTGGGCGAAACCAGCGAAGCCTACGAAGTCGAAATTTACAGCAGCAATACCTACACCACCCTGCGCCGCACCCTGACCGGCCTGACGGCTGCTACCTGCGCCTACAGCAGTGCCAATCAAGTTTCCGATTTTGGCAGCAACCAAACCACCCTTTACATCAAGGTCTATCAGCTATCGGCCACCATGGGCCGGGGCTATCCGCTGACCACCAGCATCACGAGGTAAGCATGTCCAATTCCACCATCACGTTTGACGCCATCATTCAATCCCAATCCGCCAAGGAAATCACGGCCAATGCCATGCTCGATGCCGTTTCCCCGGCTTCGCTCTACGGCCGCCGGCAATCGACCAGTAGCGGCCTGACCTGGGGATATTACGGCGGCAATGTGCTGATCAACGGTGTGCTGACGCAGATCGCCAATGGCACACTGAGCCTCACTGCCTCGACCACCAACTACGTACAGGCGCTGCCAGCCTCCGGCGCAGTGTCGAGCAATACCACCGGATTCACAGCCGGCAGCATTCCGCTTTATACCATCATCACCGGCGCCTCGACCGTCACCAGCTATACCGACCACCGGCTGGCCACCCCGGAATTCACTGGCCGTCTGGCCAAGACGATGGGCGACGCCAACACGACGCTGACGCAGGCCGAGGCGCGCAACAACATCATCGAACTCACCGGCACGCTGACGGCAGCGCGCAACATCGTCCTCCCGCTGGCCGTCCGCCAATACACCGTTTTCAATGGCTCCACCGGCGGCTTCGGCCTGCAGTTTATCGGTGCCAGCGGCACCGGCATCACGGTGGCTGCCGGCAAGCGTGCCATCGTCTATGCCGATGGCACCAATATTGTGCGGGTCACCGCCGACGCCTAATAAATAAAAGGAAAAATAGTCATGCCAGAGCCCCATTCAACCACCTCCGTCGGCCTCGCCATTGGCGCCGGCGTCGGCCTGACCGGCACGGTCATGGGTGCCCAGATCGACGCTTTGTTGATCGGATTGATTGCGGCCATCCTGATTTCGTTCTGGCTGCCGACGATTGACGACCGAAGAAAGGCGGCAGCCTCTGTCGCCCTTTCCAGCCTGCTCGCCGGGTATGGGTCTCCGGTCGCCGCCGGCTGGCTGGCTGGTACGCAGCCCGAACTCGCCGCTGGCAGTCCGTTGCGCCTTCTCGTTGCGCTCGCCATGGGCGCGCTATGTCCAACCCTGGTGCCGGCCATCATCGGCTGGGCCAAGCACAAAGTCGAGACTCAGCCATGATCGAAGGTTTTAGCTTTATCGCCGCCGCGCTGGTGCTTTACAAGATCCTTGGCGCCATTGCCCATATCAGCCCGAATACCTTTGACGGGCATCCGTGGCAGTTCATCAGTTTCACGCTGCACTATGCGCTGCTCGGCGCCGGTAGCGTTGCCATTGCGCTCGGGCTGTCGGTCGGCGGGGTCATGCTGCTGGCAGGCCTGGCATTGATGGCAATCGCCGATCGACGGAGAAACCCATGATTACCCGCGAGCAGTTGATCAAGATCATGCCGCATGCCAAGCCGCGGGCGGATATCTGGCTGCAGCCGCTGAATGACGCCATGTCGGAATTCGGCATCGATACCCAGCGCCGCGTTGCTGCCTTTCTCGCCCAGGTGGCGCATGAATCAGCCGAGTTGCGCTATACGCGAGAAATCGACAGCGGTTCCGCCTACGACACCGGAAAGCTGGCCGAACGCCTGGGGAACACGCCGGAAGCCGACGGCGATGGCCAGCGCTACAAGGGCAGGGGCTTGATCCAGATCACCGGGCGCTTCAACTATCGGCAGGCTTCGCTGGAATTGTTCAAGGATGCCACCACGCTGCTGGAACACCCCGAGCTACTTGAGCAGCCAGAACTTGCTGCGCGGTCAGCCGCATGGTTCTGGTGGTCGAATGGCCTCAATACGGTCGCCGATTGCCCAAACAGCTTCCAGACCATAACCCGCCGCATCAATGGCGGCCTGAATGGCTACGCCCAGCGGGTCGCCTACTTCTCGGCAGCGCAGGGGGTTCTGGCATGAACCTCTTAAATCTGATTCCTTCCCCGTATCGCCTGGCGGCACGGGTTGCCGCCCTTGTGGCGATTGCCGGGGCGTTGATGGTTGGTTATCTCCGACTGATAAATTTCCACGAAGAGATTGGCTACCAGCAAGCCAACGCCGTCTGTATGGCCGACAAGCTCATTGCCGAGCAGGCCGCGAACGAGCGCGACGCCGCATATCAAAATCAACTTCGAAAGGCCAATTATGAATCCGAACAACGTCAAGCCGAGCTGGCTGCCGATATTGCTGATCTCAGTCGCCAGCTTGAGCGGGTGCGCAACGACCGCAACGCCATGCGCGCCCGTGTCGCCCAGCTATCCACCGAGGCCGTCCGTCGTGTTGCCGATGCCGGAATCCAGCTACTTGGAGAGTGCGAAGCGGAATATGGCCGAGTGGCAGAAGCAGCTGATAAATGTCTTTCCGACCGACAAGCCCTGATAGATGGGTGGCCAAAATGACCGATCTGATACCGTTCGCAGCGAAAAACTGGCAGCTAGCAGATTACTTTGCGAAGCAATGTAAAGAAGGCAGGGGAAACGGACAGGCGTTTATAGATAAGCGCGGCCTCGGATTCCTACAGCCAAAGCATCACGGTCATATAGCGCTTGGCATTCCGCCCGAAGGGGAAACCCATGACGACAAAACCGGGCGTGTTTTCCAGAATAGGCGGCAATGGCCAGCGTATACGGCGTTTTTGCCATCTACTTAGCGTTGGGCGTCTCATTGGCGTAGTCGCCGGCCCATGCCAAAATCCAGCCCGCTACCGCGCCGCTCGGCCATGCGCCAGGCCATGCCATCACGATCCGGTAGCACATCCAGCCAATAATCCTGTTCGCCATCAGTAGCGCCCGCCATCATCCAGATGGTCACGCATTGGCCCGATGGCGCTCAACTCTGCCATCGCCCGGTCGCGCTTTTTACCGGCCCACCAATCTGCTTCGGGCGGGTGGTCGGCTTCGTGGCCGGCATCAATTGCCAGCTTGATGGCCTTGCCGAGCCCCTTGCTGCCCGAGCCTCCGAGCGCATCCCGCAGCGCGTGGAATGCCGCTCGCACCTTCTCGCTCCGGTATTCCACCATCCACAGCAGGCCGCAGGCGAGTTCTGCCGCCTCCTCGATCTTCCGCAGCTTCAGCAGTTCGGCGTCTGCCTCGTTCAGAGCATCGTCATCGCAAACACTGCTTGCCAGGCCGCGAGCGGTCGCCAGTTCGCGTTCCACCGTGCCCTTTGGAACTTCTGTCGGCATCCTGATAACCAACTTCTCCACCGCGCCGCGCTCCCTGGCCCATGCCAAGGCTGTCCCCTTGTGTCCGAAATGGCAGGTTTCACCGCTGGCCGTCGTTGCCTTCCATACTGTCTGTTCAAGCATTTTGTCCTCCGTAGTCAGCGCCGCCCAACAACCGCATCGAGAGGGACGCCCGGCGATAAATCCGCCGTGCGCCCCTCATGCGGAGCGTTGGGCGGCATCGCCGAAACAGTGATGTCCCGCTTCCCGCAGCCGTCAATCTTGATCGCCAGCGTCTCGTCGCCGCCTTGCTCTTTCACGCTGTACTCAAGGAGGCCAACAAACAGGCCGGTTATCAGTGCAAGCGCGCTCTGCGGGTATTCAGCCGCAAACGCTGTGAACGCTTCCTGTAGTTCTTCCTGCTGTTCTTCTTTGTCCATTCTCAAACCCTTTCAAAAATGCCGCATAACACAGCGGTCGATGTCGCGCTTCGCGCTGGACTCCGGCCATAAAGCCGGCCGTCGCCCATCACCTAAGCGTTAGAAGGCAAGTCGTCTGGTCGGTCGTCGTTGTCTTCCTCGTTCATTTCATCAATTTCCGTGGCGTGGCGGCGAATCAAAAAATCCATCGCCTTCATGCTGGCGGTGAAAAGCTCTTGGTCTGCGCCGTAGTATCTCCAGCAGCGACGGCAGGACAGCATCAATTCCTCGTAGCGATCCTCGATGAACTGTTGCCGCTGGATAATCTTTTCAAGCTGTGCGATTCGTTTTTCCATGTTTTTCTCCGTTGACCGTAGCCTTCTAACTTT
>OFQX01000454.1_pt1 | contig 12687 bp, 9 predicted proteins | sample 1542951 | NCBI WGS metagenome assembly OFQX01 (sample SAMN07774215, study PRJEB24372) | wastewater metagenome | isolation source: WWTP Novara (Effluent) | place: Italy: Novara | collected 2015-12
AGGTCGATACTACGGCAGCTGCCAGCGTCATATACAGGAGTGCAAGGGTCGGCGATTGTTACGCGAAGATAGGTTAGAAGAGAGTCTTCTAACCAGACTGGATGAGATTGATGATAGTAGCGCTGGTTCCTCGCGGCTTCGCGTGCTTACTAACGCTCTTCTAGAGAGGGAACAACCCTATGTCGGGCAGCATCGTCAGTCAGTAATGAAAATGATTAAGCAACAATTGCGTAGACTAGAGCGCATGGAAGATTGTTTGTACGACGATAGACTCGCTGGGCTCGTAAGTGAAGAAAAATACAAGCAAAAGTTCGAACATTTACATAATGAAATCGACGGTATACAAAGACGTCTTGGTCGGCTTGAAGAAGTTGAGGAGGGTATTTCGATTATTACAGAAAAGCCGACTTCACTTCGTGAGCTGTACAATGGTGAATCAAAGGTGGGTAGAAGAATAATTATGCGAGAGTTGTTCGTGATGACTGTTTTTGATGGTCATGTAGAGTTCGCCACTCTGAGAAAATAGCATTTTACGTGGTATTATGGTCTCATGAGTAAAATAGAATTTCCTGATATTACTGCAAACCTATCTAAGTTACGAAAGCAGCTTCGCTATACTCAGCGTGAGGTAGCCGAATTGGCCGACCTAAACCCTAATTACTATGCAAAAGTCGAACGAGGCACATCAGTGCCGTCACTAAAAACGATATATAAACTAGCTAAGGCACTCAAAGTATCCGCTTCGGACATTCTTGGCTTTTAGACAGACTCTGAATCTTTTTTAAATTCTTCCATCTCTTTCAGGAGTAGTATTTCGTCGATTCGTCCTAGCTCTCGGTACATGAGCTTCATTTTAATGAGCATTTGTCGTGCATAAACGGGGTTCGCGTTTTCAGGATCATTTTTCTCAAGGTCGCGAACCATTACGGCAATTTCTTCATCGGTTGGTATGTAGCCAGTCATATTCACAGTATAACACCTCTAATATTTCCGTTATTGTTTACCCAAAATGCCAGACTCTTTCTGTCGATCAGCGCGCACTCATTCCCGGCAGCAAGCTTCTGTGCGGTCGTGCTGTAGGTGCTGTTAGTTACTACCATCGCACGATCGCAGCCATACAATTTCAATCCAGTTACGACTTGGCGTACTGCGCTAGCTTTAACTAGTCCCGAGTAATGCTTGACTTGCACGCCCCAGCGTAAGCCATCCTTCTCTGCGATGATATCCACCCCCATGTCATATTTTTCCGTAAGCGAAACATTACGATAGCCGTTATTTCTCATGAGTATTGCAACATATTGCTCAAATTCAATACTATTCATACTGTCTATACTCCCGAGCCCCTTGCTTCGACGATATGCAAAATACTTCCAGCCGATTCGCAATACAAGAGCGCAGCCTAATAAAGCCAACGCAATAAACGCGATGTGTTCGAGTACCGCCCGGTGTGTCCATGCAGCAGCACCGACAAGGACGACGATGACAAAAGTTACGTTAGTCCCTTGAGTCCGCGTGTGCCGTGACATATCAAACATCCTCCTCGGGCAATAAGTCTTGGAAGCCTTCATCGAAGCGCTCCAGTTCTTGCCAAAAGGTGTTCCAGTTTTCCCCGAGTAGGGTCACCAAAGTAAAAACGTCACCTCGCGTGGCGTTTTTACTTTGGTGGATTTTCGCAGAAAATCCGAACTCCGCAGGAGTTCGATAGCGACTGAAGCGCGCAGAAGTTTACTTCGAGCACTGGAAGGAGATATACCCTAGTATTCTCCGTGAGATCACCAACAAAAATACTCATCCGTGAACAGGTGCCTTTATTGGACAGTTCTCTTGCAAGCATCGGAACTCTTTTCGGATAAGCCTTATGCTACAGTAGGCGTAGTAACAAAGGAATATGATGAATACAGATGACAACGATCCAGACAAAGCGATAATTGAGCCCGAACAGCCCCAGGCGGAGTCTGAAATCCAGCCCCAAGAGCAGGCTCAACCGGAGCCTGTTGTCACGACTCAGCCACAACCTGAGACCCAGCCCGCTGAGCCAGTAATACCATCAGATATAGATCTGGAGGAGCAGATAGAGCCAAGAGAGTCAGTGCAGCCAATTGAGCCGAAAAAACCACTGAATGTACCGGCGATACTGCTGAGTGTGCTTGTTGCCGTGTTGCTCGGGGTAATCGGCTGGTTGCTATATGACAAATTCATGCCCACCGCGCCAGAGATCAAGACGACGCAAAACGCGCAGGACATGCCTGAGACAAAAATCGAGGACAATGTGCAGGCTGAGGTTATCCAGACCAATGATTGGATCGCGCTCACGAGCAAGGACGGCAAATATTCGCTGAAATACCCTCCGACGTGGGTCACGGCGACGAGTCCCGAACTCTGTAGCCCTGGCCTCACCCTGCTCGGCTCTCGCAGCGACAAGGTTGGGAAGTGCGGCAGTGACTCGCTCGGGGAAGTGCTGATTGCCTCGTACGAAGGTGACAAAACGGCTGAATTCAAGAAATCGTATCCGAGTACGTCTGTCACTATCGACGGCGTGACAGGCACACGCTATGCGGGGGCGATTCAGGACGCTGATGCAGAGTCAGGTCTCGGACCGGAAAATGGCACCAAAGAAGTTGTCTATGTCGTCTACGCCAACGGACGTACCCATCAAGCGACGTATTATCAATATCCAGGTGAGAAAGATGTGAGTGGAACGTTTGACGTACTTGTGGTCAAAACACTTACTTTTCTGAAATAGTCGCCTGTGTCCTAGTTTGAGAGAGGCGTCATCTCGAGATATCTGCTACACTTGTCTCTATGATTTCGAATTACAAACGCGCAAAGATCCTGGCAACAATTGGGCCAGCAACACATAGTTATGAAAAAGTAGAACAACTTATCAGCGCCGGTGCGAACGGTATTCGGCTTAATTTCTCACATGGTAGCTTCGATGAACGTCTTGAGCAAATCAAGTGGGTGCGGGACGCGAGCAAAAAGCTCGGCAAGCCGGTCGCGATCCTGCAAGACCTCCAGGGTCCCAAAATTCGACTCGGACTTATCAAAGACAATCGCTATGACGTCAAAGTTGGCGATCATATCACGCTTGATTTTGCCGTCAAAGAGCACGATGGCGGGAGCGTCCTGCCAGTGCAATACAATTTGGCGACAAAAGTCCACGTGGGCGAGCCGGTCTATATATTTGACGGCAAAGTCCGTACACATGTAGTTGAAATTCCTTCTGAGACGGCAATTGAGCTCGAAGTAGAAAATGACGGCTACGTCATGAGCAAAAAAGGCCTCAATTTGCCCGACACAGATTTCAGTGGTGACGTGATCACTCCCAAGGACTACCAGGATATCGACTGGGGTATCGACAAAGACATTGACTATGTCTCGCTGAGTTTTGTGCAGACGGCGCACGATATCGAGATGCTCCGTGGCTACTTGGGCGAAAAGGGTTCAGATGCGCAAATTATCGCCAAGATCGAGACCAAAGCAGCCATCGATCCTGAAGAGATGGAGCGAATTGTCGAAGCCAGCGACGGTGTCATGGTAGCTCGTGGTGATCTCGCCGTCGAAGTCGGTGCCGAGATCGTGCCAGTCGTGCAGCGCCAGATTATTACCCTGTGCCAGAAACATGCCAAACTCTCGATTGTCGCCACTCAGATGATGAGCAGTATGGTGGACAATCCCGAGCCAACTCGTGCCGAGGTCAGTGACGTCAGCAACGCCGTCATCATCGGCGCGGACTGCGTGATGCTGAGCGACGAGACGGCGAATGGTAGCTATCCGGTTGAGACCGTCAAGAGCATGAAACGGGTCATCCTCTACACCGAGCAACACGTCCCGATCCACTCACTCACGACTCCCAAAGAAATCGATACTCATTCGGCGGCGATAAGCGCAGCTGCGATGGATTTGGCCGAGCATTTGCAGGCGACGGCGATTGTCGCCGAGACCAAGTCTGGCGCGACGGCTCAGCGTATTGCTGCCCATCGGCCATTTCGTCCGATTGTGTCAGTGACGAGCAGTGTTCGGGTTGCCCAGCAGCTGGCGCTCCTCTACGCCAACAAGAGCTTCCTCCGGCCAGAGGGTGAAAAAGCCGGACTTGATATTGCAAAAGAGCTAGTTGCCAATGGATTTTTCCCCAGCGGCTCGACATTTGTACTTGTCAGCGGTCGTCAGCCTGGTCTTCAGGGCGCAACCGACACGATCCGCGTCCGCAAGATCTCTTGATATCCTTGCCTTCACTATTTTTTGCTGATCGTTATAATGAGCGGTACGTATGAAACTGTTCACTTTTCACGACCCATTTGATAATCCTGAAAGGGAGCCGACGCCTGAGCGGACGACTTCTTCCCAAGAACGCCTCAAGGACGAGCCTGAAAAAGACAAGGACGAAACCCAGGAGCGTGCTCACAAAGCGAGGGCGAAAGAGCTCAAACTAGCCGCCAAACAACGTGGCAAGGAGCTCGAAGCAACACGACAGGATGCTGCAAACGAAGAAATTGCGCCGCAGGGTGAGAAGCTACGCAAAAAATGGCGCCGAGCGCTTCTCAAAAAATCCCAACAAGTCATGGAGTTTTTTCGACGCGAAGACCCTCGGACAATCGATGGGGTACGACTGGCTGAGTTGATGGTGGCGGAGCGGATTATTGAGCTCAACGCCTATCTCGAGACAACAGAACCAAAAACAGATGCACGTCGTCATACGAAGACAGAGCTTGATTTCATGGGGCTGCTGTCTGAAAAGATTTCGAGCCCGGAGATTGAAGTGCCGGCTGAGATACTGAAGGTTCACCAGCAGATCGTCGAAGAGTCAGCCCAGACGCGCGATCAGCCGGTGGTCATCGACGTCGACAACCTGCCGAAATTTGAGCCGCTGCCATCGGTGTCATCCGAGCAATCGATTGATACCGCGCCAACTTCGCCGGACAAGGCCTTTGCGCGCTATGGCCTGATCGTGTTGGCAGCACTTGGTAAAGCTCTGCAAGCAACGTCAGAGGCAACAGGATCTGCTGTTGCCAGCGGTGCGACTTCAGTCGCGGCGCATGCGGTTATCGTCGCGTCAGCTGCGATCGGGGCGAGAGATTCGGAGGGTATGACTTCACCATCAACAGGCTCCCTGGAGTCAGGTGCCGAGACACGGCAACTGACGACGGCCGTCGTGCATGAGGCGCTTCACCCAGAATTAGTCGCCGAGCCATCTATCGTACTGCCTGAAACAACTCTAGGGACGCAGTACGCTGGTCGATCATCGTCACAAGAAAGACCGCCGTCACCGTCCCGCGACGCATTGTCCCCAGCCTCGTCTCCTCTGAGCGCTAGCGGAGGCCAGTCGGTCGAACAGGCATCGGGACGGGTGGACGCAGCCGAGCCTGTGGGGACTGACGGCCGTCGTTTTGCTGACATGAAGACGCATGAGCTTCTCGCGCTCGCTACGGGTATCGCCATAGGGAACGGACAATATCTCCGTCGGGCATACGAATCTGGCAAGATTGACAGGGAGGGACTGATCAAAGTTCTCAAGGCGCATCATCGGGGGTGGGACTATCGGAGTGAATACCAGCAGGTTGCTCGACGGTATCGCGAGCAACGGCAGACGATAGCGCAATCTCCCGAGCAGTTGTCGGCGCTACCTGAGGAAAACACCGCAGCCGATACCAACGTACCCGATCAACGGCCGTTGCCTCAAGAGCCCTCCCAGGGTCACTATGCAGACGCAAGTTCGCCGTCGCCAGCACAAGCTCAGTCAAACCCTAGCGAGACGGCACTTTACCTCGAGACGGCCGAATCAGACATGCAAAACAAGATCGTGGCACGAATCATCATCGGCGCGTTCGTTGTCATCATAGTCATAGCGGCGTTGGTGATGACGTTTATGTTCTAGACGGACCTATGGCACTGCGACAAACATAACGACAACTTGGACAATTTTCTGCTATTATAACCATAAGATGAAAAAGGGTGGGTTTCCTAAATTAGTCATAACGCACGCGCCTCTTGAGGGCAAGACGGTTCTGGTGCGCGCCGACTACAACGTCCCACTGAACAAAAAAGGCGAGATCGAGGATGATTTTCGGATCACGCAGAGCATCCCGACGATCAAACGGTTGCTGGCTCAGCGCTGCAAAGTGGTGATTTGCTCTCATCTCGGTCGCCCGGACGGCAAAAACGTCGCTAGTATGAGCCTCGCCCCTGTTGCCGGACGCTTGAGTGAATTGCTCGATCAAACCGTCGCCCTGGTGCCGAACTGTATCGGCGATCAGGTCGTCCAGGCATCTCGGCGGCTTCATCACGGCGAGGTTATCCTCCTCGAAAACCTCCGATTCCATGCCGGCGAAGAAGCCAACGACGAGACCTTTGCCCGGGCACTTGCCCGTGACAGTGGTGCGCAATATTTCGTGCAAGATGGGTTTGGCGTCGTCCACCGTGCGCACGCCTCGACCGCAGCTATCACCACGCTTCTGCCTAGTGTTTCCGGGCTGCTACTGGAAAAAGAATGGACGACTATCACGACAGCCATGGAACATCCGAAAAAGCCGACAGTTGCCGTACTCGGTGGCGCCAAAATCAGCGACAAGATCAAGGTCATCAAGCGGTTCATCGGTATTGCTGACGGAGTAGTGATCGGTGGAGCGATGGCCAATACCTTCCTCAAATACAAAGGGTTTGATATCGGCAAAAGCGTCCACGAAGATGGACTCGAAGATATCATCAAAGATATTTACAAGGCGGCTGAAGCAAAGGTAGGCCGCGAAGCGGTTGATGATTTCATATTGCTGCCGAGCGATGTCGCTGTCGCTGAAAAAATAGATGCTGATGCCCGGCGCGAGGTGGTAAATGTGGCTGACGTAAAATCACAAGAATACATCCTCGATATTGGCTTCTACTCGATTGATGCCGCTATCAACTCTGTCAGTGGTGCCGGTACGGTGATTTGGAACGGAACGCTGGGCTATGCTGAATTACCGCAGTTCTCGCACGGCTCTGCCCGTATGGCGCTCACGCTTGCTTCCCAGCCTGAAACCATCTCAGTGATCGGTGGCGGAGATACGGCTGATTTCGTCCTCCATTGGGACGGTAAAAAGGGTGGCAGCTTCTCGCACGTATCGACCGGAGGTGGTGCAAGCCTTGATCTTATGGCTGGGGAGCCTATGCCCGGTATTGATGCCTTGCTAGACGCATAGCGTCTTGCAAGGCATGACGACCGGTCTTTTGTGACTGCACATTTCGGGTCAATCAGATGCGACGCTCCTAGGCAGTATGCTAGATACTACCTATGTCCGCTTCTCCTGCTTGACTCCGAACTGCACTAGCCACAAAAAACCTTGCTTTGTGGAGGCCAGATAGGGTGAAAAATCAGGGGCAGACCGAATTTATCTCGGTCAATTTTTAGTAATTGAAAGGAAAAAGCCCAGGGTTGATATAGGAAAAAACCTTGGTTTTGTCCTATATCTGTTACACTAAAGAAAAGCATAAGCGGATTATTATGACACGCAAGAAACTCATCGTTGGCAATTGGAAGATGCACCTGAATACTCATCAGGCGAGTCTCTATCTCCATAAATTGTCTTCTCTTGTCCCGGTCAAGCGGAGTGTCGAGGTCGTCTTGGCGCCCAATGTGCTGGTGCTCCAGTCGCTCAGCTTGCAGGTCGATCACCGTCAGTTTAAATTAGCGGCTCAGAATTGCTATTGGCGCGATGAGGGTGCATTTACCGGTGAGGTCTCGGCGACCATGCTACGCGGTGTTGTGCAGTACGTTATCATCGGTCATTCGGAGCGACGCCATGTCTTCAACGAGCACGACAAAGATATCCGTCACAAAGTTGCTGCGGTGATCCGCAACAGCATGAAGCCTATCCTCTGTATCGGCGAGACAGCGGCTGAGCGCTCCAACGACGAAACGCTTCACGTCATCCATGACCAGTTGGTCAGTGGCCTGCTCAACGTCACCAGCGAAGAGATCAAAGACATCGTCATTGCCTACGAGCCGGTCTGGGCGATCGGCACAGGCGACAGCGCTCGTCCTGACGATGTGCGCGAGGTGGTCAAAGCGATTCGCAAGCAAATTCGTTCACTGTATGGCCGCGCCGCTGCCGATGATATCCGTATCCTCTATGGGGGGAGCACGAGCGCTGACAATGCGCCAAGCTACCTCGAGATCGAAGGGGTGGACGGGTTCCTGGTTGGCGGTGCGAGCCTCAAGGCGACGGAATTTGCCAGTATTGTAGAAAGTGCCTCGCTAAAGGATAATGCTTAAAAAGGGTGAAATAACTAGGGGAACAAGGGTGGTATGAAAGACATAGATTTTGATGAACTGGATCGAGCGGTAGGATCAGCACTGGGAACAGATGATACTGCCGTCCCCGATACCCCGACAACTTCAGTCGCCGACACCACTGCCACTCCTGTAGTCGACGCTCCGTCAGTCGAGAGCCTGGCTCCTGCGAGTCCGTCTTCTCCGTCTCCCGAAACAGCGCCGAAACCAGCTTCTCCAGCTCGACGTCGTGGCCAATTCCTCGATATGGTTCACCCGTCGGCCAACATGCGCAGCACGACGCCATTGCCGTCAACTGTTCGCAAGACGATCGCTCCGATCAATGCTGACACTACTCCAGAGGCAATCCCTGACATGCAAGCCGAGGCTCATAGCGAGGCCGACAGTTCTGGCGCTGATACGAACGCCCCGGTTGCTGTAGCCTCAATATCTGCTCCAGAGGCCGCCGTAGCTGAGACACATGACGCTCCAGCGGCGCATCCCGCGTGGCCTGATCCGCTTGATTTTGCTTCCTCCCAGCCAAAAGTCGCTGAAACGCCTGAGTCTCAGCCCGAAGAGCCGTCGTTTGTTGCCGTCGATACTGTCGCGCAGAGCGACGCTGCAGAGGTCGAGCCGTCTCAGACACCATTTGTGACTGATGCAAAGGTCGACAAACGTCCGCTCGGTGCGTTTGCGCCGAATGGTGAAGAGACGACCGAGTCTGACGAGCCTGTCGAGTCGCCGCATGCCGCCGATGCTGCGCAGCTCACTGCTGACGCGGAATCATCTAGCCCTGAGTTTAGCTCTGACGTCAATACGATTGAAGCTGCCGGAGTTGCTATCGCCGAGGAGCAGAGCGCTGCTGCCGTCGAGGCGCAGGAGTCCGCTAAACTTGCTGAGCAAGTACTCCCCGAAAAACCCGCTGAAGTTCCTGCTCCCGAGGTAACTGCGCCAGCCGCTGAGCCGGCACCAGTATCTCCTCATGACGGTGTCGCCCAGTCAATCCCGCAGCAGTATAAAACGGCGGATGTCAAAAAAGCCGACGACGCACATTCATTGTTTGATACCAAAGAATATCATCAACCACTCATACCCGAAGGCAAGAAAAAGTCTAAAAAAGGTGTCTTGATTGTCGTTCTGCTCGTCGTCCTACTGGTGATTGGTGGCGCGCTCGGCTACGTTGCCTACACAATGGGGATATAGGCGCAAAGTTCATAGTAATCAGTAGCCAGGCACCAGCAATCAGTCAGCTACAATATACCCGACTACTGACTTAAATCCGCTATAATTAACTGATATGCAGCGTGACCACATGATGGAGGGGCTCAATCCTGCCCAGGCTTCGGCGGTGTCTCATGACACTGGCCCGTTACTGATACTGGCCGGGGCGGGTTCGGGCAAGACCAAGACGCTGACGCACCGGATCGCTCATCTCATCGCCTCGCGCCATGTTGCGCCCGAGCAGATCCTGTCAGTGACGTTCACCAACAAAGCCGCCCGCGAGATGCGGGAACGCCTATGGCGTTTGCTAGGTGACATCTCATCCCACGAAGTGCCTCGATCCTTCATGCCATGGATGGGGACGTTTCACTCGATCTGTGTGCGATTGTTACGTATTGATGGCGAACAGATCCAAATCCCCCGTAACTTCGTCATCATCGACGAAGCTGACCGGCTATCGTTTATCAAAACTGCTATGAAAGAGCTCGGTATCAGCGAGAAATCTTATGCACCGCGGAGCATCGCCGCGGCGATATCGGGGGCAAAAAACGACAATCTGTCGCCAGACGAGTACGCTTCGCACGCCAGGCTTCCAGCACAACAGGCTGCCGCTGACGTCTATCCTCGATACGAACGGCTGCGCAAAAATGCCGCGGCGCTTGACTTTGACGACCTGCTGATCGAAACGGTGCGGTTGTTTACGACGGTGCCCGAGATCCGGGACAAATGGCGCAACCGATTTACCCACATCATGATCGACGAGTACCAGGACACCAATGCCGTCCAGTACCGACTCATCAAACTACTCGTCAACGAACAGCAAAATCTTTGCGTAGTTGGCGACGACTGGCAGTGCCTCCCTCCCGGTACACTGATTCATACCCGGGACGGGCTGCAGCCGATTGAAGAAATCAAGCCAGGTGATCGTGTTGTGTCGGCTGCAGGATACGGTAAGACGGCGGATTTCGCTGTATCGGGTGTGAAACGGTTCACGCATACAGGTGAGCTGGTGAAGATTACGTTGGTGTCGGGTACGGAGCTGACGTGCACTCCAAACCATCTACTATTCAGTCGTTGGGATCGGACTGATTCGTATTTTGTTTACCTGATGTATACGCGCGACAAAGGCTTTCGAATCGGTATGGCCAAGGGGACGCGCTTCGATGGCAAGAAGGATGATATCGGCCTGCGTGTTCGCGCCAATCAAGAGAGAGCTGATTATATGTGGATACTCAAGGTGTGTCCTGAGAAAACTGACGCGCAGTATCACGAGGCATTGTTTTCGTATTCTCATGGTATTCCGATGACCGTCTTCCATGCGTTTTCAAACCGCAATATGGCAATGAGTCAACAGCAGATCGACACACTCTATGCGCAGATAGATACGGAAACGCGCGGTCGGAAGCTTCTCGACGAGCTAGGTTTGGCATTTGACTATCCACACTTTGTGCCACAAGCAACAACCCGTGGCGAGCGACACCATATGACAATCAATACGGTTCTTTTCGGCGACAAGCGGACGTCGGCAACAAGTCCATGGTCGGCAAGTCGTTTGTCTGTCAATACGACTGATCCTCGTGATCTCGCAAGCTTCGCGGCTCGCGGCTATACGGTTCGCCCGGGAAGGGCGGGAACGATGAGGTGTGAGATACATAACCTTGACTATGGCGCTATCGAACAAGCCCTCGAGGAGCTCCAGCCAAACTTGCCTACGGGCAATACGATTAGAAAATACGCTTTTCTCACCGATAAGCGATTTGAATTTACTCCTGCGGCGCATATTCATCCAGGTATGCTTGTGCCAGTTCGTCGTGGTGATGAGATTGTAGCCGAACAAGTTGAGACGGTTGAAAAAGTAGCGTACAACGGCCCTGTGTATGATCTGGATGTCGATAAAGTTCATAACTATATTGCGGCAGATGTTGTCGTGCACAACTCGATTTACAGTTGGCGCGGAGCTGATTTTACAAATATTTTGAACTTTGAGCGTGATTTTCCTGGAGCAGTTATCGTCAAATTGGAGCAAAATTATCGTTCGACCCAGGCAATCCTGACTGCTGCCCAGCAAGTTATCACCAAAAACAAACAGCGAAGCGACAAAGCGCTCTGGACGGACAAAGAGGGCGGACAACCCGTGCAGGTCGTCCATGTCGGCTCTGAGCTACATGAGGCGGAAGCGATTGTGACGCGGGTGCGTACTCATGTCGATCTCCGGGTGCGGAGTTACGATGAGTACGCAGTGCTGTATCGTACCAACGCTCAGAGCCGCGCGATCGAAGAAGCGTTTATTCGCTATGGCATACCCTATAAACTCGTCGGTGGTACGCGGTTCTATGACCGCAAGGAGATCAAGGATCTTATCGCCTATCTGAGGCTGCTCTATCAGCCGTCTGACCGGGCAAGCTTCCTGCGGATCGCCAACACGCCGACGCGTGGTGTCGGTCCGACGAGCGTCGAGAAGTTTCTCGTGTGGCGTGAGCAGACGAGCATGACAATCGTTGCTGCTCTCGAGGCGGCTGACCTCTGTACGACTATCACGGCGCGAGCACGCACGGCACTCAAAGAACTCGGTGACATATTGGCACGGCTCAGCGAACATACAGGTGAACTGGAGCTCTACGCTCTGATCGAAAAAATGATCCAACGCACCGGCTATCTCAAATTTCTCGACGACGGATCGCCGCAAGCCGAAGATCGTCAGGCAAACGTGGCCGAACTGGTGAGCGATGCCCGCGAGTGGCAGGGGCTTGATCTCGGTAGCTACCTCGAAGAAGTGGCGCTGATTTCTGATCTGGATACCGCCAAGGGCGAGGACAGCGCCGTCACGCTGATGACGCTGCATGCCGCCAAAGGGCTCGAATTCCCCATCGTGTTCATGATTGGCATGGAGGAAAGCATCTTTCCGCACTCGCGGGCGCTCTACGACGCCCAGGAAATGGAAGAGGAGCGGCGGCTGTGCTACGTGGGGATGACGCGCGCACGCGAGGAGTTGTATCTGTTGACGGCAAGCTCTCGGCTGATATTTGGCAATCGTCTCTACAACCCACCGTCACGTTTTCTCTCCGAAATTGAGACGAGCGAAGTGGCGCCAGCCAGCGACTTCCAGACAAGTTATCCAGATGAGCCGCATGTCGTCATGGACGACGATATAGGGCTGCAAGAAGGCGACAGAGTGCGGCACCAGCTCTTCGGGGTCGGCCGTGTGGTCGCAATCGACGGCA
>OFQX01000456.1_pt1 | contig 12653 bp, 17 predicted proteins | sample 1542951 | NCBI WGS metagenome assembly OFQX01 (sample SAMN07774215, study PRJEB24372) | wastewater metagenome | isolation source: WWTP Novara (Effluent) | place: Italy: Novara | collected 2015-12
AATAAAGACGGTCTGCCTCTCTAAATTCAGGGGCATTGCCATCCTCAAGAACATAATATTTAAGATAAAAATAGTAGCGTCCTGTTATGTATCGCATCCGTTCGCCAATCCACATCCATACTCCGGTTCGGCATCGTCCAAGTTCTATTTCTGCATAAGCGTCTTGTTCGGCTGTAAGTTTTAATTTTCCTTCTTTAGTGTACTCAACCTTATCAAACATAGCAGGGAGTTCGCCTCGTTCCCACTTTTGTTCTTTTCGTGGTCTCCCATAGTTTAACGCATCCTCATCAATAGGACGGTCAGGCATCCTTACATTTGCCCCGTATATCTGCACATACTCATTCATGTTCTATCGGAAGCCATCCTGTCGGTAAATGGTTTTTTAGAAATGTCTTTCTCTTTGTCGCCGGTTATCCCTGCGGATTCCGCAAGGGCATGGTAAGCCTCTCCGAGAGACTTCATCTCGTTCCATGCAACTTTAAGTCGTTCAAAGCTCTTATCTTTTGCATCAGACAAATCAAGATTAGAAACGTCTGTCTTATTTAGCATATCCGCCAACTCATTCAGTTTCCTATTAATTGAATAGGCTGCTTTTGCAGGGCCGTTTTGTTCATAAAGAGAAATTCTCTTTTTTAAATCTTCTACCGTATCTAACATATATTAATTCAAATTAATTACAACTGTTTCGCCGTTAAATGGTGGGGCTACTTCTATGCAGGATATTGACAACATTTCTACGATAGAATATAACGTACCAAAGTAGTAGTCGCTATATTCGGTTGTTATCATTTTTACATTTGTGGTTGCATGGGTTGTTGTTCAAGTCCTTGTGCCATTGGGTCGCCTTGCATTTGCTGTTGCGCCCCCATCATTTGCTCCTGTACTGCCATTCCTTCTTGCTCATCCTGCATTACAATTCCGGTTTCAATGTCTTTATTTTCTTGAAACAAGGACAGTGATACATTTTTCAAAAGCATATTAGCAAATTGTTGAAGTTCCGGTGGTAGTTTTCCGGGAGCCGACACCATGCCACCTTCTGATTTTGATGGTGTGAGAACTGTTTTATATAGGTCAAGTATTTTTTCTAACCCTATTTCTTGTTTCTTGTTGGTAGAGATAAATTCTTGCAAATCTTTTTCCGACGCCAATTTTTCATCCTGCAATTTTTTTGCCTCAGATGCCGCCAACATAGCCGTTTCTCTTTGAGATTTAATATTAGCCTCTTGGTCAGACTTCTTTTCCATTAAAGCCCTATTCCTATTTTCTTCAATCTTGTTGGCAAGGTATAGTTCGGCTAATTTATTGTTCTGTATATTCCTTATTGTAAAGGCATCTTTAAATGATATTAATGGGTTGCCATTACCATCAACAGTAGCCATTGCGGTTTGAATATTCTTTTCCAATAAGGCTTTCTCGTATGCCGTTTGCTTCATTCTTACATACGTCCTAAACTTTGTATTAATAAGGTCATCGGAAGTTTCTTTTTTGTCCTTCACAACATCCTGCCAACAAAGTAAACATATTTTATGAAGGGTATCTTCCATTACCTGGTTGTGGGCATTTTGGATGAAGTCGGTAACATTGAAAGAGCTTTCATTTTGCCCCTCGGCTAATTTAGCTGCGGTTCTATCCCCCACATCCGACCCATCCCGGTAAATTGGAACCCCTAATAAAACCCTTAATTCAGATTCTATTGACGTTAATAATTGGGAAAGCTGAACGATATTATTTAATGTATCATCATGGGCTGTATTGCTGAAAGCTGGTTGCGCCTGTTCTAATGGATTCAGTCCCTTACTACTCCAAAGTTCCGTACCCGTTTGGTCATAAATCCTCACTATTTCTTCCCACTCCATAGCCGCCCCGGTTCCCGTTATTACGTTCCTTGCGCTCTCTACATCAATTCTAATGCCCGTAGGCCGCAGTTTTGCAATTAACTGCTTACGCTTCAATTTGGTTAAAGCATACTCCCTAAGAGGCTCCATAGCCCTCTCAAATAGTGAAGGGATGTACTGCCCTGTATTGTTGGGAATATTAATAGTATAAGTTGATAATGCTTCGTAAATACTAATATCGGGTAGCCCCCAATAAATTTGCGTATGCCCGTAAGGAGCATAGATACCCCGATACCATTTGTCCTTTTTCTTTTCTAAAATTTTAGCATTTTCAGATTTTGGTTCCGGCTTGCTTTTTTTAGGGGCAATATTTTCTTTGCCGTAACTATCGGTTTTGCTCACATAGTAATCCGTAAGGGTCACTTTTATTTCATAGTCAATAACATAAATTGACTCTTCATCCCACGGAGTAGTATTATTAAACGTGGTGTACTGTTGCCCCCATAAATGAGCAAACCCCATTAAAGGAGTTTGAGTGGATGCCGATTTTACAAGATCGTAGATTTCTTTTTCAGTAAGTCCTTTAGGGTTCGATGGAGAAACCCCCCATTTATTTCTAAGGTCACGGACTTTTAAATTGTAGCACTCTCCAATATAGCCAAGTTCTGTTTTCCCGGTGTCGCTCATAAAGAAACTGTAAAACATATTTCGGGGAATACATTTTCTTATGCAGTAAGAGTTTCCCTCTTTTTCAATCTTAGTCGCTTCTAAATTAAAAACAATGTTATCATGCAACATCCGTCTTTTAAGAACCCTGTCGTATTGATTTTCGATTAATACAGATTCCAATTTCTTTTCAAATCTTATTTCTTTAGGGAGACGGTCTTCTATTTGAAAATATACTTGCGCCGATAATTCGTTGTCAGGCACATAGGCATCGGTTGATTCTAATTGGATACCAGCTTGCTCCTGAATGTCAGCAATCGTTTCCACCTCTCTCATTCTGAATAACGCATCTAATTGACGCTGTTCCTTTTCGTCCAAACTATCTTGGTCAATACCTGATACGCATGGGTACTCTTCGTTCTTAGCCATTGACTCTACCAATGTTCCAACGAATTGCGGCCCCACCATTACAGGAGTCATATCAATTTGAACATAAGCCTTGTTTGCATCGGAAACATTCATGTATGGCAGAAATTGGGTCATATCCTGCTTACCCAATGACCACTTTTCTACTTCTGCCCATCGGACTGCCCTTGCTGCAAAGAAATTTAGGTTGTTTGTTTGACCTGTTTGGTCGGAGTAGATTTTTTCAGATATTTTTTTTCCCGTTTCTTTTTTGGCTATTTCATCGGGGGTATCGAAGACAAGCTGCTTCATTATATCGTTGAAAGCAGGCATTGAAGAAGAAGTATTTTCAGCCATCTTTTGAATGTTTAGACATAAAAATACAATTTTATTAGATAAAATCTAAACTTCTGCCAAAACCCCGATTACGTCCTCCATAAAAATCTTAATAACGGAGTAGTCCTCTTTCTCCCATGAGTAGCAAATTTCATAGTCAGCCTTGTTTAGAATTGCTATTATATCCCCTGATTTTATCCCTTCTACTTCCGATGCTACTGCCAAAACCTTTACCCTGTCTTCATGTTCTTGCTTTACCGTATCGGGTATAATTATGAGTGAAGAAGTGATTGCATTGGGTAGCCTTTCGGCTAATATGTTTTCGCATACCGGCTCAACCGTTCCGTCTTTTTTCAGGATGCAAAAGATATTGTTGGATGCTAAAAATGAGTAAATACCTACCCCCGTTTGCGGATTATATTCTAAGCAAAAAGGGTTGTCTTCGCCGCCTGACAAATAATTGTGGTGGACGAGCAATAAATCCCCTGTTTTGATGTAGTCATACTTTGAATTGTTATCTACGACCTCACATAAGGTAGGATTCTTTCGGCGGTTATTTTCATCGTACTGCCTTCCCATCCAAAGTTCAATCATCTTACCACCTTCCCCCTTAATCATTAAGGCTTCTTTTTGGTTTGTGTAAGACTTAACTATTACCTTTCCTCTTATGGCCTTGAAATTATCCATGATTTTATAAATTTAGGGTGTTCTTCTGTAATAGGTTTTAAATCAGTTTCGCTGAACCATGCTGACCAATCAAAGACTTCCATCCCGTCCATTTTCTTATCGTAATCAATCTCAAACACATTAGTCTGCATATTCTTTATCTTGTTAATCATCACTTCTTTTTTACGAACAAAGCCATAGTGCCAAATCACAATCTCTTTTAGGTAATCTGCCGATGCTGGTGCTTCCAAACTTTCAGCATCCCCAACTGATTTATAGTTTGTTTTTGCCAGCCTTATTATCTCTGTTGAGCAAGGCAATCTTTCCCGTGGAACATCTAACACATGATTACAGTCTTTCCAAAGGTTTTTACGGGTGCAGCAAAATGCTTCCCCTGCTGTGTTAATTGCTTCCCTGATGGCTAAGAATGATTTTTCATGTATAATCTCATCTGCCTGCAAATTTATGTTATAATCAGTAGTCAGGCAACCAATGGCTATGTTTGTGAAGTAGGCTAATTTCTCTCTGCCATGCCTTGAAAACCATTCGGCTTTATCTAAGTTAATGACAATAGTATTTTGGTCAGCCATTGTAGCAAGCAATTCGGCAGTCCCGTCATCGCTTCCTGCATCTACTACCACTACTTCATCGCAAAGGTTTTGCAAGCATTGGATAGCCTCTACTATGCAGTAGTCGAACTCAATAGCGTTTCGGACAAAAATAGTCCCACCTAATGTTTTACTCATATAAACTTCCCCCGCAAGTCAATGTCTTTATAAAGTTCAAGCCTTTCTTTCACATACTGCCTTCTTCTCATTACTTCGCTGTATCTGTCGCCGTGGTTATTTAAGTTCCATGATACTTTACCGATATGGTCAAGTTTATCATACGGCATACTCACTATTTCATTATCCTGATCCCAATGTTTTCTTGGGGTATTAAAGTTTTCAAACCCCATGTTTTTAATTTGCTCCCAATGCCACGAACCAACATCGTAAGTCCAATCTTCCACGGAGGGGTCACGAAAATACTTTACCCCATTCGCCAACATAAACGAGTGATTCCATATCCAAAACCACGGAGAAATCCTGTCTTTAATGTGAATATCGTTCATAAAGTTTTTATCAATCATCTCTCCAACGCTTAAACAAAAACCTTCTATTTCGGGTATGTAGTCATATACGTTTGCGTGGTATTCTACATCGGTATCATTGAGTAAGCAATACTTGGTATCAATCGTGTTATAGACCAAATTCAATGCGTTCTCATGCCCTATATTTTCGGGTACAGGAACGAAAGGAATATCATTTTCAAGCAACCACTCTTGACTACCATCTGTACTTGCATTATCAACTAAGATTAACTTCAACGGCTCTCCTGTGTAGTGGTGCTTAACGTAGCTTTTAAGTAAAAGTTCTACGCATGGTTGTTGATTCCAATTTACGGTCACTAACGTAATGTCTTTCATATCTTTTTAATTATTACAAGTCCCATTGAATAAAAAGCCCACTCAATATTGTTTTGCAAATACGTCCCTGAATACCTTGTTATGGCATCATGCTTATTGGCACAAATTCTATCGTTGCTTACCAAGCCATTCATATTTACATCTGATACAAGTTGTTTAAAATACTCAATAGAACTTCGCCCTTTATTCCAGCGGGAATCGTAGTCGCACAAAGCGTCCTCATAGCAATAAAAACCACCCGGCTTAAGATACGGAAATAGTGTTTCAAAAGTAAGTATTGAATCTTCGCTTTGATGTGACCCATCCTCTATGATAATATCAAAGAAATTTGGGTATTGTTCCCCGAATATAATCAAATCACCCTTTTTTGAGTGGTCAACAATGTGTGTTTTAATCCCTAACTCATGTAAGTATTCATAATCTCCACGAATATCTATCCCATGTATCTCACCTCTATTAAAGTACCTTTTCCACATTCTCAAACTATCGCCCTTGTCAATACCTATTTCAAGAAGGTTGACACCCATCCTTCTATGCCAAAAGAACATTTCGTAATATTGAGTGTACGAATGTTGTAGTGGCCCTTTATCAGTTCCACACTCTATTGCTAATTTTTCTAAATTCATACTTTCTTTATTAATTTTTCAAACATTTGTTGATTTTCTTGCAAATATTTCGGAAAAGTGCCATCTATTTTGACAAATCTCCAATAATCATTGCCCCATAACGACTGCCCTGTTTCGTATTTAGTTTTCAACTTGTCCATTAATTCTGCTGTTACGGACTCGGTATGAGCATAGGCATAAAATTTTTCAACCATTTTGTCATACCCGCCCATAAAGCTCATGTGCCACCCGGCTTCACACATTACTGTTTCAAAACCGCCGTTTCGTATATCGCTTGGTGTTGTGTTTTTAATCATCCCGAATGTAAGCAGTCTTCCCACTTCCCATTGCTGATACCCTTCTATGCAGTTTAAATAATAGCTCATCTTGTCCATCTTAACCCCTACGATACCCATTTCAGGTTTGTACAATGCTACTGATGACGGCTTTGGTATTTCGTCCAAATCAAACACACCTATTACATCATCATCTTCGCAATCATACAGGCCAAGAACGCTGCAATTACGCTGGTACTTTTCGTTAGCCCAAGCATCCCCGTTATTTGGCATTTCATCTACTACTATGTGCCGGATATTGAAGTCTTTAAACCGTTCTTTATTTTGCTCAAAGTAAAGTGGTTTTGGGTCGCCTGTATGCGTAAATGTAGATTCTACCAATACATGAACGGGGTTGAGTTCTTTTAATTCGTTTACCCGCAGCCACAAAAGGTCTAATTCTTGAAAAAATGAAAATGTATCGTAGTATCTCATTTTATGAGGTGCTTAAATTTATCAATGTTTTTTACTAAGTATTCAGGATGGGAAAGGTTTATTTCTATTGTCTTAAATTCATCTTCATTCCAAACATTTTCCTTTCGTTGTATTCGTTCAATATTTTCAGGCGTATCCAGCTCTGTATGTGAGAAAGATTCTAATTTTCTAAGCGGGTCAATTACCCATGACCAGTGCCACCCTGCCTGATGAATTGAAAAATCGTATCCACTATTCCTTACTTCCTCCGGTAGTTTGTTTTTAAGATAACCGAATGAACAAATTCTGCTTCTGTCCCACGATTGTTCACTCTCCAAACAGTTAAGATAATAAGCGTACTTATCTTGTATCAATGCAGCAAATTCCATACCCGGCTTAAATTTATCAACCTGCTTTGCTCTTGGTATTTCATCTACGTCTGCAATTATTACTATGTCGCTATAATTCGGTTCATGGAATTGCAAAGCCTTCATTATTGCATTTCGTTGATGGGCTTCTCTTTCTCTTGGTGTACCGTCCGGCATATCGTCAACCACGAAGTACATTATGTTCTTATGCTTTTCAAATTCCGTTTTGTGTTCTTCAAAGTATAATGGCTTCTCCCATCCTGTATGAGTTTTGTTTGCCTCAACAATAATGCAAGTAACCCAATCGGAACATAACGACATTTCATTAAGCCGTATCTCTAAAAGTTCCTTTTCTCCGTTGTAAAGTATGCAGTCGTAAATCAAAGCATTTTATTTAAAGCGCCAATAGCCATTTGTGTAGTAAAAGCAGTGCAGGGCGGCTTACTTGCGTCAACAGCACACTCTTTCCCCGTAAGCCCTCCAACTACATCACCCCAACATTTAGGAGTATCGCAAACATTATCATGTTCTATTACATGGATATTTGATAAATCAGGATGAATTACTTCCGCATCAACGCTACCAAAGAATATTGCTGACGGTACGTTACAGGCAACCGAAATAGCCGCTACCCCTGAATCAATTCCTATAAATCCGCTTGCCCCTGCACATAAGTAAAGGAGCATATTTGTTGTTACAGTATTGAATTGAATCGCCCCGCTTACTTCCTCATGTTCTGTTTTGCCTACCTGAATTACATTAAATCCCTTGCTGTTTAAAACGGCTACAACTTGTTCCCAATTAACCCCGTAAATGTTTCTGTAAGGTTGGTCACGATTGTCTATATGAAGTACGAAATACTTTTTAAATAGCCGGTTATGGTCACCAATGGGGAAGTTTAATTTAGGGTTCTTAATTACCCCGTCAGTTATCCCAGCAGTTTCGTAATAGGATTGCAGGTGAAGTTGTTTTGGCTTTTCTTCATACGATCCGTCCAAATCAATAACTGTAAGCGGTACTCTTTTATCTGTTATTTGTGATATGTGGTGAACGGGGAAATGATGCTGTGAATATATCAATGCAAGGTGCATGGGAACATCAATTACAACCTTACAACCTTTGTTATGGAAATATTCAAGAACTGGCTCTATTGCAACTACATCTCCCAAAGCCCCTGTTCTCTTGATAATAACTGTTTCCCTGAAAGGCTTATGGAAGTTGCCATGAAAGCCGAATGTTTTACAAATGGGTTCACGAAGTTCAAATGAGAATTTATCGGCAAGTGCCTCCGGTGCAAATTCAATCCCATGTGTTTTTATAAGATAGTCCCGGTAAAGCCTGCCTATCGCTTGATCTTCCGGGTCGGTTGCTTGTATGAAATCATCTTGCCCCAATACGGTCAATAGCTTCCGACTTCTGAAACTAAACCCGCCATTGCCTACGTTTTTACCGTCTGTATAAAGCCACGGTGCGCCTATGTAATCATACTTGAAAAATTCGTCATCCCAACTTTCTCCATTTAATACATACCCGTCATGCTGAATTAAAAGAACGTAATCTGTTTCAATATGCTTGTATAGTTCTTTTATTACAAACCGGGAGTATTCTTCCTTGCTGCCTATCTTGCCAATTTTGATTATCTCAAAGGGAAAGTTTGGATTGTACGCTTTTATGTCGGTAAGGAAAATCGCTTTGGCAAAATCACACTGGTACAGGCTCTTTCTTAATGCTGAAATAGCTTCCCCATAGGAAACGCAATCAATACATACTAAAGTTACATTATTCAGATTTGGCTTCATCTTTCATTTTATTTAAGTGGTCAATTAATCCGTTATATTGTTTGAATGTTATTTCCATTGCGGCGGGATGGTCTTTCCAAAATGTAGCCCTTTCAATCATATTGACGGCATATAGCTTCATAATCCCATTTATTATTTCCATGTAGTATATTCTCACTCTGTTTCTTTTAGAAGTTTATTAAACTGAAACTCTAAAGACACTTGGGAAATAAATGAATACCCGTTAGCCCCTGTCGGAAACGTATTTGGATATGCGGAACAAACCTCAAGTATTCTCCTTTGCTTCATCCCATCAGAAATATGCCACGCCAAACTTTGCCCACCAACCATAAACCTGCTATTGCTAATATGCTTTGCAAGTGCTAAGAAGTTATCTACTTTGAGATAACGGATATTAAGCCCCCATTCATTGCAAAACATCTCATGTTCTTTTTCTGTTCCGGCAAATTCAATGTGGTCTTGATGTTCTTTCAGGAAAAAATAGTTGATATAAGGATTTTGATAACGCCCCGTTCTATTGATAATTATTTTTTTACTCCCATACCCCAAGCCACACTCTATCCATTGCTTACTCAGGTCGCATTCTAATTGAGGAAATATTAGCGATGCCCAATGATGAATACTGCCTCCGGGAAGTGGCATTTGGGCATTCATCCGGGTTAGGTCAAAATCAAAATCAACACTTTCCCCCTCCCATACGTCAAATCGTTCAACATATTCTTGCGCCTCAATTAACGGTTTCATCATGTCAAACATTTGCTTGTTCATGCAAACCTGTACTCCGTTTTCGTTTTTTACGGGGTGCGGAATATTGTGTCCGTAGTCAGCAGGTAGGTTAAGCCTTTGTAGTATAATAGCCTTTTGCCCCGTTTCCCGGTATATTTTCTGCATACCCGGCATCATTGTCAGCAAATCACCGCTATTAAACGAATGTTTATAAGTTAAGCAACCCATGTTTTACCTGATTTTATACACTGTATAGTACTTATGTGAACCCCGTATTTTACTGCCAAGCCTCTGTTTTTCATTTTAGATGATCTTATTTCATCCGCATATTGAACGTTTATCTTTAAACGCTTTGAAAGTCTTACATTTTCTTTTCGTGTAATAATACTGCACATTTCAGGTGAATATAAAATGGCGGGGACACCCAATTGTTTTGGGATAATATCTTTATCAACTTGAAGTCCCTGCTCCCACCCATTTGCAATACACCATTTGTAAAAAGATAAAAAATCCCTCTCCCATAATGCACAAACCGTAACTCCCTTTGCCCCATAATTTTTATAGCTTATATTATTCTTATCCCTACATCTAGCCTTCATACCTTTCCAAACATCATACAGCGGATGTTCTCTATATTTTTTTGTCGTTTGTGGAGTTCTATTACACCCGCAGCTTTTATTAACTCCTGTTGTTAATCTCGTCCCCATTATAGACCTTTCTTTCCCGCAATCACATTTACACCAAAAATAAAGATGCTTGTTTTTGACTCCGTCCGGGCGAATAACTAAAAGCATCGAAAACCTTTTGCCAGATAATTCTAACTGTCTCATAAAATATTTAAACCCCCGGACACAGAAGACTTACCGCCAATACCACGAAGGTAGGACGCATCTATGCCGGAGGTTAAAATTGAATGATTTTGTTGCATGATATTGCGGTAAGTAACGCTAAACTACAAAAGATTTTGACATTTTTTTGAATAATTTCTAAAAAAGACTATTTTTACTACGGATTAACTAATTAATTAATCAATTTACATTTAAAACATTAAGAAATGGCAACAGCAACTTTGATCACAGTACCAGTTTATCAAATCAATTCAACCAATGTCATCAACCGCAGCCTCTACCCTTACGGTATGGGTGTAGCATTTGCCGGAGCTTCGATTTTGGTACAACCCAATACGGGTACAGAACTGAATGATTTGCAAGCAGGTGGGCAAGCTGGTGGGGCGTTGATTTACAGCAAAATCACAAGTGCTGCAACAGGCGAAACCGTGTTTTTCAGTAGCCTGACCGTAGCTGCGATTGTTACTTTGGCTAACGCCTAAACCAATCAATTTAAAGAACTTACGTCCCTGTCAAAAAGCAGGGACTATTTTTGTTTTATCTCGTTAATTGTCAAAAAAACATTTTGATTCAGGTGTCTTATCCCCGCTACCGCACTCCGAGCAAACCTCGCACCCCTCTTTATCACTGTCTATGTAAGTGTGTTTATGGCTCATTTGTTTTTAAAAAGCTCTTTCATGGTTAAAAAGCATTTGGCTTCGGGGATTTTGTCGCCCCCTTCAAATTCGTAAAACACTTGGTCGTTTTCAATAACTACATTTTCTATCATCGCATATATAAAAGACTTATTACCCATGTACCATACCCAAAATCCTTTTTTATCATCCTGATTCACTCTTTATTGGATTTTAATTGCTGCATAAATTCGACTTTTAACCCGTTAAATAACCAATCAACACCGTTATAAGTAACTACCATATCCCCTTTTGTATATTTGAATTGAAATTGTTGTGTTTGGGGAAGGATAGTCATTGGATGCTTGGTAAAGCCTAAGTCGGTCAGATGCTTTGACGTAATATGGCGGTTACTTTCCTCCATTTTTAATTAGGTCAAGCTCTTGTGAGGCCTTAGCTAATTTTTCTTGTAATGTTTTCTCCAGGAACTCTTTTAATTTTATTTGGTCAGCCGTGGATAGGGCTTCACAATGAGGATAGAGTTCTTCGAGGGGAAGGTTTTTTGTCTTTGCCATGTTTTATAATTGAGGGGTTAGTATATTTTTTATTGAACGTGCCTCCATGTTGTATTTAATAAAACACCCCACAAACAACCCTTAGTGATTGATAGAGCATCTGAAATTTCGGTTGCCCTAGCCCCTTCCAATTTCATTCTACGTATCTCCCTAACTATTTCAGGATTTATTTTACTTCTTCCAATTCTTCCCTTTTTGGCACAATCTAGCATATTGTCTTTTCTTGTACCTAAAAACAGGTGGTCTGGGTTTGTGCAAGACCTGTTGTCACAAGTATGACAAACTTCAAACTCTCCAATTTCTCCAAAGTGTATTAAATACGAGAACCTGTGTGCCATGTAACTTTCGCCCAAGTAACAAACTTGGGCATATCCCTTGTTATTTAAGCCGCCGCTCCACTCCCAACACCCCACCTTCTTTATCGCAAACCTTTCAAGTATTTCATAGGGAGTGTCTAATCTTAGGCAGCCGTGTCTAAAAACAATTCCAACTTTATTTAAGCCATATCTTACCTGTGGCCTATTATAGCCCAACATTTTGCCTATCTGATTAGTAGTAAGGCCGTCTTCATATAGTTTTTTAAACTCGTTATAGATGACTAGCCGCTCCTCTTTAGGTTTAGCGCAAAAAGATATAGTTTTTTTCATACCGATTTATCGCTTTAACAATGAATCCAAATCTACCCACATATCCTTGACAACCAACTGTTCAGGCAATTGGTAATAGTTCGTAACCATCTTTATATACCCCAAGCTGTCTTTCTGCGCAATCCCGTTAACGAAAAATGTGTCGGCATTTGGGACGAAGTATTGGTAAAATCTACTCCATTTTTTTACTTTGGTTGTTGAGTTTTTATCAACGAACATTTGACTGTCCTTACCTATTCTGAATACATCGGAGTACTTTAATCCTTGTTGGGGGAGTTTGTAAAGGAGAATTGTTTTTACAGTATCGCTATTGGATTTTTTAAATGAAGATGAATTGTTTTTGCAA
>OFQX01000458.1_pt1 | contig 12618 bp, 13 predicted proteins | sample 1542951 | NCBI WGS metagenome assembly OFQX01 (sample SAMN07774215, study PRJEB24372) | wastewater metagenome | isolation source: WWTP Novara (Effluent) | place: Italy: Novara | collected 2015-12
CAAGCAAATATTCGTATACTTATCAAAAGTCCTGATGCAAAACAGCACATTGCATCTTTTAAGTCAGTGCTTGATAGCTATAGCGTGCCACCGTATCAATCACTCAAAGCAAAACATTCACTGCCATTCATAGATACATTGCGTCAACAATCTGCCCAGAGTCGTTTACCCTCGCTGCGCCGTCGCTCGGCTATCATTCTGGCATCGACCGAGCTTGCAAGTCTGTATCACTTTCCGTCAAGCCAAGTAAGCAAGACAGATAACTTGATTACATCACTGAGCCGAACGCTACCTGCACCGGTGTCATTGAAGCGTGACACCCGCTTCGATGTCGTCGTAGGTGTTAATAAGCATCACAATACAGATACGCCTATTGGACTTACCGAACAGGAGCGTGAGCGACACCAGTATGTCATTGGAGGTACGGGTAGCGGTAAAACAACCATGCTTCAGTATCAAATCGTACAGGATATGAAAAACGGTAAAGGACTTGCCATTATTGATCCGCACGGCGATATGGCAGAGACGCTACTGAGGCATGTGCCACCTGAACGAATCAAAGACGTGGTGTATTTTAATCCAGACGACCTAGAGTATCCAATAGGCCTGAACCTACTTGAACTCACTACCGGTCTTAAAGGTAATGAATTGCTACGCGAAAAGGATGTGATTACCGAGAGTGTCGTATCGGTATTCCGCAAGATATTTTCAGAAGACGATAGTGGCGGTCATCGTATCGAATACGTCCTGCGCAATGCAATACACACCGCCCTTACTGTCGAGGGAGCGACGTTATTCACTATCCTTAAGTTGCTACAGAATGACAAGTTTCGTAAAGAGGTCATAAAACAACTAGATGATGAGGATCTAATTGATTTTTGGAAGAATGAGTTAGGCAAAGCTGGCGACATGCAGAAGGTTAAGATGGCCGCCGGTATTACGGCAAAGATAGGCCGATTCAATGCCAATGCTTCTGCTCGGCTGGTTTTGCGCCAGAAAAAGTCTACCATCGACTTTGAGGACATTATGAATAGCGGCAAGATATTGATTTGTAACTTTTCTAAGGGTCTATTAGGTGAGGATGTATCGGAGCTGTTCGGTATAGCCGTACTTGCCAAGTTACAACTGGCAAGTCTGCGACGCGCTCGACTGAACCAGTCGGAGCGACGCCCTTTTTACCTTTATGTTGATGAGTTTCAAAACTTTGCTACACCGTCGTTCGTACAATTACTGAGCGAGGCGCGTAAGTACCGGCTTTTCCTTACTATCGCCGAGCAGTCTACAAGCCAGCAAGATGATCAGCAAATGGTGAATGTTATCTTAGCAAACGTCGGAACGGTGGTCTGCTTTAGGACTGGAAATCCTCAAGATGAACGTGTGCTTTTGCCGATGTTTAGTCCGTTTATAGAACCGGGTGAAATAAGCAACCTGCCAGCATTCAACTTCTACGCCAAACTGTCGGCAGTTCATGCTCAAGAACCACTATCGGGCCAAACTCTATTACTGGATAGTGACGGTAGTAGTGAAGTCGTGCGAATGGTAATCGAACGCTCTCGGTCTGAATTTGCTACGAAACACGAGGAAGAAATCAAAGAAGAGGTCGAACAAGAAGTCTCGTCTGCAGAAACTCCTAAAAAGACAAAAACCCGGTCACGAAAAGCTACGCAAAAAACAAAAAGTCATCAGCAAGCGTCACCTAGCAATACAAAGTCGAAGACAGTGCCACCCGGTTTCTAATTATCTAAATCTTCAAGGGTCTTACTGATCTTTTCGGCAGCAAGGCCAAAGTCTTCATCTGGCGCTACTGGCGTGTCTGGCGCGATGTCTTTTAATTCATTGTAGAGATCAAGAACTTCAACCGCTTTCGTTGGTCGTATTGCTGCAATCAGATCAATATTAAATGCGACAGCATCAATATTCGCACCGTGGACACGGCTAGCTATCCCGGTAGCTTTATTGTCGCGTACGCTCACGTCTGTCTTCTTTGTATCATTCATGTAACTATTATATGACATTTTTAACAACAATAAGCCGGACATGATAGAATAGGAGTATGTCTACCCCTGATGGTACAACGAAGAAAGTCGCGAAGAAACTAAAAATTCTTCGTCTTGAGCGTGATCTTACGCAAGCTGAAATTGCCGAGAAAGCAAAGATGAGCGTGAATTACTATGCCAAGATTGAACGTGGTGAGGTTCGCCCATCAGTCGATATCTACGAGCGGCTGGCAAAAGCACTAAAGGCAACCGCATCAGATATATTTCCTTTTTAATGAACTGAGTCCAGCCCGGTCGATTAACACACAGTCATTTCCTTCGGCTAGGAGCCGTGCGACATTGCTGTACGTACTGTTTGTTATGACCATGGCACGGTCACATCCATAAAGACGTAATCCGGTAACAACCTGACGCACAGCCTCGGCTTTAACGAGGCCAGAGTACCGCTTAACTTGTATGCCCCAACGTACGCCATCTTTTTCTGCAATGATATCTACACCATAGTCATAATGTTCAGTGAGCGACACATTCGCATAGCCTTGGTCTATTAAAAGTTGAGCTACGTAGTGCTCGAAAGATACGCCATCCATTGAGTCTATGTCCTGTAAGCGTATATCTTGAGTAATCCTATAAATTAGCCTGCCAATCTTGAATGCTAGTTTGATAGCAAATAGCGCGAGTATTGCCATTAAGACATATTCCATATATTCCCAATAGCTATACGCCGTACCTATGATCAGTAAGGTAGCAAATAAGCCTCCGTGTCGAGATCGTCGCCTCATTGCGATGCCTCCGTGTCATTGTCTGCGTAGACTATGTCTAGCTCTTCTGGATCAAAGTCTAGTTCTTCTGAAAAAGTTATATTCCCATGCCCTAGCTCCAGCCATAGAAACTTCTCGTAGGTCTTCTGATCTACGAGAATTTTCTATTGTATTGAGGTGGCGATTCGAACTCACGAATGCCTCGACGCCGTCGAGCACATTCGGGGTGAGAAATGCCAGTGGCATTTCGCAAGGGAATCTGCCGGACGAGCCATGCTCGTCACGCGCAGTTCCGGGCTCGCCAGAGGTGAGTCGAATCCCTCCACCCCAGCCAATAAAATTCATAGATCACACGATCTATGAATTTTATTGGCTCGTTTTTACAATGAAGCCCGGACCTGTTACTTGGTTAGGTTAATATGGCCCGGTGCTTTTGGTGAATTACCCCCTTGCGGGTTTGGCTTAATGACCATTACTACAAAATTGTAAAATGTTTTCTGCTAAACCTACTAAGCGACGATTCTTAGCATATCAAATACGGCGTTATCTATCTCACCCGCTCGTAACAGCTCTTGAATAAACTGGGAATACGCGAAAAGCTCTTCGTTCGAAGTAGGTGCAATCTGCATCACTACCGCAAGCTCTTCATTGCGCACAAACTTTTGGATATGCGTAAGATAATTGTCACTTCCAAATAGGATCGCGGCCGTACCGTCATCATACTTTACGACCAGACTTTTCAAATGCGATGGCTTTTCTCTATTCGGTAAATATAGCCCAGAGTCTACTTGATTAATATGCGAGAGAGCTGCTTGAATGTTATAAGGAAATGCTGTTTTTCGATAGTCTCCTTTCGGTTGTTGCGGTATAACGACCGTTGCACCCTTGGATTGGGCCCTATCGAGCATTAAGGCGAGTTTACCATCAGGAGAATACTGTGAAATATATACAACTACCACTGGTTCTGGCACAGCGAGCTCTCCATCAATAACAACTTCGTTACGCCCAGGATCAATGAGCTTTTCGGCTGCGGTGTGAATGAAAGGCAGTCGAGCAGGATCACCGACATTGTTGTAATCATGTATCAACGTTATCCAATCCTCAGATGTATTCCGCCAGACATGGCCACCAGCGTTTCTTAGTTGTGCACCAGGAGCTATCAGTCCGGTGACAAACCTACCCATATTGTGTGCCCTTAGTCCCTTAAATTCTACAGCAAGATTATTCATTGTCTCTACATCAGAAGTTGTTAGGTTGCCAGTCGTTAGTGTAGTAATAGATTCGTCTGGCGTTTCACCTAATAAAATCCCACCTTTCTGATGTACCGCTGCCCAGTGTTGAGCAATATGACCGCTTGCGATAATGCGAGCTCTCGTTGCGTGAGTCGCAGACTGCCTACGTGGACTTAGGTCATCGATTGCATCTGCCCGCATGAGTCTTTCCAGCCATTTTGATGTAATTGATGCGTTCTCCCGACGTATTATTTTCTCTTCTCTGGTAAGTAGCGGCCACCAGTTTGGAAAATCTCTGTTGTTTACGCGCGTTACACTCTGCGCATAGCGCATATCTAGAGCAATGCGTGCATCCACACCTGCTTCTCGCGCACTAAGTAGAGAGTTGAGGGCAACGACAAGCGAGCTTGTTTCATTATCATCAGGTGTTACCTCAAGCTGCATTGCAAATAACCGCGCAGAGGACGAATCACCAACATTCTTTGCAAAAGATTGTAGGAAATCACCGTGGGAGACCACCGATACTCGATTATTTGACATATACCCATAATTATACATCGCTATAGAATCCGAAACACGTTTCTCAGCTATTTTCTGGCAAAGATTACATATTATCGTATCCGAGAGAATAGGGTAATCCAGTCACTCAGTTGCAACTGTGACGGCTTTTTGTCTTGGGGCGCATGACATGTTGCATAGAACTGCGGATCAGCATAGCAGCGCGATACAAATGAACCAAATAGAGTGCGTTGCTCCGGAGCCAACAGAGCGGATTCTCGTGGTTTTAGTTCGAGCAACACCGTATCAACTGCTGGTGGTGGCGTAAAATCGGTGCGTCGTAGGGGCCGTCGAATCCGCGCTTGCCACCACGGCGCGATACAGACACCAAGTGCGCCATGAAAATAGTCACTCTCGACAAGGAGTTTGCGCGCAAATTGTTTTTGGACAATCAAATAAATTGCGCGTGGAGCCACCTCCGCCTCGGTGAGCCGACGCACAATGGCTGAGCTTTGGGAAAATGGAATATTTGCGAATACCTTATAGGGCACAGTTGGGAGAGGGCTTTTCAAAAAATCTTCCTCGATAACCTCAACATTTTTAAATTGCCGCATATTGTTTCGAAGTTTTTTTGCCGCTGCAGGTTCGTTCTCATAAGCGATAACTTGACACACTCGACGTGCCAAGACTGCAGTAATCGCCCCGCTGCCCGCACCAATATCAACAACCATATCACGAGGACGGATAGTGCTATGACCAATAAGCTCAGCGATGAGACGCGTATGCTTCAAAAAGTGTTGCTGATGACTCTTTACAAGACGTTTCACCCTTTTATTATACCGCTTACCGTCTATACTGATGCTATGGCAAAAAGCAAAAGCGGATTTACCATTGTCGAACTCGTCATCGTGATCGTGATCATTGTCATTCTTGCGACTATTGGTATCGTGTCATACAGCACTGCCTCGGCAAGAGCGCGCGACAGTCAAACAACTACTGCTGTCAACCAGTGGGCAAAAGCTATCCAGATGTACAAAGCCCGAAATAACAGTTTCCCCTCAATGGCGAGCTGCCTTGGAACTAACTATAAATATGGCGTAAATGAGGCTGATGCGTCCGGCTACCAGTGTCGGCAATCATCAGCTAGCACTGGAATTGTTAGCGATAGTACATTTAGCGCGGCACTGAGCCCATACATGAGTAGTGAACCCACCCCAGCTATGCAAACCGCCATCGTAAGTAGTCCAAATGATTGGTATCGGGGCGCTTATTTTAACCCTACGGGTGGATCAGATAGCAAAAGTGTCCGGATCGATATGGTCATTAGCGATAAGGGTACATGCCCCAGTACGATAGGTGGGTACGCCATCGTCACCAGTACGACCGCCACAAATAATTTTCATATTTGTTCTTACGAAATTGGTCGCCAACCGTAGATTCAGGTTAGAGAGCATTGACAGTATCGACAATTTAGTGTATGATGTCTATACTTATGTCTGAAGTGCACACCCCAAAATCAACTCATGGCGATCCTATCGACCACACACGACCACCGGTTCAGTGTGAGGGTTCACCAGATGTGTTTATTTATCCAAGAGTGAGTACAAGCGAGGTTGAGCAAACACGCGGCGGTCTACCGCTTGGTCATATTGCATTTGCCGCAGTTGAAACTTTCTGTGAACCATCTCCAGCAGATGAACAGTAGTCGCGATACGCTATCGCCGACCAAATAAGCCGTTCAATAACGATCCGAGCAAACCGCCGGATTTTTTTGATCCTGAAGCAGTCAGCACGGTCGAAGCAAGCTCGGTTAGAAGACTACCATTTGGTGTTCGCTGACCCTTCAAGATGTCCGCTATGCCGCCGGCATCGAGGTTTTGTGATTGTTTCTCGCGCCCTAGAAATGCCATGATAAGCGGTGCCGCGAAGGCCAATATCTTCATCACGGCTGCCGGGTCTACCCCTGTTTGCTTCGACAATCGATTTGTGACTACAGTACTATTTGCTCCCAATACATGGTCGAGGATCTTGCTCCCATCTTGTTGCGTTGTTGGCATCTCAAAGAGAGAACCGAGGCTATCGAGGAGTGAACCACCAGCATGATCCTTGCCGATTGCAGCGTCAAGGGCAGTCGCGCCGTCAGGTGAACTGACATTATTGCCCATTTGTCCAATGATCATCGGTAACCCAGCAGTGATAACGTGCTCAACATCTGACTGGCTTACCCCCGTTGATCGGCCGATAGAATCGCTGATATTTCCTTTAATAAGGTCCGTGATACGCGCTTGTAAATCCATATTCCTCCTCTAGGTTTCATTTACTTCTCAATGGTGAATCATCTTTGGCAACCGCTTCGCTGCCTTCAAAATAGCCTCAACCTCACCAACTGTCGGAACGTGTTTGACAACGTGATGCGCAGCATTGTAGCTAACTAAATCATCGTGCAGCGACACCGCTTGACGGTAGGCAAGTTTGGGAACAGTACAAGCGCCAACACGCGCTAAAAGATCAGCGACTTCATGGCTAATGCCGTGAATGCGCAGGAGATCAGCCCGATGAACCCATTCTTTTACCTGTGTTTCAGAGAGATGTGCCTCATCGGCAATACGCATACGACCAGTAGAAGTAGCACCTGCTTCAAGTAATTGATCTGTGGTACGTATACCGATCGACAAGAGTTTTTCCTGATACGCCGGTTTGATTCCCTCGATAGACTTGATGCTTACCATACACTACCTCCTCACGTATCGCTGCTATGTATTTAGTATACGCTTTTTTATGTATTTTCAACTACTGACGATACGGTGTATACTAAGCATTAGCATGAATAATCACGAAAAACACTCGATGGGCCAATATTTGCGTGCTGTCAACTATTTGACAGTCGCTCAAATCTTTTTAGCAGACAACCACCTCATGAAGCGTGAGATAACGTTTGATGACGTCAAGAGCCGACTTCTTGGACACTGGGGCAGTGGGCCAGGCATCAACTTTGCTTATGCGCACCTTAGTCGTTTTGCAAAAAAATACGACCAAGACATGATGTTTGTCCTCGGTCCAGGGCATGGATTCCCTGCGCTTCAGGCAAATCTCTTCCTCGAGGGGACGCTAACTCATGTTGACCCCTCGCTTCCAGTCAATCTCGACGGCATCCGTCGTCTGTGCCGTGAGTTTAGTTGGCCGTATGGCTACCCAAGTCACTCAAATCCCGAAACTCCTGGGGTAATTCTCGAAGGAGGTGAGCTGGGATATAGCCTAAGTACCAGCTTTGGCGCTATCCTCGATAATCCTGGCCTGATCGTGGCCTGTCTTGTCGGAGACGGCGAAGCCGAAACGGGCCCAACTGCCGGAGCATGGCACCTCAATAAACTCGTCAACCCACGCAAGGATGGCGTGGTCTTGCCGATTCTTCATCTCAATGGCTATAAGATTTCTCAACCAACCATCTATGGCCGCATGAGCAATTACGAATTGATGACACTCTTTAGTGGCTATGGCTACGAGCCGCGGATTGTCGATACCACTGACTGCGACGAAAATGAAGCCCATGATCGTATGGCGGAAGCCCTTGATTGGGCTCATACAACTATCGAGGAGCTAAAAATCTCTCAAGACACCGTTTGTCCCCGTCTGCCAATGCTTATCATGCGTACCCTCAAGGGCTGGACAGGACCAAAAGAACTTGACGGCGACAAGATCGAGGGAAACTGCCTGGCGCACCAGGTGGTTCTAACTGAGGCAAAAACTGACGAACATCAGTTGGCTATGCTCAATGAATGGTTAGGTGGCTACAGGTTTGGTGAGCTATTTAGCGAAGAGCAGGGCTTTGGTAGCTTTGTCGGTGATATTTTGCCAGAAAATCCTGAAAAGCGTATGGGAAGAAGCCGACATGCTCATGGCGGCGACAGTGTGTACACACCGCTCCGGCTTCCTAGCGTCGAGCAATTTGCCGAAGACGCCACCGTACCAGGTACGATGGGCAGCAGCTCGATGCGCCGCACCGGCCTCTATCTCGAAGAGGTATTCCGTCTCAACGCCGAGACGAAGAACTTTCGATTTATGTCTCCAGACGAAACGTATAGCAATAAGCTTGACGATATATTCAAAGCAACTTCTCGTAGCTGGCAATGGCCGCTACGCGAGTGGGACAAAGACCTCTCCCAAGATGGTCGAGTCATGGAAATGCTCTCCGAACACAACATGCAAGGACTCATGCAGGGCTATGTGTTGACTGGTCGTCATGCCATGTTTGCCAGTTACGAAGCATTTCTGCAAGTAGTCAGCAGCATGGTCGATCAGTATGCCAAGTTTTTGACGCAAAGCCGCGGTGTTTCCTGGCGAGGGACAATTCCGAGCATCAACTACATCCTCACAAGTAGTGGATGGCGCCAGGATCACAACGGTTTTAGCCACCAAAACCCTGGCTTTATCGACGACCTGCTTCGTCGCCAAAGCAACTTTAGCGATGTCTATTTCCCGGCAGATGGTAACTGTTCACTGGTTGTTCTCGAGAAAATGCTGACGAGCGTACGTCAAATCAATGCCATTGTCGCCGGCAAAACTGTCGAACCACGTTGGCTGGATGTAAATAAAGCTCGCGAACAAATCGATCAAGGAGTGCTGGTGTGGGACTTTGCGTCAGACGATAATCCCGATCTCATCATGGCTGCAGCAGGTGATTACCCAACGAAAGAGATTATGGCCGCCATTGATATCATCAAGACTGAACGCCCCGAAGTGCGTCTGCGCTGTGTCAATGTCAGTAGTCTCACCACCATGGGATTTGGGACACTCAACAACACCGCCGACCAAAAACTGTTTGATCATATCTTTACAGAGGACAAACCAGTTATCTTCAACTTCCATGGCTATCCTCAAACTGTCAAGTCGGTACTCTTTAACTACGCAGTCGATTCGACGCGGTTTGATGTCCGCGGCTACAAAGAGATTGGCAGTACAACTACGCCATTTGACATGCACGTCCGAAATGAGACCAGTCGCTACGACTTGGTGATTGCTGCTTTCAAACAATTAGGCCACGATGGTGTAATGCCATTTGAAGAAGCTGAGCATCTCGCCGCAAAATACAAGGCAAAGATCGACGAAAATACTGAATACATCAAAGCCAATGGTATCGATCTACCGGAACTTGATGCGTGGGTGTGGCCCGCAGCACGCGGACTCGTCAAGACAGAGGAAGAAGCCTGGCATGGTCAAACTAACTAGAGGGCGGACACTCTATGATCATCGTTGCTAATCCCGGCAGCTCAAGTCGAAAATACGCTCTTTATGACGACACCCTCCAGCTTCGTGCGGAACTTCATGTCGAGACGGTCGGTGAGCGCCTCACCGCGACATTGCACCATCATCAAACAACAACAGATGTGCCTCTCGAGTATAGTGATCTAGCTGAGTCGGCGTCACATCTCACTACCATCTTTCGCTACCACCATAGTATCGAGGAAAATGAAACGATTGCGACAATTGGCCTCCGCATTGTCGCGCCCAGTAGTTATTTTATGAGTGACCACATTATCAACGACGAGGTGGCCGCCAAACTTCAGGAAGTTCGTGAACATGCACCGCTCCATGTCGACGCGTCTCTTGAGGAACTCCGTCGCTTGCGCGAAGCATACCCCGAGGCTACCATCGTGGGTGTGAGCGATAGCGCCTTTCATGCGACCAAGCCAAATTATGCGTGGAACTACGGTATCGCCATTCATGATGCTGATCAATTTGACATCAAACGATTTGGCTACCACGGACTATCAGTAGCCGCGGCAATCGATGCACTCTGGGATCGTGGCAAGCTACCACCGAAAGTCGTCGTCTGTCATCTAGGTAGCGGCTCGTCGGTGACAGGGGTGTTTCACGGTCGTAGTATCGACACATCAATGGGGTACTCCCCGCTCGAAGGTGTCATCATGGCCTCACGCAGTGGCTCGATTGATTTTGGAGCGGTCAAAGCTCTCAAAAAAAACTTGCAAATGAATGACGACGAAATTGAGGAATACCTCAATAGACAGGCAGGGCTCCTCGGGCTTTCTGGGAGTAACGATATTCGCGAGCTGATCTCGCGTGAGGCCGATGGCAACCACATGGCTCACCTCGCACTTGATACGTTGATCCATAGTCTACATAAGGCGATAGGAAGTATGATTGTCGCTCTTAATGGCTGTGACCTGCTGGTGTTTACGGGCACAGTGGGGGAGCGTTCGGCCGTCATACGTAAACGAATCGTCGCGCACCTTGAGTTTATCGATTTTATCCTCGACGGCGATCTCAATGATGCTTGTACCTCGCCCGAAAAACTAACAAGTGTTAGCCAAGCCGCAAAGTCGCGTCCCATCATTGTTATTCCCGCCAACGAATCGCTTGAAATCGCAAAACATGCGCAGACACTGACGCGTACAGTAGCGCTATGAGCCTTGTGCGCAGCATCTATTTTTTCTTCAGTTCTTACGCCAACGAGCACGAGCGGTCGGTCGGACAATTTTTTGGAACACTGACCGAACATAATAATCAAGCCCAAACAAGAGCTCGTCTCAAGTCACTCCTCCAGCGCGACATCGCTGCCCTCAATCTATGGACTGAATATGCCTACAAAGGCTATCGCTATCTCAAAAAATCAAAGCGCCGTGAACTCTATGCAAATCTCGACCTCATAGCAGCAGACTTCGAGAGGTTCCGTCAGGCTCATCCAGGTAGTAGTTCACTCGCTCATCACACTATCGCTTCGGTACCTCATAGCAAAGCAGACCCCGAGCGTCTCAACATCATCCAACAGCTACTCGATTATTTCTCCCCGGAAAGGGGACTGTACGTGTATCAAGCGTCCAGTTCATTCGGTCGTCTTCTGCAAAACCCATCCAAGGACACTCTCGTCGGCGACTGCAACCAGATCGTTACGCTTTATATCTACCTTTACTCGCGATACTTCGATGTAAGCGACCTTCAGGTACGATTGTTCCCGGGTCATGTTGCACTTCACTACGGCGGTATTGACATTGAAGCAACCAATGGCACCGTTACGAATTATCAGCATACTAAAGAAGCTCGGTTGCTCCCTGTTGAGGAAATTGTCAGCGTCAACCTACTTGATACCAGTGATCTCTACCTCACCACGCATGAAGTTTCACCAAAAGAGTTCTTGCAAGCAGCCCGATTTGCGCACCTTCTCAGTCACGAGCGCCACCTCGCACAACACAACCTCGAAGCTGCCTATAGCTCGCTTATCACCATACTTATGAAGCGTGAGCGATTTATGCCCGCACTGGAATATGCCAAACAAAGCCGCGACATTCACCTACGCGGAGTGGTGGGGAATAATGGTGCGATTTATTATATGCAGCATCACGACTTCAAGGCCGCGCGACGCTTTGCTGAGTTTGCTCCAAAACGCAGTGAGCTGGTGAAGGAAAGTTATATCTCTGAAGGAACCTATCATTACAATGCCCACCGTTATCAAGCAGCGATCGATGCGTATAAACATGCGGGTTCAGAGCCTCTAATTCGTCGATGCTATGAGGCACTTTTCTTTGCAGAGCAGAGCAAACTTGGAACGCATCTCGATACAAAGACGATCGCGCGCCACTCAAAAACTATCCACCATATGAGCCAGTACGCAAAGAAATCTGCCAATAGCCAACTCATTGCCCATGCAAACAACTTAAAAAAATACCTATAGTCTCACTATAGCCTGTGCTACAATGAGCATAACCAACTTAATGTATAACGCGTAACAAAATGGCAAATCTCTATACCTGGATTCATGACCTTGTCGGCAATCACGACCAACACGCCGCCTCAAACGCTCGCGAAGAAAATCTCAAACGTGCCCACCATCATTACAATCGCTTCAGCCGATTCGTGCGAGTGCTCGGGCCAGGGGTAGTGACCGGCGCAGCCGACGATGATCCGAGCGGTATTGCCACGTATAGTCAAGCTGGCACCATCTACAAATATGGACTGCTTTGGCTATTCCCGATTATGTACCCGCTTCTTTTGGCCGTCCAAGAAAGTTGTGCTCGTATTGGAGCCGTCACGGGTGACGGGCTAGCAGCACTCCTCAAGAAATATTACAGCCGAAAAGTACTCTATACTGCAGTCTTCTTGGTTGTTATTGCGAAC
>OFQX01000459.1_pt1 | contig 12605 bp, 10 predicted proteins | sample 1542951 | NCBI WGS metagenome assembly OFQX01 (sample SAMN07774215, study PRJEB24372) | wastewater metagenome | isolation source: WWTP Novara (Effluent) | place: Italy: Novara | collected 2015-12
GATAGGTTCGAGTGACTGGAGTTCAGACGTGTACTCTTCCGATCTTCTTTTTTTGTCGCGCCTTGCTCAATGTTCCTCTCCGAGAAACACAACATTGATGCCGAGTTCTTACAGGACTTTGCTCAAGCTGTGCGGCAAGAAGCCGAGCAGGACGTGGATGAGAAAGTATCGTCTAAGCTTAAACCTTTCGAAGAAAAGGAGAAAGCTGAAAAACTTGATAAAGCTTTTAACCAGCATTTTTCCAAGGCCATGGAACAAATGCCTGAGTTTGAAAAGATTGTTAATAAAGATGTTATTAAAACTCTCTCGCTTGCTCCGTCGAATGCTAACAAAACTTTTATTCAACTTATCGAAGAGACCTACGGTCATGTTACTTCAGGAAAACGAACGTTTGATACCGCATCATCTCGAGTTGGCAGAAATGACAACTTAGAGATTGATGTGGCCCGAGCACATCGTGATCCTGAATATTTCAAAGAGATTAGAGCTAACCCTTTGCTCAAAGCTAAATGGAATAAAGAAATGAACGAAAGGCTCTCCCAAACTTAATTATGGCACTAACTGACTTTGCTGGGCATTATGATAATGCCTATGAAGATTATTTTCAGAAAGTAATTATCTCAAAGAAAATCGCAAATTTCCGTTTTGAGAAAGATTTAAAATACGGTTCAACCGTAACCCGTTTTTCGTATAACATTGATAATGTACGAGTACGAACGGTTACACGTAATGCTGCCTCTACCATCGACACGATTACCGATACCACAGAGGTGATGACGGTCAACATCGAAAAAGAAGCAGTGTTCCCGCTCTCTGACGGTGAAATGAAACAGGCTGGTCCATTGAACCCTGGTGAAGTTATTGGAAAACAGGTGGCAATTAAAGTAGCCGTTGAATTTGACGGAACTGTATTTGCTGAAGTTTTGAACGCCACTTATGCGTTTGATACTGGTGACTTGACCACACTCTCATCTAACGGTACGCCGATCACCGAAAGTTCTACGACCGTTCCGCAAATGAGTTCGCGCATGCCTGCAAAACTCAAACGCTATAATCAGACCATGTCAAACATGGCATTTGTGACTGACGCTATTGGAGTTTCCAATCTTGAACAGTACCTCATGTCAAAAAATATCAACCTGGCTGGTTCGGTGTTCGCAAATGGCTATACAGGAACAATGTCTAACGGAGCAGACATCTACGCTTCAGAAAATCTTACGGGTGAAGCAGTTCTTAGTTTGGCAACTCAGCCAACTAACGGCGATACGCTTACCATCAATGGTGTAGTAATCAATTTAGTTACAACCATTGGCTCAACCGCTGGTAACGTTTTGGTACAAACGAACGTTGACACAACTCGCGCTAATATCGCTGGTTTGATCAACAATCCAGGTACTACAAGCGCAACCCAGGTGGCTCTCTCGGCTGATGATCAGCTTAAATTTACCGATACGCTCCGACTGGTGGCAACAAACAGTAACTCTGCCGACACACTTACCATAGTTGGTACTGGTTCCGGTGCGTTGATCGTATCTGAAACTCTTACTGACGCGACCGATACGTGGACGAAGAACTTCATCCATGCTTACTTCGGCCGAAAAGGTGCGATCGATGTGGTCATGCAGGATATTTCTGAGGTTGACATCCGCCCTTGCTCTGATCGTCGTGGTAACAACATCTTCAATTCTTATTTGGCCGCAATTAAGACCTTTGCTGATGGTGCTAAGAAATTCTTGAACGTTAAATTAGCTCGCTAAAGATCATAGTTCTTTACCCTTCCTCTTGTGCACGAGGGGAAGAGCTAAAAAATTATTATCTTCTATGACTGGAGCAGAAATAATCGCCCAATTTGAGCAATACGTTGATGATCTTACTGAGCTTAGCACAACTCAGGAACTTATTTTATTAAACAAAATTTATCACAAAATTTGCGATCTTCGTCCTTGGGAATTTCTGAAAAAAGAAAAGGTAGGGACGATGACAACAACTACTACTATTGCTTTCCCTGATGATTTTTCACATCTGCTTGAGAACTTTAATTATACCGATAACAGCATTTCTACAGAAATAAACTCAAAACCATGTGTTGTTTTTATTTCTTCCAATGGTGGAAGTACCTACAATCCATTTAGGGTGGTGAACTGGTCTGATCGTCGCCAGTATTTAAATACAAACGGTGTTTGCTATATCGACTACGCAGCGAGTGTCATTACTTTTCCATATGCTCAGTCTAGTGGTGCGCTTTATAACTTCGACTATAAATCAGTACCAACTAACTTAACTACAGGCACATCACCCGTTTTCCCTGATCGTTTCCAGCACGCTATTTATCACGGTATGGCTGTTGATGACATGATTATTCAGTTGTTCGATAAAGCGCGTAGTTACGCTAAAGAAAATCAAGGCGCTTACAAGGATTATGTAGACTCAATGGCTTTGTGGAACGCAAACCTACAAAATTACTAGTATGCCAAACAAACAAATCCCATTCTTTAAAAGTGGCGTACACAACTTACTTGATCCCGAAGTTATCCCAAATGACGCTGCTTTAGATGCGCTAAATTTTATTACTCAAGACGGTAAGACGGTTCTAGCTGGTGGTAGAAAATCTCTTGGAGCTGAGGGGGCAGCAGGTAGCGTAACAGGATTCTGGAAAGGCTATAAAGTCGACGGTACAACTGTTTTGTACGCTAAATTTGGCACTGTAGTGAAGTACTACGATGGTTCAGCGTGGCAGAATGCAATCACGGGGCTTGGCGAAAATACCGAGGTTACTTTTAGCAATTATTCGTCTTTAGCTGGTGCATTCACCTACATGAATTGCTCTGATGGATATTACAAATTCATCAACGCAAATCCAGGAAGTCCGATTGATATTTATAATTCTAGTAAGAATTTTAAAGGTTTTATCACGATTGATCGTAGTCGTACATTGTTGTGGAATAGAGAGAAAGACAAAACTGGTTTGTACGGCTCATATATCGATCGCCAAGACTCTACGGTCTACACAACGGTATCTGCTGAGGCTATTGGCTCAAGTGGCTCAACAACCTACACAGGTACTTTAACTTTTAAAGCTGGTAATGCTCGTCGTAGCTGCCATGCAGTGACTTTTACAGCTACTGTTGGCGCTGGTACTGAATTATTTTCAGAGATCGGTATGGGTGTTCTAACCTCTAATTTTGGGGGTACAGGAACGATTAACTACGCTACGGGAGCATACAGCGTTACTTTTTCTGCTGTGACTACTGGCTCGGTGACAGCTACGTATCAATGGGAGGACTCATCGGTAAAGGGTATTGCTGATTTTTCGAAATCTTCAACGCGTCTAGCAGGTGAAGGTTTTGTGTTTCCTCAGGATGAAGGTGGTGACGCAATCCTAAACGTTCTTATTGGGCAAGATGGTAATTACTACTCGATGAAGAGTCATAGTGCGTACACACTTTCGCTTGACGCTGATGATCTCGGTGCAACGAACGAAGTCTACCGTAAAGATATGGGCTTGCCATTTTTCCGAGCGGCTATTTCTACAAATAAAGGTATCTTCTTTATCAACACTTCTAACCCAACAAAACCAGAAATGACTATCCTGGTTCGAAACACAGCCACATTAGCAGTAGAACCAGTGGTTTTGTTCCCACAATTCAAATTTTCTAATTATGACTTTAGTAAGGCTTTTTTTGCTAATTACGATCGATGGGTGATGGTGTTTTGTAAGACATTAGATGCGGATAATAACAACCGTATCCTAATGTGCAATATGAAAGATAAGACGGTGGATATTGTCGGTTATGCGGGCAAAATGGCCGTACAAGATGGCCAACACCTCTACATTGGTAGTTCGGTAAGTAAAAGTGTTTATGAGATATTTTCAGGGTTTGATGACATGGATTTACCGCTTGAGTCTTATTGGCAAGGGAAAGAATTTGTCTTGCATGAAGACGCGCTCAGTAAAGTCCGCCGCCTACGTTTCAAAGGAAGTATCGATCCTGATCAAGCCGTAGAGGTCTACATCAATACTGACGAAACAGGCTACCAATTGGTTGGTACGATTCGCGGCAATGCTTCGTATGTCAATTATGCTGATAGCCAAGCAATCGGAGCTAACTACATCGGCGAAACTCAAATAGGCGGTGATTCGACAAGTAGTATCTATAAATATTTTATGGAGATGAAAATCAGAACAGGGAAGTTTCGAAAGATAGGTATACAACTAATTCCCTTAAATGTTGGGTACTTCGACTTTGATAGTTATGAGCTTTGGGACATTCTCACGTTCGAAAATCGTATGCCACGAGGGAATAGACAAAAACAACGAGTAAACATTAACGGTTCATCTACTAATCAATAACTCTAAAATATGGCTACTAAACTAGCAAAAGTCATTGCTGACTTTAGAACAAGCCTTGCAACTAAAATATCTATTGGTGGTACTACCGCTACGCTACAATCAGCTACTGATGACGATTCGGTAGCCCTTCCAGCTGGTAAATATTACTTTACCTGTGACGGTGACAACATGCAGAAAGAATATTTTTTGTGTGATCTTTCAGGTACGGCACTTACTAACTTAGTGAGTGTGTCACGCCAAGGTGCGCAAACTTCTGGCGCAGTCCGTGAACACCGAGTTGGTGCAAGCATGATCATTACGAACTTTGCGCATATTAAATGTATCAACGACCTCTTGGATGGGACGACAAATTTCAACGCTTCTGTTCCACTTGGTTATGACGGTACAGCGAGTATTACAACGAACAATCAGTTTGCGACTAAGGCTTATGCTGATGCTCTCACCTATGCGGGTGCACCAGACGCTACTACTACCGCTAAAGGTATTGTGGAGATAGCTACTGAAGCTGAATATTTAGCAGGTACTTCAACTGGTGGAACTAGTGCAAAGTTAGTTGTTACGCCAGATATTTTACTAACATACAGCTCTGTTCATCGTAATGTGGGCGCACAATATGGGACGACTCTGTCGTATGGTGATGTTCTGTATGTTGATAGTACAAGTGGTAAGTACTTAAAAGCCGTGGCTACTGATTCAACGCTTTTAGATAAAGTTTTTGCGGTTGCTTATGACGGGGGTGTGTTAAATGATTACGGTAAAGTACATTTCCCTGGCTCTATCATTTTTACTGGTTCAGGCCTGACAAAAGGAGCGCCCGTATACTTATCTGACACCGCAACGGTTAGTGCCACAGCTGGAACATACCGTAAAGTAATTGGTGTTGCTGTTACCGCTACTGCTTGGGTATTTATGCCCTCAGTTGATACGCCAACCGCTACGTCAACAGCTTCGAAAATTCCTATTGCTGACTCAAACGGAAAACTTAATAGCTGGGTTGATGCTTTTCAGTTTGCCATGACAGCTGGTGAGGCTATTAATTCAACCAGTACACCGATTGCATTATACCAAAAAGAAAGTGACGGAAAGGTTTACAAGCTCGACGCTACTTCGGCAGCTGAGGCTGCTTATAACTTTATCGGTTTTGCAGTATACGGACAGAACGTTTCAACTGATGGGTCAATTAACATCCAAGCTGATGGCGTAGTTTCTAACTTTACAGGTCTTACTGTTGGCGCTGATTATTTCTCAACCAATACTGCTGGGACAATAGCAACCTCTGCTGGTACTAAAGTGTTAAAAATTGGCCATGCAATTTCAGCAACCAAACTTAAAATTGAGGTAGGTAGAAAAGTAGCAAGTGGCACGACTACATTCACATCGACCACTAACACTACAATCACCCTTGGTTTTAAGGCGAACACTGTTCGTATTCATGCAACAATGGCTAATGCTAGTGTTTATACATCTTCTTCTAATGGTGGCTGGAATGCTACAGGTGGGAATAGTTGTGTGTATATTGTTGGTTCTGAATCAGCTACTAACGCGGCAGCTGGAATAGGTAGTGGTTGGTATGTTCAGAGTAATAATGCAGGTACTGAAACTCATGCTGGTAGTGTTACGAACATAACTTCTACAACTTTTAGTCTTGATAACACTAAGACTAATTCACCAGGGACAGTAAATATCTACTGGGAGGCTGTAGCTTAATATTTTTTTATGACTACTTATTACAACAAATATAATCCAACGTTAAGCCTTGACCCTACCACCAAAGATTTAGCTACTCAACAAGGCGGAGCTAGTGATATTACTTTCGAGCAACGACTAGCTAATAGTGGTTATGCACCGATGCAACCTTCTACAACCACAAGCGGAGCTACCACACAAAAAACTGTTAATGCGGCTGACCTTATGGCTGGTCGTGTTGATGCTAACGGTAATCCTACAGTAGGACAGGCATACGCTGGGCTCATTCCATCGAGTGACCCTAACCTTGAGGCTGCTTATTCGGCACAAGGTAAGATGTTTCAGGACGCTACCGCACCAGTAGATGAAAATACTATCCGTTCCAACACTCAGGCTCGTTTTCAGGCTGAGGTAGATGCGCTCAATCGTGTGTATGCGGAAAAGAAAGCTCAAGCTGCTGTCCAAGGAGAGGGGAGACTAGGCCAAGGTACAGCTATCAATGCTCGCCGTGGTCTTATTGGTAGTGATTTTGGTAACGCTCAGAATGCAAAGATTGCTGACCAAAACATGCAGGCGCAAAACGACATTCAGGATGAATTAAGCATGAAGATTGCTGGTATCAATAGTAAGATCGCAAGCTCAGTTGCTGAGGAATTTGCAGCTAAACAAGCTGCTCGACAGCAAGGGGCACAACAATATATCGACTTCTTAAAGGGTGCGGCACAGCGTAAGGATGAACGTACTACCACGGCAGTGGGTAGCTTGGTTGGTAATGGTATCACTCCTGATGAGTCCGTATTTGCGAATATGGCGTCACAGCTTGGTACTACAGTGGACGACGTGAAGTTGAAATATAATGCGGCAAAAGCACAAACAGTCGCTCAAAACAAATTGATTGAGGTATCTCCTGGCGCGTCATTGTTTGATCAAAACGGTCGTTTAATTGGCACAGCACCTAATAAACCAAACAACGGTGAACCACTTACTAAAGAAGTAAATGGCGCTTTGTTGCAATACGATACGAATAGTGGGACATGGAAACAGGTATATAACTCACCTGTTAAAAACAACCTTCCTGCTTCGGCACAAGAATATGAATATGCGGTTGGCCAAGGCTACAAAGGTTCATTTACTGACTACCAAAATGAGGACGCAAATAGAAAGGCACAGGTAGCAAAGATTACTGCTGGTGGTTTAAACTCGGTCCAGCAAAGTGCAGCATTCAAATTAGCAGACGATTACGAAAGAGCTTCTGGTGATTACAGTAAGCAGGTAGGTGCATACAATAGAATGGTTGCGTCTGCACAAGACCCAAGTCCAGCGGGTGACCTATCGCTTATCTTTAACTACATGAAGGTTTTAGATCCTGGTAGCACTGTTAGAGAAGGAGAATTTGCCACAGCTGCAAACTCTGGAACAATCGGGGATAAGATCGCTAATATTTATAATAAAGTTGCGAGCGGTGAGCGGCTTACTACCCAACAGCGTACAGATTTCTTAAATCAATCAAAAAAACTATATACCTCTGCTAGTAAACAACAAAAACAAATCAACGAAACATTCTCTCAGCGTGCTCAACAGTTTGGTGTTCCTGCTGATTATGTTATTAGAAACCAAAACTCATTTAATGACCAGCCTGTGCAACAAAATCTTTCTGAGCCTGAATTAAATGAATTACGCAAAGAATTTCCTGGAATGAGTGACCAGCAATTGCAACAACAAGCAGGTTTTAATATGCCCCTGAGCACGGGCGAAAACGGCTCACTTGGCGGGCTTTCACAGAAGTATGAAAGCTCTGGAGACCCTGGCGCAATCGGTTATGATTCTACAGGTGGTTTTAGTTATGGTACGTATCAATTAGCTCATAATAATGCTCAACGGTTTGTTACTCAATCACCATACGCGCAAGAATTCGCAGGTGTCCCCTTCAATTCGGCAGCTTTTCGGAATAAATGGAAAGAAATAGCTCAAAAAGACCCGCAAGGTTTTGCTCAAGCCCAAGAACAGTATATCGCAAAAACTCACTTTGAACCTTTAGCGGCTAAAGCTGCACAAGCTGGCCTAGATATTTCTCAACATAGCCCTGTTCTTGCGGAAGTAATATTTTCGACAGGAGTTCAGCACGGTGCTGGTACGGATGTAGTAAATCGAGCTCTTGCCAAAGTTGGCCCTAATGCAAGTGACGCCGACATTATCAAAGCTATCTATGAGGAACGGTGGGGTGGAGGACAAAGGTTTGCAAGCTCTACGCCACAGGTAAGACAAGCTGTCTATAATCGGTTCTTTGGTAAAAATGGAGAACTTGCTACCGCTCTTAATCAGTTACAATACTCATAAAATATGAATGCTGTACAACAAAAACTCATGGAAATTAGAGCCCGCAATGCTGCTCAACAGCAAATACCGCAACCAGTACAGACACAAGAAGAACCACCGATGAACCCTGTACGGGCTAAACTACTAGAGATTCGTGCTAGGAATGCTGCCCAAGTAGATCAGCCAGCGGCACCGACTGTTTTACCACCTGCACAGCCTAAAGATGGTTTTTTTAGCAGCCTTGCTAAAAGTATTACACGTCCTTTTGCTGAGGTTGGGACAAGCGCATATAACGCTGTTAGCGCTACGGGGAAATTACTGCAAGGAGATACCGCTGGTGCTGACGCTGAACTGCAAAAGCCGCGCGCACTGCCTTATATAGGGCAAACTAAAACGGCTTTCACTGGAAACGAAAGTTTTGGGCAGGGAGTAGGTAAAATGGCTGGTTATGGTGCGGAAATAGCGGCAACAGTAGCACCAGTTGGTAAAGTCGGTTTGGGGGCAAAATCTTTGTTGGTTGGTTCTGGTAAGCTTGGCCTGCAATCTGCTTTAGGGTCGGCAGGAAACCAATTAGCCAAAAATGGGAGTATTGATGCTGCCGAAACGGCTAAAGCGGGAGCTTTCGGTGCTTTATTACCAGTTGGTTTACGAGGCGCAGGTAAATTAGTAAAAGGGGTTGGGGGTGTTGCAGCTGCTGGATTAGGAAAAACAACTGGTGCGGGAGTGGAAGCAATTAAGGAAACTTTTAACAATCCAAACGTTGTTAAATTTGCCCGAGAAGCTGGCAAAGATGGTGGAGCGCTAAGTTTACAACGCCAAGCTTTAGAGGATTCACAAGCTGGGTTGCAATCAATTATTGAAAAAAGAGGTAGTGAGTACCGTATTGAGTTAGAAAAACTTACTAAAAGCAAACTACCGATCGATAAGAAAAAAATGAGTGAAATCATTGATGGTACTCGAAAAAAAGCAGTTGATTTGATGAATTCTTATGGAATTAATAATATAGTAGATGATTCTGGGAAAGTAGTAGATATTGGCTTTGATGGTAGTACCATTACTCAAAATAAAGAAATTGTTAAAAAAGCACTTAAAGACGTAATTTATTGGCAAGATAACACACCAGCTGGATTAGACATACTTAAAAAAAGATTATCCCAATTTAAAAACGATATTCCAGCAAGTGAAAATGGCGGAGCTCGAAATTTTATTAATCAACTTCAAGATTCGGTAAAAAAAGGTTTAAATAAAAATGTAGCTGGGTACGAAAAAATGACAAAAAAATACTCGCAAACAAGCGATTTGATCGATGATATTAGAGATACACTTTCACTCAACGATGGGGCTAGGCAAGAAACAGCTGTCAAAAAACTACAATCTGCATTTAGGGATAATAATGATTTGAGAAAAGAGTTTGTTGATATGCTTACGAAAGAATCTGGCCAAGATATAATGGGGAAAATTGCAGGTTCTCAAATGTCTCCAACGATGTCAAAGGGCTTATCTGGCGCAATTTTACCAGGAAGTGTTGCCGCGGGAGCTGGTATGTTAAAACCAGAAACAGTCCCACTTATTGCAGCTTACGTAGCCGCATCATCACCAAGATTAGTCGCTGAATTAACATCAATACTTGGCTCAGCTACGCAGCAAATGATTAAAACAAATAAATTTACTGAACCGATACGCAATCGTTTGATCGTTCTTTTATCAAAGACGGTAAATAAAAAAAATAGCGATTAACTCGCTATTTTTTCTTTAGCCTCTCTTTCTGCTTTTAATTCGGCGTTAGTATCAAGAATCATTTTGTTCCACTCTCGCATAGTATCCTCAGCCCGTCCCTCTGGCGTACTTTTTCGTTTTAATTCCCAAATGTACAATGCTACCATTCCAACAAAGAAAATGATTTGGAGTTTTGTGAAGTACATACGGTCTTAATTGTCGCTTAAAAATTCCATAGAAGTTACTTCTTCTTTGTTATCAACACTGTACTTTATCATGCAGGTGTTGAGATCAATGTTGTAAAATCCACCAGTAGTATTATTGTACCTCTTTTTAAACCGATCAACCATTTCTTGGCAGGTAACTCGATGATTAAAAATCTCATTTTCAGTCATGGTTGGTTTTTCATCGATCTCATTTTGTAAAAATGCAACTTTAGTTTCTAAATTTGCAAGATCGTCTTTTGAGGCAAAATCTAAATCACACCCCGCACCCAGTAAGACTAAACTACTTAGTATAAGTAATATAAACTGTTTCATACTCTCAGTATTGTGCTTCGACAATAAGTTACCTAAAGCCTGTTTCGTTAAAAACGTTACCTCTCTTCAAGGATTCTTAGGAATGTCGCAAGGCATCCAAGATTATTTGGCACTACTCGTTTCGAGTCCACAACTTCGTCAACGCTCTCCACAGTTAACCGTAGGGGACTGGGGTACTCCTTACTACCACCGTTGACGTTCAGCATAGGGTAGTAAGCGATAAAGGTGTGCTTACGACAGCGGTTATTATTTGACGTAACCGCACGCAATACCTTTTATCTACACATTTAATGGCTTTCCAGCAGGGGGCTGTATAGTTCGCCTACCCGATCCCGCCAGTACTAAAAAACTGTCTAGGGAAGCCGTATATCGAGTCTTTCGACTCAGATATAGGGTTTCCTTAAACAGTTTATTCCCTATACCTTACAGCTTCCACCTGACTCACAGGTTTAGCCTATCTCTAAGCTGATCAACCATACCTTGGGACAAGAAAACTGTCAACTGTTTTTGACTTGTACACCTGTGGATAATCTGTTATGATACTAGCAACTTAAATAGCCTTGCAAAACCTCCCGAAAGGGACGGAAGCAGGGCTATTTTTATTTCTCCGTATGTTAGAAGAAACACCACAACCTAGCCAAAACTCTGACACTGATATGTTGATGATGCAGAACGAGAAGAACCACGGAGAGATGACCCACCTTTTGGATACTCTTTTGAGCCAAAATGAAAACAATAATCACGAGCCTATTCTTGAGACGATGGTACACCAAAACGAGGTTTTAAAGGAAATAGTGAGCACGACTGGGGATAAAGTCACTGAGGCTATCAAAGAATCTAGTTCAGAAATTGAAAAGATCGTCGGAGCGGTTAAAAGTATTGCTGATTTGCTGCCTAACCTAAGAGGCGAAAAAGGTGAGAAAGGAGAAGATGGAAAGAACGGAATTGACGGAAAAACACCTATACCAGGTGTTGATTTTCCAATTCCTAAAGATGGAGTCGATGGAAAACCTGGGGTTGATGGACGGGATGGACGCAATGGAGAAGATGCCGAAGTTGATTACCCTGCTTTAATTGCTGAGATTTTGCCAAAAATTCCCGTACCCCAAAATGGCAAGGATGGGTCACCTGACACAGGCAAAGACATTGTAAAAAAACTTGAGGAGCTTGAGGGGAAGGATCGACTATCCTACGACGCCCTAAAAAACGCACCTGATTTTGCATTGCTGCAACGCCTTGTTTCTTCTCGTGATTACGACTTTTTAGAGCTTAAAGATGTTCCGAGTAGTTATAGCGGCCAAGGCGGAAAGATCGTGAGTGTAAAAACTGATGGTACAGGTCTGGAGTTTGTGGCTAGCTCATCCACTTACACCATCGTTGAAAACGAACATCCGCCCGAGTCTGCCGATGACTCACGGGTGAATTTTACGTTCTTACATGCACCAATAACTAACTCTGAAAAGGTATTTGTCGGCCCTGGAAGAATGACGGTTACTGGTGGTGATTACACCCTAGCAGGCACAACCATAACCTTTACAACTCCACCACCAGTAGATGCTGTTATAACTTTTGACTATCGTTACTAATATGAATTTTATTAAAAAAGTATTGTTTATAGTGTTAATTCTCGTTTTAGTCCCTGCTCTAGTAGCTGGGGTTAGTGTGTTGTTTCCGTACCAAGGAGGTACAGGTATTGGCTCGGTTACTTCTGGCGACGTCGGTAAGTTTTTGGCTGTATCTTCAACAAATCCGTTCGCGTATAAGCTGGTAACTGTGAGCGGTGGAGGAAGCACCACGTCTACACTCCAAGACGTTACGACTAACGGAAACACTACAACTAACCAAATTCAATTTGCTGGTGGCACCTCTACCGCAGCGTTCACTATTCAAGGACTCCTAACCGCGCCTACAGGCTCATTCACCTACACCGACGCAACAACAACCAACGCGACATTCGCAACAATTGGCACACTTACAGGCAGCAACGCCACGATCAC
>OFQX01000463.1_pt1 | contig 12503 bp, 7 predicted proteins | sample 1542951 | NCBI WGS metagenome assembly OFQX01 (sample SAMN07774215, study PRJEB24372) | wastewater metagenome | isolation source: WWTP Novara (Effluent) | place: Italy: Novara | collected 2015-12
TCATCGAAACCCTCGAAGCCCAGCTTGAACGAATCGTTCTTGACGGAGTGGGCTTACCTTCCTTCAACTGGCGATCCCACCGCGACCTCCACAAACTCTTCTACGACACTTTCGGACTTCCAACGGTTAGAAAAGCTGGACGCCCAACGACTGATCGCGGTGCACGAGAGAAACTTGGAATTTATCCTATTGCTGAGCAAATTATCAAACATATCAATACGCTTACTGAACTTGGAGACAAAATTAGCGTCCTCAAAACAGACCTCGATGCGGATGGTAGAATCCGTACAAGCTACAACATTGCTGGAACTTCAACGGGTCGTTTCTCGTCTTCATTTTCTGAATTCGGAACTGGAGGCAACCTACAAAATATTGAAGAATCTCTCCGCAGCATCTTCATCGCTGATTACGGATATAAATTCGCTAAGTGCGATGCTAAATCCGGAGAGTCCTTCGCGGTAGGCGGTATCGAGTGGAATCTATTTCACGACGGTCGCTATCTCGATATGTGCGAAACAGGTGACCCCCACACGGCTATTGCCCGCGTCTGCTGGCCGGACGACCCATGGACTGGGGACATTAAGAAAGACGCAAAGATAGCTGGCGCACCATTTTACCGCCACCATAGTAAACGCCAGACTACCAAAAAGGTTGGCCACGCCAGCAACTACGCAGGTAAGCCAAACACAATCGCCACGCAAACAGGAATGCCATTGGAACTCATCAAGAACTTTCAGCCGATTTACTTCAAAACATTCCCGGCGCATGAAATGTGGCATGAATACGTAGACAACACTCTTCGCAAGAACGGCTATCTTATCTCTCTCACCGGTCGCAAGCGCTGGTTCTTCGGTCGCCGAAGCGATGCCGACACCCTCCGCGGTGCAATCGCTTTTGATCCTCAATGCTCTCTAGCCGATATCGTCAACACAGCAATGCTAAACATATGGCGCAAAGGCTATGTTATTATCTGCATGCATGAACATGACGCCCTGACCTTTATGTACCCGCAAAAAGACGAAGACAAAATCATCCCACAGCTTCTCAACGATCTCGTAATCTCAATTCCACTCGCGCATGGGCGAACCCTGCGCATCCCATATGATTGCAAAGTAGGCTGGAACAAGGGCGAATATGATGCCACCAAAAACCCAAACGGGCTCAAAGACTACAACGGAACCGACGACCGGAAGCGGGAAAAGGAAGCTGGACTCTTGGATCGAATCGTTCATCGACCAAACCGAAAGCCTGCATTCACCTAAAATCTTCCGGCGATGGACCGCCATCTCCACCATCGCTGCGGCGCTGGAGCAGAAGGTTTGGCTTAAGACCGGTATGCGACCGATGTTCCCGAATATGTTCATCTTCCTCGTCGCCCATCCGGGAGTGGGTAAAACCAGAACCATGCGCGAGGGAACGCATTATGTTCGAGCGCTGCCGGAGTTCCATCTTGCACCAATCAGCATGACCTTTGCATCACTCGTAGACAGCCTCGTCAAAGCCAAACGCGTCCTGATCCGTCCCGGCGATGACGCGCTGGAATACAACTCCCTCTACATCGCCGCAGACGAACTCGGCGCATTCATCCATAAATACGACAACGAGATGATCGATGGGCTATCCGCATTCTACGACCCCGATCCATATTCCCAAACCCGGCGAACCTCAGACATTCGCATCAAGATCGAATCCCCACAGCTAAACATAATCTGCGGCACAACTCCCCAGAACCTGACCCAGCTACTTCCAGAGAAAGCATGGGGCCAAGGTTTTACCTCCCGCCTAATCATGGTGTTCTCAGATGAGCGAATCATTGGAGACGACTTTGCCCCACCAGTCAAGTCCTTCTCAGACGACCTTGCCAATGATCTTGACATCATCAACGGCCTTGTCGGTGAGTTTGAGGTTACTGCCGATTATAGAGACCTCGTCAATAAATGGAGACAACTTGGGGAATCTCCTGTACCGAACCATCCGAAACTCATACACTATGTCACGCGACGGCGCGCACATTTATATAAGCTATCCATGGTGGCAGCGATTGACCGAAGTAATGCCCTCATCCTCACCCGCGACGATTTCAACACCGCAATGAATTGGCTCCTCGAAGCCGAAGACACCATGCTAGAAATCTTCAAAGCCGGTGCCACCAACGCGGACGCCCAAGCCATGGAAGAAATCATGCACTTCGTCAAAATTAACGATCGGGGCCACGGCGTATCCGAACAGAAAATCACGCGCTTCGCCAGTGACCGAATTCCGCTGCACTCGGTCGCGCGTGTCGTAGACATCATGGAAAGATCGGGGCAGATATACTGCAAGGGCGAAGACCGAGCCACCAAGATTCGGTACTTCGCCGCGTTCGAACCCTCGGGCCCGCCTACTTAAAGAAGTGCCCCAGCGCCCACATAATACCAGAACCAACAAATCCAGCAAGCAGGCCGATGATCGTAATCATCCCGGCTTGCTTATCACGTGTAGATTCCAGCGAATCAATCCGAGTGCTCTGAGATTTAATATCCGATTCAACCCCAGCCAACCGGCCCTGTGCATTCCCAATATTAAACGCAACCTCTTTCAGCGTCAGTGCCGCAGAATGCAATTCCTCAGAAGTCTCTTTCAATGCCGATTTCATTTCGCCAACGGCCTCGTGGAAAAACATCTGCGTAGCTTTCATTTCAGCCACATCGCCGCGCAGCTTTTCCATGCCTTCGCTCTCTGTCATTTTTTGCCCCAGCCACAGATAGCCTTACCAACTGCATTATGTTCTTTCACCTGCCCGATCGTCCCGGCCGTGTCAGCCTTTGACCAGTAAATCGGCCGCCACGGATCGCAGCTAGTCCCTTCTGAACCCGTCGTCGTCTGACACATGCCCGGGGTTACGGCTAAGGTCAGCGCGCACAGCTTCCCGAGCAGCGATTGCCTTCGTGAGTATTGCATGCTGTGCCTCCATCTCGGCCGCGATCTGTTTGCTCTGACCTGCATCGATCAGTTGCTTGTCATGAAGCCACCCGGTGAATGCACCGAGCAGCTTCACTAGGCCCAGAATGAGAGCCAGCCAGTCCATTAAGCGCCGTCAGTCTTTGGCGGGGTAGCAACCGCGCCAACGATTAGCTTGATGAAACCCAGCGCACCGACGATCTTCCCGGCCGTGGGGGCAGAGAAAAACGTGGTCCAGTCAAACGCGACCAACGCGCTCACGATCAAGATCACGAGATTCGAAATCTGATGGAACCAATCTTTGCCAGTCATGCTATTCTCCTTAGTTACAGTTCGGGGAGTTGATGCACCTGACCAGATACCCAGCAGCGCACCCGGTCAATGCGACGTAGCCTGTGAACAGGCAAGCGATGAGAACTAGCGTCTTCATGCGGTTCTCGTATTATACTGATACAGATTCTGCGCTTTCATGATTTGTTTAAGCTTCTTCCCATACGCCGGGTCAGTAGCATAAACCCCAGTCAGCGCATCAGCGAACTTATCCGCATCAGGCAGAACCTTCCGGGCATTGGCGTAATACTTACTCCTCGCCAGCAACTTCCCATGCAGATCGAACGCCTGTGCGATTGAATCAAAATCCGCAAACCTCTGCACAATCCGAATATGCTTTCCCCGACGAACTTCCCATGTCATCTTCGGAGTTGAAGTCATTCCCGGCAGGGCCTTGATCCCGAACGGGTTGTTTTTCCCGCTCAAGCTTCGGCCCCAATTCGACTCCAACGCCCATTGTGCAATGCTGATGCTCGCGGGAATTCCCCACTTCGCCTGCGTCGTCTGGGCACCACCGATTACATTTTTTGGTATCGCAACCATGTCAGTGTCCTTTCATGTATTGCTCGAAGCTTTGCGAATGCTTGTCGGTTGTCCCGTATCGCAGGCCCACCAGCCATTGCCAAGCATTGCGTGGGTTTTCTTTACCGGTGTTGACATCATGCGCAAATCTTGCGGCCTTACCGACCTGCGCAGGGACCATACCGGTCAGCGCACCCATCAGCGTAGCTCCGTCTTGCAGAAGCTTGCCCCGGTTTTGTTTAGACAGCATGTCTTCTTTATTGAAGTCTCGGTATAGATTCGACATGGTCTGGTACGTCGTTCCCGTAAGACCAAACTGCGGGTCACGACCGAAGCTAAATGCAGCCGCCAGATCGCGAATGCCAACCCAGCTAGACCCAAGGGTATACATCATCTGCGTTCCGGCTTTTTTCGCCCAGCTGTCGTCTTCCTTATGCGGATGCGGGGAGACATAGTTCTCCACAATCGCAGGCCAGATCACGAAAGCAAACGCAGCGCCAATCAGGTATTTCCCTTGTGCCATAGCCGCAGCATGATCACCTTCCTTAACCGCATCCACCGCCCGGCCAGCACGCCAGATCGACTCCATCTGCCGGTTCATAATTTCCGACCAGAAATTGTAGATCGATGTCATCCACGGCGAGAAGTTCCGCTGCATCGCGGTGCGGTTCGTCGGCGCGGTAGAACCATGTGCCCGGCGAACTGATCGATCGGCTTCGAACACCGCGTCACCATGACTAGCGCCCGCGTTGATTTCTTTCTCATACCGCGCGATCCAAGTCGGCACCGCCGAAATCATATCCGACAGGGCTACCGGCTTGCTCGACCATTCCATAATCCGCTGGCGCCAAGGTTCAAATTTCTCACCCGGAGTTAGCCCTGCGGTTGCACCATACAACGTTTCCTGCCAATTCCGGTCACGACGCTGTAGCTCCAACGAGTTCTTAATCGCAAACTGCCAATTGGATTCGCCGGTTACATCATTAATTGAGAACATGCTCTTGACGGCTTTGGCAAAGTCTATCCCGCCGACTTCCTTAATCGACAGCACCGCCGCGGTAGGCCCATGCTTCATAACCGTGCCGGGATTCAATCCAACCAGCGTAGTGATCATATTCTGCCGGATAAACTCACTGGCCCGAGTCATGGCCATCTGGTTTTTGTCCATATAGTTCGATGCATTCGCTACGCCGCGGAGGTATGGGATCAACGTCTCACGATATTCCTCGCCATAGAACTTTCGCACCGCAGAGCGAATGTCCTTGTCATAAAACACTTTCGACGCGTTCAACACCGCTGGGCGCAACCCGATGTCATGCAGCATCTGACTGATCCGGCCGGGCATAGCATCAAGGTCTAGCGCAAGCGGCGCGACGTATCCGGTACGCGACTTGGTATACCCCGACGGGGTAGTTGCACGAACATAATTCTGCTCTTCCAGCGCATTCGGGCCCATGAGTTTCTTCGAAGACCCTTCCATCTCCGGGTGGAAGATCACCGGATAGTATCCACCATCAGCAACTTTATTCCCCATTGGATCAATCACAGGCCGAGTCACAATGCTTTCCGGCGCAACCCCACCAGTCAACGAGCGATACATCGTATCCGACTTAACCTTAATATCCTTGAACGTATCCCAAATCCCCTGCACATATTTCCAATCCGCAGGAGTCGCGCGTTCATGAACCCAGTCCATAACCTGATGTGGCTCGAGCCCGTAGCCCTTTGCCATCTTCACAAGGTTTCCGTCGTTGCCTGTGTTCAGCATCACCGCGATCAGATTCTTCCGGGTCATGGGAATCATTGTCCCTGTATCTTGGTCCCGGAAGATGGTATTGTCAACGGTGCGGTGCAGGTTCGGCGGGTCACCGATTTTCTTGATCTTCTCGGCGTATTCCTTTTTCCATGCGTCGACTTGATTCGCGCCGTCGATTAGATCGCGCATGACAAACTGGGTCCAAACGCCTTTGGAGTCAAAGTCATCCCAGCGACCAAGGACGTTTTCCATCTGGAGATGCTGAACATAATATTGCATCGGGAGTTTGCGAAGCTTACTCTTTGCCTTCGGTTCCTTAATCTCCCCAGCTGCGGATTCTGCGATCGAATTTATCATCTGTTCTTTGATGAGCACGAAATCCTCAGCCTCACCTGCGCGGGTAAGCTTCATCTCATCCCGGCCATTGTGCACCAGCGTCTTAACCGAATCATTCACCGCGCGAAATTCGTCAACGGTAAGTTCCTTGAAATCCTTCCGCCAAGCTGAATCAAGCAGCTGATCCCAGACTGGAACCTCACGAAGCTGCATGGTTTTGTTCAGGAGGAACTCTGGCAGACCCTTGCTTTCACTCGCTGCGATTGTAGCCTCAAGGTCCTGAATGCTCCGCCGAACCGGCTTACCAACGCGCATGAGAATATCATGCACGTAGTTGGTATATTCCGGGTCCATGCTTGGGACTTCGCGCTTGGAGAATTGCTTGGCGGTCTTGTCGAAACTCGCCTGCTCTTTCTGCAACTTCCGCGTTTCCGCCGCGATCAACCCGGTCATATACTTCCGCTGCATATCTACCAGCGCGCCAGCATGGTCACCAGCGATCAACTTTCGCTCAGCATCCCGACCGAACTTACTCATTGCTGCGATAGTGCGATCAAGGCTAACTTCGCTGAGCTTATACTTACTGAACGCCTCCAGCGTCGCAGCCTTAGCAACGTCCTTGTCAATGACACTAACCCCAGCTTTCATCGCTGCACCCTGCCATTCCTCCGCTAGGATATTCAGGTTTGTCTCCGACAACGCCTGATCCATAGCCTCAGACATAATGTTGTCTTGCAGCTTCCCATACTGCGCCTCCATCCGACGATCGGTTTCTTCTTTGATCGTCGCAGCCAGTCGCTCCTGCGCGGACATGTCAGCTTTATCCGCGCGATATTCGATCAGCTTATCTACCATCGCGTCGCCGGAATGGAAGCCGAACATGTTGGCGACACCATCGACCGGGAGGCCATCCTTGGCATAATAATGCCGCGGCAGCATGCTCTTCTGCAGGTCCGTCAGGTCCTCTGCCCTGAGCGGGTACCTCTGCTTGAGCTTCTGCCCCTGCATTTCCCCAGAACCAACCAGAAGATCAACAGCCACATCAGGACGTTGGCGAATGTCCGCATCAACCGCCTTGCGAATTTCCTTCGCATTCTCTTTCCATTCTTTGGTCTGCGTTGCCTTCTGTTCTCTCTCGGCTTGCTTCAACGCAGCTTGCAGGTCTTCTTCGTGGCGTTGTTTGATTAGCTCCTGCATTTTCTTGAATGACTTCGAATCAAGTCCGGCAGCTTCTGCACGGAGATTGTCCATGCGATCGCCGATAGAAAATCTAGGCAACTCTTGCGGAGCATCCAACAAAGCTTTGATCTGCCGCATATTATCATTTATAATTTCAGCTGTATCAATCTTACTGCCTCCAGATTCAAGATAATTCTTTTCACGATCTGTGAATGCTTCTTTCAAAAGTGCAAATGGATCGCCCCCAGCTTTGGCCTCATAATCAAATAGCTTCTGTATCTCCTGCACACGTGGATCGTCTCGGCGCATATTATTTGAAAGATTATCAACTATCCGAGACAATTCCTTCATTCGATCATAGCGACTAGTTTTAAGTTGTTCATTGCGATAAGCTATTTTCTCAGCTTCTTGAGTACTATAACCTGCACTATCCAATTCATCAAGTCGTGCGGATTCCTTTGCTCCAAGACTATCTTGAAGCTTATCTGCTTTAGTTCTAAATTCTCTTGCACCCAAATCATCACGCCGATCTGATGCTGCGTTAGCTTCATCATGTAAGCGTTTCCATTCAGTATAGACTTCTTCTGCGCGAGGGCCAACGGAAAAGTTTGGTTTTGAAAACGCTTGATTCGCGCGATCTTTCAAGCTCCGTTGCCCAACCTCGCCAGAATACGCCTTCTCAAACAATTCATTAAACGTCGGTTCACGCCCGAGAATCTCCGTGAATTTCGCCTTGATCGACTGCAAGAAATCCCAAAGCTTCTGGAAGGCCTGCGTCACCAACGTCTGCGGATGATTAACGGTATCCTTTGTCGCAGCCCAATCGCGAAATGCTTCGGCGATGGCTTCTTCACGCAGATACTCCGGCTTATCGGTTAGATCACCATAACGATCCTTGATTCCGTACCGTTCAATCCAGCCCTCTGCCTCCACCGCCTTGTTCAGCGCAGCCCATTCGTCAGCCTTAAATAGCCCCTGCCGGTACAACGCATGAATCGCTTCGTGATGCGCAATGCCCTTCGCGCCGGGATCGAGCATATCAATCAGAATCTGCGGGCGTAGGCCGGGAAGATAGGTTCCAGTGATGGACTTGTCAGTTGATGGATGCGCAATGCCACCGGCCGGAACAAACTCTGTATTCGGCGTAATCCGCGCAAGTTCAGCCCGAACAACTTCTGTCAGAGCCTGTTCGTTCTGACGGTAGAGTTCTTTCGGGAGGACGAAGCCTTCTACGCCGTGATCGAACTTGCGCATGTAGGCGTCATCGAACATCTGGCGCATTGCTGCGTCGTCGTTAGCAAGGTCATCGATGTGGAGACGGACTACGGGGTTGCTCTTTTCAGCATCTTCCCAAACACCAGCTTTTTCACGCGCCCCAGAAACCCGATGTCCGGTGATAGTTTCATATTCCGGATAAGCTTCTTTAAGCTGACGTTTCAAATCCCGCATTAAGCTTGGGCCGAATGCGTTTGAATAAAGTCCAGCAAGGCCGTTAATATTTCCAACATACAACTGTTTGGTCGTCGGATCAGGTAGAATGCTTAGCTCACCAACTGGCTTACCAGTTTGATCGACGATCTGAAATTCATGAAAATCTCCCATCGGTGCCTGAGCCTTAAGCTCCAGCTTCCGATCCCCGATGCTAAACACCGGCTCAGTGCCCATCGCATCACGAACTTGCGCAAGCGGCGCATCAACCACCGGGCGTGGCTCTACCGGAACCTTCGCTTCATTCTTCGTAATCGCGCCCGGCCACGTGCGCATGTCATCATGGAACTCTTTCGCAACCGCCGGGTCCATGTTGGTAAGCCAGTCTTTCAGCGGAATGCGAACATCATCACCAAAGGCCCGGGCGGCTTCGACTTTCTCAGCAATCCCCGGAACCCAGCCAAGCGGGCCTTTACCCGGCTCAACCGGACCATCGCCATATTCCGCGATGATTCGTTCCGCAGAGATTCCAATCTCGGAGTTCTCAACATGCTGCTCGATGAAGCTTCGGAACAATTCCGGGTCACGTTCCTTCGTCATCGAGTTCTGGGCTTCGGACAGGAGCTTGTCGATCCGATCGATATTCGCTTCGTTGCCCTTGACTTTAAGATCATCAATAATCGGGTGCAACCCAGCAGGCGGCTCGAGCCCAGCCTTGGTCCAAGGTTCTGCGGCCTTCGATGCTTCTTGAAACTTCCCGATCTGTTCCAACGCAGCCGGGCGCTGCTCTCTTGGCAGCGTCAGCAGATACGTATTTAAATTCGAAACCTCATGCGGAATCCCGGAACCACCACGGCCCATTTCGGATTCGATAATTCCAGCAAATTCTCGCGAAACCCGGCCAGCAAGGTTCTGATCGCCAGTGACATCACCAACAACCTTCTCGACCCAGTTTACCGGGCCAACCATCGGCGCAGCCATCAGCGCACGGCCGGACTTCGCGATTACATCAGCCGAACGAACCAGCGCACCAGCAAGCCCATCCTGCTGCACGTCCTCAATTCGAAGCATTGGCTGCTCGAATGATTCAGCTCCGGCCTTGAGAATCTGGAATCCGGGAAGATACTGGATAAACTTTTTCGAGGCCTCCAACGAATCTCTTACCTGCTGGCCGAGGCTCGAGATATTATCCAGATTCCCATAATCATCATTCGATACAACATCCGCGAGTTTGTTCCCGCGAATGTACGCTGCGATATAATCGTTGTTCTTTACAATCCCGGAGACAAGCGCCTGCTTATGTTCCTGCTCAAAACCTTCAAGGTCTGAGTGGATTACCTCAGGGGCCACACCAGTCGATCGCGACAACGCCAGAGCCCGAGCGCCTTGATCCGGATTCTCCGTCAGCGACGTAACCGCTTTGGCTGGCGCGATCGCATTAAACTGCGGGACAATCTCATCGTAGGGATTATCCACCGTCGGCATCTGGTCAATCTCGTTCATTGCGACCTCGGAACGGTTGGCTTATCAGTTTCTTGCGCTTGCTTCTTGCCATAGTATTGACTGAACTCGCGAGCTTGCTTGGCTGCATAGATTGATTGAATTTCGCGGTCTTTCGGCTCAACACCAGTGTTGCGTTTATAGGCTTCGATGATTTGCTTACGATCATTTTCGGGTACTGGAGTACGAAAAGCTTCTTCCTTTGTTGGCCAAAGGCTGCCGAATACAGAACCCGGTCGAGTAGTCTGTCGCAGCAACGTCGCGCCCATCTTTTTGATGTCGTCATCATTCATAGGCTTGCCGTCTTGCAACTTATCTTGCATCATAAGATGAAGTGCGCCCTGAAAGACATACCAATCGTCTTTGGATTTCTTACTTACCCCGGCCGCATCTAGCATTGGAGCAAGCAGCTGCATCGCATGGCCTAACGCAGGATTTCGTTGCGTGTTCTTAAACACCGCCATACGTTGCTTAGCAATATCTTGCCGCCATTTATATGGCATTTCAAGATTAGTCACATCGGTATCAAGTAGCTCTTTGGTTGCCTCAGGCGAGCGAAGCGGATCATTGGCAATGCCCATTAACTTTTGGTATTGCTGAGTGTTCTCGGGAGTTTCGGAGTACCCATTCCGAGTATTCTGCATCAGGATTTTATCAATCTGCCGACGCTTCTTTACGTCAGAATTCATGTACGCGTCTTTGGCGTCAGGACCCATTTCATCGACGGTTGTCGGAAGCTTGCCGTCTGGACCGGGACCGACTGCTTCCAGCATCGTATTCTGCCGGTCATACTCGTCCTGCCGAGCCATCTGCTGATCATGCGAATGCTGAATGCGGACTTTGTTGGTAAAGGTTTCAGCGAACTCCACATCACCCGGTGCAAGTTGTTCCGCGCGGGATTTAGCCGCGGCTTCGAGATTCGATCCGTTGGTGCGTTTAAGCAAATTCGCGCGGAACTTAGCGAGATACGCCGGAGCCGTCGTGCCGCCATCATTCCGATTCGGCGCGGGATCGGGCGAGCCGGTAAACCAGACATTCGCAGCCTTGTCCGCAGAACCATATTGCCGTTGAAGCTGGCCGAACTTGAACTCAAAAAGCTTATCCTGCGCTTTGGGATCGGCTAAGAATTCCTTCTCGGACATCTCAGGCATCCCGGCTTCGCGTAGCCAAGGCTGGAGATTTGATTGCATGATTCCATATGCACCCAGCGCACGTTCGGTAATCATCTTGCCGTTAACGCGATGCGTAACTTCCGGGTGCGGCGGATTGTAATTTCCTCCACCTTCGTTTATCTTAATCGCATATTTCGCATCTTCGATGTTTACAACCCCAGAACCAACCGTCGAAGCCTCGCCATTCATAAACTTCGCCGATTCAACTCGAGCCATGACGTTGTTTTTCTGGCTGCGGATATAATGCCCCATCTTGCCGGCGTCATCACCAGCAATGATTCCTTTCTTAATCGCAGCATCGAGTACCTTCTGTGCAGCGATTGGATCGCGTTCAGCAAGTGCTTGAGTACGCGCCACGACGGTTTCGGAGTTCGACTTATCAAGAAAATTCTGGGTTTGTTCCTCCGACCAACCACGAAGCTGGCCCATAGCCTTGGCTTCGCGTTCGTTGGTTTTCAGACTCGCGTCATAAGCGTTATCATCTTCCGGCATCGTGCCAGCAACGCGACGAGCGGATTCAATAGTCGCCTGCGATGAACCGACCATGTAATGCTTAAACTGATCCCCAGCATGCTTTGCTGCAGAGAAGTAAACTCGCGTTTGCATCGCCCGGGATTCTTGTTGGTACAGCTTCCGGGCATAATCCGACCCAAGTCCTTCGCCGATCTTAGCATGAATTTCTTGCACACGCTGCTTGAAACCCGGCAACGCAGCCATCGCGGCCTTGCCTTCGAGCGTGGAGTACTTGGCATATTCATCGGAGATTTTATCGGCCGCGTCGGCATTCGCATTCAGCGCAGCCATCTGCTGGTCAAGTTGCTGGAGCGCAGTCGCGCGGGCCCAGAGCTCGCCACCAGCTTGCTCAAACCCTTTGCCCATCTGGCCGAGGCCTTGTGCCGACTGCGCGCCAAACGCGCCAGCAGGAACATCACCAGAAACCTTTGGGGTCGACTCGATCTGCGGAGATACTTCGGGAACGCCAGAGTAAGGAACCTGTGCCATTATTCCTCACTTCCATCGACGCTGTATTTCCACCACTGGAGCGGATCACCTTCACCGCCGGTAGATGTTACAGAACCCTTGCCCCAGAGACCAAGCTGTGAACCTTGCATCCATTTCGAGGCAACTGATCCAGCTGTACCGACGATTGATCCGATGGCACCAAGACGCCCAGCAGCAAGCGCATCTCGCCCGGCGGCTTCATAGCCTCGGGCCTTATTCGCATCACCAACTGCTGCAACGCGAAAATCATACGCAGTCTTAGCTGCATTCTGCCGTATGGTGTCCATATCCATCTTCGACACAAGATGCGCGGATTCACGAACCTCTTTCGCTGAGCC
>OFQX01000464.1_pt1 | contig 12495 bp, 39 predicted proteins | sample 1542951 | NCBI WGS metagenome assembly OFQX01 (sample SAMN07774215, study PRJEB24372) | wastewater metagenome | isolation source: WWTP Novara (Effluent) | place: Italy: Novara | collected 2015-12
CGGCAGGCGCACTTGCAGTTGCGTGCCGTCCTTGCAGTTAATGTCCAGCACCGTCCCGCGCTCCCAGCGCTGGGCGTGCGCATAGCCCCCGCGCTTGGCGCACAGTTCCTCGGCCACAGCAATGTCGGGCGGCTGCACCATGTCCACGCAGCCCGCCAGTGCGGCAGCAACCCCGGCGGCAAAGAAAACCCGCGCCAGGTGGCATAGCGCCAAGGTCGGGGTGGTCACGTCATAGGGGCCGCTGTCGTAGGTCAGCGCACGCCAAAGCCGGTTGTCGTTGTGCTCTCGCAGCACTGCAAACGCCATGTCGGCAATCTGGCGGTCTGTCAGCTTGTGCGCTTCTGGGCCAGGCCTAACAGGTCGGTCAACCGGAGCTTCGCCGGCAGCAGTCGGGTTCATCGTTACTCCTTCGGGCTCAGCCCGGTTACCTTTGCGTTAGACCCTTACCACGGGGCCGCAAAAGACGGGCGCTTGTTCGCTCGCCTCTCGGCATCAATCCACTGCGCTTTGGTCGGCAGGCTGTCGGCCGTTGCGCGGGTGGCGCACGTAGGGCACAGGGCCACGTTTAGCGGGCCGGTCCCATACCAGTAGCTGGTGGGCGTTCGGCACACGCAGCAGTTCTCTTTGGGCCAGCAGTTCATTTCGCTGGGTTCTTTGTGCACGTCCACGCTCATGGCGTCCTCCAACGTCGGGCCTAACATGGCAGTCAACCGGACAAGCCCCGGCAGGCTATCTCGCTCCGGCAGCACCGCACGGGGGCTTGCCGGTTACTTCTACGTTAGGCCCCAAGGCCACAGCGCGGGCGGCTGTTCGTCGGGTCGGCGCTGCGCTTGAGTGCCGCGTTCCATGCGCCGGCCACAGCCTCGGCCAGCGCCAGATTGGCGGCAGTGCAGCCATCGCACTCTTGCCCCAACCGCTGCACTTGCATCTTGCCGTCCGCTGCGTAGAACACGATGTCACCTTTGTGGTCTATCAGAACCACGCTGCCGCTTTTGTCTAAGGCGGCGGTCAGCTCGTAGCGTTCCACGTCCTGCGCGTTGGGGCCTAACACTGCGCTCGAACTGAGAGCCAACGGCTGATCAGGTTCGCGCGCTTCGGGTTGCTTGGTCATGGCCGTTGTCTCCAGTTCAGCTAGGCGTTGTGCCGCTCGTGATTCGCCAGCACCAGAAGGTAATCCGCGTTGTGCGTTCAACCGGACTTGCGCCGGCAGCTTCGGTGGTCATCGTTCGTCCTTTCGGCGCAAGCCGTTTAACTCCGCGTTATGGCGCACCACGTTTAGCCGCCCGTTGCCGCCTGCGAGCAATTTTTGCAGCGACTTCCTTGACCTCGGCGTGATCGTCAGGGTGCGCGAAGATGCCGCGCACCTCAGATGCGTTGCGACATAGCGCTCTCTGACGACGACGCCCGCGCTGTTTGTGGTTGTCAAGTGGTCAATGACCGTGCATTGAACCGGGTGCTTGCCCCGGGTCATGAACTTCGTTCCGATCTGGAATCTGTGCGACACGTCAGCTCCCTTAGATCGACTTCAAAGACGAGACTGGCAGCGCCATTTCACCGCGCCTAGCCTTGCCCGTGCTGGCGTCGTATTTAGTTTTCGTAATTAGCGTAGGGCTCACAGTTACTCTCCAAAATTGAGATCAGTTGCTTAGGGGGTGCGTTAAGTAGCCTCACTCCGTCGGTACGGCCATCAGACGGTCTGCCCAAGCCATGAGTTGCTTGCGGACAGGTCCAAGCGCCTCAGCATCGGACAGGCCGAGCCAGTCGCGGAACTCAGCCGGCTGCATCAGCATGAGGTAGGAGCCCAAGGGCTGCCCCTTCACCTCATTGGCTGCCGCTTGCTTGGCCGTCACGAAGGAGGCCAGCAAGATGTTGTGCTCGGCGATCGTGGTGGGAATGTCGTACGTACCCCGACTCAGAAGCAGCATGTTCCACGCGCCGTAGTCATAGCCCACGATGCGGCCCACGCCCACCCAGATGCCCTCGTGCTCCAGAACAAACTTAAGGGGGTGTGGGCCCCACCAGGTCTTGGCCAGACGGCTGGCGAGTTGCTTGAAATCGATGGTCATGTTGGCTCCTGTTTCTCCTTCACCATCCTGGCCCATTTATGCTTGCCAAGAAGGATGTGGATCACATCCAGCCCAACAAGACTGTTGCTGCCTGTCTCCAGCTTGAACCCGTTAGCGTCAAACCACAGCAGCCACTCGTAGAGCTCCGCCTCGGCCGCCTCTCCGTGACCCAACACGGCCACGCACGGGTGCTTGTGGTAAGCATTCTCTGGTGTCCACACTGCGCCATTCGCATCCAGCCGCTCGTAGGTGCTAGGGCAGTACCACTGGTGATCCGGGTACAGGTCACCAGCCAGAACTCCAACGCAGTCACGACCAAACCCCACCTCGCCTTCGAGCTCAAGGGCGAGATGGTTCTTGGCCGCCCAGATAGCCATCCACTCGATCTTTTCTTGGCGAGTCACTTGGTTTCCTTCCGCGCAGGGAACAGCGCCATGTAGATCCAGATCGGCAGAGCCGTAGGCCACAGCGCAATGAGGATGAGGCGCATGGCCAGGCTCCCTTTAATGTGCGCCTTGACGGGGAGCAGACCAGGCTTGGTGATGATGGGGTTCAGTTCCTCCCCAATATTCTCGATCTGCTCAAGTGCGTACAGCATCGTGATGCCCGCCCAGACATACATCAGGGCGAAGAGAATGCGCATGGTCATGCTCACACCCCCTTTACCACGGTGAAGCCCGTCTTGGCCGGCGTCACCGAAAACAGGGGCAGGATCCGGCTGTAGACGTTCAAAGCCTGCTCGTCATTGGCAACGGCCAGGCGGCGCAACCGCTTGAAGCCGGTCTCGTAGATGTCAAACTGCACGATGTTGCTGGGCACGGAGCCTTCCGTCACAGCCAGAACGAAGGCGTCACGATTGATCACCTTGATGTTCAAATCATTCTTGGCCACGGTCTTGTAGCCGGCCTCGTTGTAGGTGCGCTGGCCTTCCTCGGGCAGATTGGGGAAGAACTGCATCAGCTCGGCCTCGATCGCCAAGCGCTTCTCCTTCCAGGCGTTCTCCTTGCTCTTGGCGGCCATCCAATCGGCGGCCAGGGTCTTGTAGTCCAAAGAGGTAGTCGTGTTCATAGTCAGTACTCACATAGCGGGGAGGGAATGAAGAAGGCCTCCGATTGGAGGCCTTCACGGGGTGGTCACTTCAAGAACCTGCTGAGCAGGCCCCAGCGACCGTGCAGGTAACCAATCTGGCGGATGCGCCAGACCTTGAACCGGTGGCGCATCCGCTTGATCACGCGCGCTTCTTCGCAGCCAGCGCCGGCAGGTTGGCCAGCTCGCCGTCGAGCAAGCTGACGATCAGAGCCTGGGGCTCGTCGCCGGTTTTCGGCCAGACCGTCTTGTTGTGGAACCACAGCCCGCCGTCTTCGGTCACCGTGAAGGTGGAGACGAAGGTCACCGGATTGGTGTTGCCCGGATCGGTGGCGGTGCCGGCATTGAGCGCCTTGCCAAAGTCCAGCAGCTTGAGCTGCGCGCTCAGCATGGCCGTCTCCATGGCCTCGATGTCCTGCTTGGTCACATCGTCCCAGGCACGCTGGGCTTCGGCCTTGGCCGAGCTGCCGTCAGCGGCGACGCAGGAAAAGGTCAGAACAGCTTTCATCATGGTCAAACTCCTTCAGAGGGAAAAGCGGCCCCGAAGGGCCGCAGGGTCGATCACCTGGATCAGGCGACCGGGTCGGCCGGCATATCCGGAACGCCCGGGGTGGGCTCCGGAGCAGGCGCCGGCGCGGGGGCCGGAGCGCCGGGCAGCGCGGCCAGCTCGGCAGCGATGGCGGCTTGGCCATCGTTCAGGCCGGCAGCCACAGCCGCAGCAGCAGCGTCGAGCGCAGCGGTGTTGGCGTTCGCCGCTTCCAGCGCCGCCGTCTGGGTCGCAATGACCGCCTGCGCGTCGGCCAGGGCCGTCTGCAGAGGCGTCACGACACCCACCAGGCGGGCCAGGGCCGCGCTCACTTCACCCAGCATGGCCTTCTCTTCGGCCGCTTCACGTGCAAGATCGTCAAAACCGGACATGGAAATCTCCTTCAGCTCAAGTACAAGGGCTGTCAGACGATCCACTTGGTCCCGCAACTCTTTGACCTCCAGGAGGAGGAGAAGGTGGCGTTTCTTCATGGTTGGCGCCTTTCAGTTGTTGTTCCCGGTAGACCATCCACCGAGATACTCGTGAGTTTAGTCACATTCAGCCGCCCCGGGCAGCTGGTTACCTCACTTTACAGGCGTGATCGGACGTTGACAGACGATCTGCGCGTCCTGAGAGGCCAGGTCGCTGGAAATGCCCAGCCGCATGTACTTCGACACGACGTAGGCTTCGTCCTGGGCCAACGTGCAGGCCACTCGATTCTGGAACTGTGCGCAACCGCTCACAGCCAGCAGCAGGGCAAGAGCGACCGCCTTCATGACGTCAGGTCCACGATGTCGACCTGGCTGGTGAAGGCCTTGTGCAGCACCTGCAGCGCTCGGTTCAGGTTGTCCTTGCGGGTGTAGCCCTCGCCACTGTCGGCAACGATGCGGCCATTGGCCGAGAACAGGCGCCAGCGAAACTCGCTCTTCTTGTCCTTGTAAATCTCAATCTTGTGAAGCATGTTGTGATGTCCTTGTGCGGAGAAAATGTCAGGTTAACGGGATGCGGAGGAGCTGTCAAGTGCTGAGGGATTCTTGGCCTGCCTCCAGTCGAAAACCACCCGGCGATCAGCGATCTGCTGCCCCAAGGTGAAGATGCTGTTGGCCACCCCCTGCCGCTCACGGCGCCTTTGGTTGTACTCCGCAACGGTGAGGGGGCCTGGGCTGGGCTCGTCTCGGTGCAGCCCGATGGCATAGACTGCGCGCAGATACAGCCGTCCCCTGATGGCTGAACGCCGCCACTCACAGATGAACACCACGCGGCGCCCCCACCGATCGGGCGGGTACTTGATGCGCAGCCAGCCCAAAGCAGCTCGAGCATGCCCCACCTTGATGCCGAGTTCCTGGGCAAGCTCAGCCGCACACCTGGGGTCCTCAGCAAGCAGGTCGAAGACCTTGTCGGGGATGCTCACGCTGCCTCCAACCGCAAGTTGATGACCTTCTTGCGCATGCCGTGCGCCGGGAAGCCAATGATGGCTTGGCGCTGTTTCGCGCAAATCTGGCAGGTGGCACAAGACACGCCTTCCGTCTGTACGGCAGGGCACACAGCCACCGTCCGCCCCTCGGGCGTCACGCCGTGCCGCTCAGTCGCGCTGTGCAGCACCGTGACCACCGGCCCGATGCCGAGCTCAACATAGGCGTCTGCCTGCTCCAGCGTGTCGGCCGACAGGTTGATGGTGAACCCCATCGCGTTGGCCGCTGCGATCCAGTAGGCGTTGTCCCCCTTGGTCGGGTCGTAGTGGGTGTAGGTGAAGCCACGCCGGCCCAGGTTCGCTTCGACCAGCCTCATCAGGGCTGGGCCGTCGATGCGCGTGCCATCGCCAGGCAGATCTCCTGCTTGGTTGTGGCGCCACAGCGTGCCAGCGGGCAGCTGCGCAATGCGCTCGCAAAACTCCTCCCAGGACGTGCCCCGTTCGGGCACCTTGTCCCAGTGGATCCGCAGCGGCCCCCCGTCGGCGTAGCAGCCAGCCTTCATGTGAGGGCAGCGCGGCGGGCAGGATCTGCGCTCGGTGGTGGACACCGGAATGGGTCCGGTTTTGGTGTTGCTTGAGACTTGGGTCAAATGTACGTGCATAGAAGTCACTCCTTGATTCAGGGTTTCTTTGTCAGCCGGCCGATCGCCGACTTGATCTCTTCCTCCTTCTCGAGGGACCAACGATCGAAGGCTGCCGTGATCTCGCTGGGGCTCTCTGCGTCAAAGAAAGTCCAAAGAACGAGAAAGGGAATAGCCAGCGTCATGGCTGTCAGCCCGAGGAAGATCTGAGGGCCATACCACAGCCACATCACGAGGTAGTTGAGTTTGGACATGGCTGCTCCACAAGCCACAGGCACATCATGAGGTAGTTGAGCTTGGACATGGCTGCTCCACAAGCCACAGGCACAGCACCGCGCGCTGCGAGTGGCTCAGGTGCCCTGTGCGGGCGTAGTGCTGGTGCAGGCTGCGCACCTTGCTCGTCCGACTGCCTGTGGTCTTGTAGATCAGGTCGGGCGTGGTCAAGGTGCGCAGCAGCTCCGCGTGCTGGGCGCGCTGCTCCGGGCTCATTCCTTGCGCCACACCCGAACGCCCGGCACGCCGTTCTTCTCGCCGGCCTCCACGTGCCACTTCTGGCCCGCCTGGCGCAGCTCGCGCATCGACTCGCTGCTCTGGTAGATCTTCACCGTGGAAAAGCTCTTGCCGGGGATGAACACGCTCTGGCCCACCTCCAGCAGACGCCAGGCGGCGTACTCCGGCGAGACAGTGCGGCCCACTTTCTTGGCGGATTCAGGCAACGGGATGTTGTCTTCAATCAGGTTTTCAATCATGGCTTGGTTTCCTTTTGGGTTGCCTGCCACCTAAGCGGCAGGGGAACACCCACTGTATCAGGTCTTGGGTGGTTCCACAACCGCAGGCTGGTTCAGATACGCGCTAAGCCTCGCGATTCGTGTGTCATGGTAGAGCACCATGGACGCCGCGTACTCTCTGGCCGAGTGCGCCTCGAGCAGGCTGGACTGTGCCCGCTGCAGCTCGATGCGCGCCTTCTCGTGCGCGGTGGGCGCGGTGAACGCCCGGATGACTGATTGAATGATCTTCATGGTGTCTTCCTTCGCTTCCTGATGAGGTCTTCCGCGCCCATTTGGCGCAAGATGTAGGTGATCGACTGAAAGGTCAACCCGAACTCGAGCGCGATTGCCTTGTTACTCTGCTTGCCTTCCCTGACGGCCCTCACGATCTGCATGTTGCGAGCCCACCGACGGGCTCGCTCCTTGATCCCTCTCTCGTGCTTGGCAATGGGCACGGCGCCAACTTGACTGAACAGGGCGGCGCTCACTTCAATCGTTTTGTACGTGTGCCCATTGAAGCAGCGTCGAATGCGCCTGGTGACGTTCTGGCTGCGCCCTGCCTTGGTGTTGGTCACCTCGGACAGGGCCGTTCCGCAGGTGGGGCACCTCATCGGTAATAGCAGGTGGGCAGGCTGCGAGTCCCCTCGCTGGCCACTCGCTCAGTCATGGCCAGGCACTCGCGGTACAACTGCGCCTTGATGCCGGCGTCGTAGATGAACCAATTGAGAACCATGGCCACAACACACACGAAGATCGCCGCAAGCCACAGGGCGATCTTGCCTTCAACGGGTAAGGGATTGCCGGCGGACATCGTAGCCCTCCTTCTTGAGAATTGCGGACATCGCAGCAGCCTCGCGGGCGGTGAGGGAAGAGGCGTTGGCCGGATGCGCATACCAGACAGGCCTTCCCAACATGAAGCCGCCAAAGAAATTGCCAGTGGTGGTGAGCAGGATGAACATCAGAGAACCGCCCCCGTCTCAACCGCAATCGTGTGTTGCTGCTTGCCGATCTCTCTGTCATGAAACACCGTGACAGAGGCCACGCACATCCCCGACTCCTGTTCGAAGGTCTGGATGAGGGCCAGGATCGTGGCCTCCATCTGCTTCTTCGCCGACTTGGCTTCATCAACTGTCATGTCACTTCTCCTTTGCCGCCGCAGGTGCTGCAACGTGTGCCTCATACATACCCTCGCCCGAGCCATTGCAGCTCGAGCAGAGGGTAGTCAGCTCGTCCTTGGTGAACGTGCATTCGATCGGGTTCTTGGCGGTGAAAAAATTGCAGGTCAAATACTTGTCGAGCACCGCGCGGATCTCAGCTTCACAAGCATCCCGATCACGCTCGGACCTGAGCTTTCCAAAGTCCTCCGCAAAGTCCCCGGCTTCCTCGAATGCCTGCTCGCACAAAGCCTCCAACATACCCCCAAAATGGAAGAAGTGCGACGGCGCATAGGTCTTCTTGTCCGCCTCCCAATACGTGCCACCAACTTCCACTTCGTCGGTGATGATGTCCTGGAAGTCCTCGAAATAGTCCTCACCATTGAGGGAATAGATCTTGGTCACTTGAACAACCTTTCAAAGTGCTGCAGCGCAAGCTGGCGCTGCTCAGGGGTAGAGCTGGAGTTGTACAGGACTGCTGCCAAGTCCTCCAGCGCCTGGACAAGAGTCATCATGTCCTGATACGCAGGGAACGCCAGCTGCAGCTCGTGCAGCGCGCTTTGCGTTCTGATGCTGTGCATGCAAACTCCTCAGGTGGTGCAGCCGGTGCACAGATGTGATGTACGCCGGCCACGAATCCGGATGATAGGCCAGCGGCCTACACGCCCTCATGTCGGCCAGAGCGGCGGCCAGGTCATCGGCCAAAGAGACGCTCCACGCGGGTCCAGGCTTCTTCGCGGTTCAGGTCCGACTGCGCCTGCCAGGCAAGGAGACGGAGTTCAGCAAACAGCTTCTGGATGTCGTAGGAATCCTCGTTGTTGAACCCCAGGCTTCTGGCCGCCTGCATGACAACAAGGAGCTTGCGTTCCAGCGCCTCGACTCGATCAGGTGTGTAGCTCATTGCGCATTCTCCAGCCAGGCCTTGACCTTCTCAGGGCTGCCCCAGCAAGGCGAGGGCATTTCGTTGTAGAGATAGATCACGTAGGCCGGCAAGTTGTACAGGTTGCTGGCGTCCGCCCGGCCCACGGCCAGCTGCAGGTTATTCTCCAGCACGGCAAGCAGAAAGCCGCCGACAGGCTCATGCCGCTCGGCGTAGGCGTTCAGCTTCTCGAGCATCTCATCCCGGATCTCGAAATGCCGGTACTCGTAGCTCATACTCACTCCTTGTATTGGATCTCAAGACCTGCCATGTGCGGCTCGTCCTGGATCAGTTGCTGATAGACCTTGGCAGGGGCGTTCAAGCAGACGATGTGCCCCTGGCTGTTCATGATGCCCGCTTCCTGCCAGGCCTCTGGGTTCTCGCAGTAGCTCTGCTTGGCCGCCCAAGCGCCCTTGCGGGCGACGATGCGGCACTGCCCGGCCTGGTCAGTCATGGCGGGTACGATGTAGAGGGTGGTGATGATCATGGCGCACAACAGAAGATGTAGCGCGTCCAAGACAGGCCGCACTTGATGCAGTGGCTCGGCTCTTCCTGCCCTTCCACCTCTTCATAGTGCCACTCATGGTCACACGTCTCGTCAATCTTGGGTGAGACGTGCACGATGATCAGTTCTTCAGGTTGGCTCAATCAAACGCTCCTTCATCATCAGGTTTGCTGTTTTGTAGGCCAGAGGCACAGCCTGCTCCTCTGGAAGCTCCGCGAGCAGAGCGGGCAAAGCGGCTGCTGCAAAGTAATCGCGCATCCTCAAGCCGAAGTGCTGCGCACACACTGAGCCATCGTATTGGCTCAACTCGTTCTGAGGGAAAGCAAGTTCTTCGATCACAGATCCATCTCCTTCAAAAGTTTCTGGTACATCCAGATGATGTCCTTCGTTGCGTGCCCCTTAGCCAGTAGCCGTTTCGTGAACGGCGCCAGCACCTGCGCTTTCTTACCGAGAGGGGCCTCTCGATAGGCTGCCATCGCCTGCATCAGAATGAAGGCGTCCGTGTCTTGCAGTCGCTCCATCAAGCCTCCCAAAGCCCACGATGGGCTTCCTTCTCAAACCAGATGTCCGCCCGCGCCTGCTCTTCTTCAGTCAAGAAGGGATAGACCACCAACAGGTCCCGATGCCGGCCGGACACAAGGTTGCGCCGGGATGCAATCGTGGACGTCATCCGCCACTCGATCGGACACATCAGATCTCGCAGGGACACCGCCCGGGTTTCTTCTCGGGTCAAGATCATGGTTTGCCTCCGGTTTTCAGTTCTCTTCCGTTGAGTTTTTCCAAACTTGCTAACACTCAAGCGCAGAGGACGCCTGCCTGCACCATGGCCAGATTGTCGGCGTCGTTCGCATCCTGCTGATAGCCCGCCAGCGCCTCAAGCATCTCCTGCTCGGCGTAGTCCTGGCCGAAGAAGCCCCAGCAGGAGTCGACCACTTCGCCCGTTTCATCTTTGACCTGGAAGCCCCAGACGTCGCCCTGTATCCATTGATCGAACGTCTTGATGTGCCCCTCGATGTAGGCGATTGCCTTCTCACGCACCTTGGGCGTCATGGCCTTCTTGCCCCAGTTCGAGATGGCGGCCTCCTTGCTCATCCAGGCGATGCCACATTGGCCGGAATCCCACGGGCAGGAGAAGGGCGTCGTGGCGATGGTCGTACCGCTGTGGATGTAGGCGTAGACGGGGATCCAGATGGCGCCAGACTTCTCAATGGCCTGCAGCTCGTCGCCGGTGCAGCGCTTGGTGCCCAGGCAGTGGCGCGTTGACGTGTAGCCGATCGTGACGAGGTCGTTTTCAGGCATCTCGGCGTGGTCGTCTTGAATCAGTTCTGCTGTGAATTTCACGATTTCACTCCTTACAGTGGGCGGGCCAGGATCTGCGCGGCGATCTCCGCCGGGATCCCTTGCTTCTTCATCATCTTGGCCACGTGCAAGATGTCGTGGCACTCGGCCAGGCGAACGCGCCACTTGGTGATGAACCAGTGGGCGATCTGAGAGTCGGTCATAGTGTGTTGCCTCTTTCAGTGGATGCCGTCGGTATTCTCGACGACGTTGACAAGCAGGGGAGGGTTGTCCTCAGGGTTGTTGACGGTGGCGACAAACTCGGACACCGCCCGGTCGACCGCGTCATTGGGCGAGTCGGCAGTGACTTCGAACATGATGAAGACGGTGTACTTCACTTGGGTGGCCTTCTGTGGAGCCAATAGAGAGCGAAGGCCCAAATGAGGAAGGCCAGAAGAACGACAAGGTCGGTCATTCCACCGCCTCCACAACGCGCCAATCGCGCACGGCCCTCCAGCGCATGGCCAGATCAAAAGCGGCCTTCTCGGCCTCCTCTTTCGTGGCGTACCGCGCAGCGTTGCCACACCACTTGCCGCTTGAGTCGGCGATCACTTCGACTTTCCACATAGTTGCTCCTGGATTTCGATGACGATGATCTGCAGCTCTTCGAGCTCCCGCTGCAGGAAGGAGATGAACTCCTCTTGGTAATACGTGGCGGGGTCCAACACATCGCAGACGGGACAGTACCAGCCCTCAGCACGCTCTGCTGCTGTCGGCCACGGGATGCCGGACTCGCACTGTTTGCACTTCAAGGACATCTGGCCAGCTCCTTTTCGAGTTGCCGGATGACCGTGCTCATGGGCGGCGTGGGGTCTTGCTTGAACGCCCGCACGGCGCGCACCAGCTGACTCTTGATGTGCCACTTGTTCTTGGTCATCCAAAAACGATTGGCCAGACGCAGTTGGTCAAGCTTGAACAGCAGCTCGGCCTCGGTGTAGTGGCCGAACAGGCAGATGGCGTGCTGCCCTTCATCGCGGATGTACTCCGCATCCGAATAGTCCACATGACTGGGCACCTTGTCGATCTCTGACTGCAATGCGATGTCGGTGAGTTTGAGCTTCACAGGGCTTTCTCCTTGAGCAGTATCAGGGCTTGATCCGGCGTGAAACCGGCGTTGATCAGGGCGTCGTACTTCTCCTTCAACTCGGCAGCAAGCGACTCGTACATCTCAAGTCGCAGGTCCTTGGTGGCCCGCTGCTGTTCCAAGAGGGCTGCCAGGTTGATGCTGACAAGCCTCAGGTCTTCCTTCGAGGGCGGGATCATGCCTGCTCCTTGCACCACTTCATGAATGCTGCCACCGACCCCGCCTTGAAGCTCTCGTGGCCCTGGCAAGCGACGGTCAACTTGCGCTCGTCGAACGTGTCACCAACCACCTTGTAGTTGTACTCTTCCTTCTGCCCTTTGGGCACGATATACGTGCCGCCAGGTCCGTCCTTCAAGTGCTTGATGAGAGCTGCAGCAAAGCAGCCCATACCGTTGAAGACCAGGCTTTTCTCAACGCCCAGCCCATTGACGAACTTGCCCGACTGGATGAACTCCGCCAGCGACTTGCCGACTCCATCGGGATAACCGTCGAACTGCTGATAAATGGTGACGAGGTGCGTGGCACCTTCATAAACTGCGATCGTAGAACGTGTGCCCATGATGCTGAGCTCCTTTCAGTTAGATGTAGTTGCCTGCAAGCGCTTCGGTTGCCCAAGCGGTCACAGTATCGGTCTTGTGCGCGTATTGGAGAATGTCCCCCAAGGCTCGGCGCATGGCAAAATGTTCACGAATGAGGGCCCTGATCGTGCCCGCCTCGTCGCACACTTCTTGAGCGTACTCAATCATGCCGTCGTCCAGCATGCTTCGCTCATCCTTGAAGCCCTGCTCAAGAATCCTGCAGGCTACTTCCAGCTTCTCCAGCGTGTCCAGGTCCATTGGACCCTCCTTTCAGTAGAGATTTTCCGAGTACAACTTCTGGCCATCCCCGCCCACTCGGCGAATGATCTGGCCGGCTTCCTCTGCAATGTTCCAGGCCTGCTCCCTCGTGAGGTATGAGCCATGGTTATCGATGAAGCCCTGGTCCGCTTTAGACCAGTC
>OFQX01000466.1_pt1 | contig 12473 bp, 22 predicted proteins | sample 1542951 | NCBI WGS metagenome assembly OFQX01 (sample SAMN07774215, study PRJEB24372) | wastewater metagenome | isolation source: WWTP Novara (Effluent) | place: Italy: Novara | collected 2015-12
CTTCTTTTTAATTGGCTGACCGCAGCACTTACATATTTTTTGCTGCGCTCTCACTTCTCGCCGTCTTTCAATTCCGGCAACGCGGCCGGGACGAGGGAAATATCGACCTCGGATTGAATGAACGACGCCAGTTTGCCGGCCTGCTTTTCGTCGGGATGCACCTGGACCCGAAACGACAATTTCACCGACCCGCCGGCGATCGGTTCAATCGAAAACTTGTTGACCTTTGCCTCGTTGAACTCGACCGGCTTTCCGACGCCGACGTTCAACGAGAAAGCGGCGCCCGTCATTTCGTCGTCCCAATGAATCGAGGGAATCGACGGGAAGCGCAGCGGCGAACCGTCGGCCAAATCCTTTAGCCCGTTCGGGTCAAACAGGAACGATTTCAACGCCGGCGCGAACTCGGCGAGAATGTCGGCGTTCGTGTTGACCGTCACCGAAAGGTCGCCGGCGAGCCGGGTATCCTCGCCGTTTTTCTCGGCGCGCGGATTGAATGAATTTATGAACGCTTTCGCGTTCGTGAGTTCGAGACGTATCATTTTCTTGTCTTTCCTTTCGATTGGGTTTTGCTGCAGGGAGAAACTACTCGGCGGCCTGGGCGGCGGGCTCGTCGTTCACGGCGGCGACCTTGCCGTCGTCGATCACGATTCCAACTTTTCCGGTCGCGTCGACGCGCTCAATCCAAATCTGGAAATCAGCGGCGGCGGCCATGCTCTCGATTACGGCGAGCGAATCGGGATCCAATAGCGAACCGTCTTGAATCCGGATAACCCGAAGTTTCGGATTCGCGGCCATGGCGACGGCGAGGGATACGCGCAATTGCTCGGCGCTCGAGGCCTGCGCGAGCGGGATCCCGTTCAACGTCACCACGCCGTCACCGAGCCCGAGCCCGGCGACCGGGAATTTCGCGGCGGCGATGGCGTCGGCTTTCTGTTTCTCGCGGGCGGCCATGGCGTCGGTTATTGCATTCGCCTGGCGCTCGAGGTCGGCGGCGGTTTCCTCGTGTTGCTTACGCTCGTTGACCGCGGCGAGTGTTTTCTCGAACTCGCGCACCTTGTCGAGCCGAGCGCGAAGGTCGGCGATATTCTCGGAATCTGGCAAGGCGGGCGCCGAACCGAGTTCGTCGAAAATCTTAGCGGCGGCGGCGCGCGATTCATTGGCGAGCGCGGTTTGCTCGTCTATCTGTTCGCGCAAACGTCTAACGTTTGCCTCGTATTTCAGGCAGTCGGACCCGAGACTCTCGGCGCGCTCGCGCTCGACCTGCCGGCGCATGATTTCCGCGTCGATCGCGGCGTTATGCTGCGAGGCCTTTTCCATTCGGTCGAGCAATGCCGATTCGGTCGGCAAATCGTCGTCGGCGTACGCCGCGACCACGACGGCCGGAATCGCCTCGGCCTGCGCCCGCGCCGCCTTCGCTTGCCTGTTTACCTCTGTACGGCGCTCATAATCGCGCTTGTTCAATCCGTCGAGCGCGTCGAAATCGACGTCGACTTTCGCAATCTGGCGCAAATCGTCGAACTGTTCGCGGGCTTTCTTACGCGTGAACGCGAGCGGGTCAAACGAAAGCGCGCCGACGAGGTCGTCGAGCATGGTTTGAGGCGAACGGAACCGGGCGCCCTCGACCGTCTCGACGTTCAAGGTCGAACCCGATTCGGTGAACTTGCGCTCGACGATCAACTCTCCGAGGTCGAGCCGGATCCGCGCCGACTTGGCGCCCGTCTTGATTGGTACGGCCTGGATATGGTCGGCGTTTTTGAGCGCGGACCAAATCGCATCAAGCACCGACGTTTTACCCTGCGCGTTGCGCCCGGCGATCGTGACCAAGTCGCCGGCCGGCGTGATTTGCACGGCCGACAAACGCTTGAAATTCTCGGCGGTTAATTGAACGATTCGCATCATTGCGCCCCTTTCGCCAGTTCGCCGGCATAGGCGCGATAAAGTGCCTGCAACTCGCCGTGAACCGTCTCGTCGGCAACGCTGGCAATCGTCGAGGCGGCGACGTCGAGCGCGTCTTTATCCTTCGCGGCGTGCGCCTTTTTCATCGCGTCGGAAACGGTCGCGTATGTGACCGCGGGCGCGGCGGCGGCACGACGGCCGGCGGGCTTGGATTCGGCCGCGGCGCCCTGGGCGGCCTCGGGCTTTTCGGCGGCGGCCGGCTCGGCTTTTTTCATCGCGGCGCGCAATCCCTCGTTGCCTTTGCCGACGGGCTCGGCGGCCTCGCCCTCAACCTCGAAAAAGTCGGGAACCGAGGCGACGCCGTCGCGAAGCGAATTGAATATTTTCCGCAAGTTCACCACCTGGCCCGGCGTCAACGTGTCGATATTGCGTTGAATGCGTTTCTCGATCATCGCTTTCGAGACGCCGAAATCGCCGAACTTTTTCACCATTTCGGCAATGAGCGCCGGCGTGACCTCGACCGACGCTTTAAGCGTTGCCTCGCATTGCTCGATTGCGAGGTCGACCACGTCGCCCGGGATAATGCCGAGAATGCAAGCGCGCATTCTGCGGGCGCCCTGATTGGCGACGAGTTCGTAAATGTCGCGCTGATCCTTCAACGCGTAACCGCCTTGTTTCGTGTCGCGCCAGTGTCGGACCTGAAAAACCTTGACCTCGCGCGCGTTGCTTTCAATGTCCCACGCGAACGCCTCGACCTCTGATTCGCCGTTCGCGTTCGACAATTCGCGAATGCCGAAATTGATATTTCCCCACTCGCGGGCGATTGCTTTCGCCAAGTGAATCGACGGGCCCGCAATCTCGGAACCGCCGCGGGCGTAGGAATAAACGGCTTTCTCGGCGAGCGAGGGACGCTGGCACGCGGCAAGCACCCGGTCGACGGCGACCCTTTGGTCGCGCGGGAATTGCTTCGCGAGGTAAATCGCGGCCTGCGTCTCGGCGACGGCGCGGGTTGTTTCCATTGCGACCATTGCCGAGCGGCTCGGCGCGGCGGTCGGCATAAAGCCAGAATCGGGACGTGTTGCGACTGATGTATTCATTCTGAAAGCCTCTCTTTCTAGTGGGACGGGTTAAAGCGTTTTTTTCGTGCGAAGTACGCGCGAGGTCGTCGACTTGTCGCACTTGTCGCGGATCTCTGGATAAAGGGCGCGCAACATTTTTTCGTCGACGCGGCTCGTCGTTTGCTTGTTCCACGTCCCGACCTCGACGCCCTGGAAGAATAGCAACGCGTTGTCGGCGGCCGTTTCGATTTCGTTCAACTGCCACGCGCGGCGCACGAAGTCGGCGACCTGAAAGACGATTTCCTCTTTCACGTCGTCGAGCGCCGAAATCTGCTTGCGGGTCGAGGCGAGCCGGCGCAATAGTCCGACCGTCGCCTCGTCGAGTTCGACCGGCCGACCCTTGAGCGCGTACATAACGCGCTTCATATCCGACATATTTATCGGGTCCGGCTGGCGATCGGCGAGAATGTTCTCGTTCCAGAAACGCACGCACGCGGCGCGAATGTCGGCGATTAGCGCCTCGTCGCGGTCGACGAAATACGGCAACATATTGTCGGCACCAATGAGGCACCCGACAACGCAGCGGCCGATGCCGGTAATCCCGAGCACATGCTGCGCCTGCGTCGCGTAATACGTCGGCACCTGGTCGGTTAGGTTCCCGTCCTCGTCCTCGAAGTCGCCCCAATCTTTCGCGGCGAAGGGATGCACCGTTTTAATTTCGACGTTGCAGAACTCGCCGTCGAGAATGATTTCGCGGTCGATTTCGCACGCCAGAAACGGAAACTCGCCGTCTTGATAGCGGCGCGACGCGGCGACCTCGACGACCTCGTGACCGCGGTCGCGCAGTATGTCGACGAGCATTTCAAACGCCGGCTGTTCCCACCGTTTCCCGCGCGCAAATAGTTTTTGCTTGTCGGCGCCGGGCGGCTCGACGAATCGGCCGGTTTTCTTTTCCCATAGCGTGAGAGGCGTCGACCAATGCGAAAGCCCGAGAATCGCGGCGACGTCGGATCCGCCGATGAATCTCGCGCGGTCCGTGCCCGGGCCGGTTTCGTCGAGCAACCGCGGCGCCTTGTCGGCGTCGACGAGTCGGGCGGTTCCGATAGCGTCGGGAGCGTTCATTTCAAAGCCTCGCGCAATTTGATTTCAATGGCGAACAACGCGTCGGCCGCCTCGGCAACTAGCGAGCCCGGCGCGCGTTTCTTGAGTAAATAAAACCGATGCGCGACCGAGTGCAGTTCCATCAATGCGCCGTGCATCACGTCCCACTCGATCAACGCGGGCCCATTGGTAACGGGCCGATTGGCGTCGGCGTATGCCTCGGCAAGCGTTTGCACTGGCATACGGCGCAACGCGAAATCGCGCTCGGCGGGACTGAGGGCGGCGAGGTCGTCGGCGCTCGCGCTCATATGAGCCCTTTCGCGACACAGAAAACCCACCCGGCCGCCGCCGCAATCACGACGGCGCGGTCGGTTAAGAGGTCGGCGAGTTTCATGCCGCGGCCTGCGCTTTTTTCAACGCGTCGAGCATTGCGCGCTCGAGCGGCTCGGCGAGCATCACGCCGGAATCGCAAACGGCCTGCAACGCGGCCAGCAAGTCGGGCGCGGCGGCGATCAATGCCGCGTTTGCGCGCGCCTCTGGTCCTGAAATGTTCGCCGGGCCGTGACCGTGCACCGTGCCCGGGAAAGATGCCGCGACTAAATCCTGAACTTGAGCCGAGCGGTTCTCGTGGGCGGTAAAAATGCTGTACGAATTACCGCCGACAAAATCGGCGGAAATTTGAGCTTTCCATGGGCCCGGCGTATGGCTGGCGGCGCTCATTGCTCACCACCCGCGAACACGTCCACGAGCAACGCCCGCGCCTCGCCAATCTCGGAATCGCTGCAACCGAGTCGCGCCTCGAAATCGTCGAGCATTTCGAACGCTTGCGATTCGTCGCCGAGGGCGTCGATCTGTTCGCTATTCAGCGGGTCAAGGTTCAGGCGGGAAAATTCGGCGTTGATGCGGGCGGCGGCTTTTGCGATCAAAGCGGCGCGGGATTCGGGGGTTTTCATGGGCTCGACCTTTCGGGAGTTATTGGGGAACAACCCCTATTATCCATATGCGGATTCGCTTGTCAACCGTATTTGGATAATTTTTTGCTAAAGCACAAAAAAGCCCGCCGAAGCGGGCTTGTCGAGGCGAGGCGGCGTTACAAATCTTTTACGCCGCGCTTTGTAGCATTGTCCCTAGCGAACTTTTTCACGGCATCGGCGGCGGCGCGAGTGCCGAGCCGCACCTGCATCGTATTGCGGTCGCCGTAATACTCGTCAATCTCAAGAATGGCGGCGCCCTTGTTCCACCTGGACGACCGACCCGAGAATTTCGCGCCGAATCCGTTCTGAAAGACGCTCGTTTCGCTTGCCGTCGGTTTGCCGTATTTCGCGCGCGTCGCGGCCATGACTTCGGGAAAATTACCGCTGCTCATATTCACGTAAACGATGGCCAGCCGGTCGGCCTGGTCGAAGTTGATAGCCCAATGGTCCGCACGCATTCCCGCGAGCGAATCAAGTTCGGACGGATTTTTCATGAATGGCGGCGACGGAAAGAATGAGCACGTCGCGAGCGTTTGCGCGTCCCGCTCGCCACAAAGCAATTCGGGGAAAAGTTCGCGCGCCTCGGCGAAGCTCATTCCCGGCGACAATAGTTTGAGGGCGAGCGCGCGAGACTTTTCGAGAGACGATTGTCGCTCTGATCGCTTTGCCGCGAGGTCGTCGGCCGGTTCGCCGCCGTGGGCTGCGCCGAGCGAAGCCACGCAAACCAGTATTGCGGCTCGTTTCATAGATTCCCTCTCAGTGACCAACCGCAATTTTTCGCACCGCGTCGAGAATAGCCGCGTCGGCGCTGGATAGTGTGCGAACTTCATCCTCCGAAAGCAACTGCCAAGGCGACACGCCAAACGCCTCCGCCAGTTTGGAAATCGTGTCTAAGTCGGCGGCTGCACTCTCCCCGCTCTCTGCTCGTGACACTGTGGACTGTGACACGCCCGCACGTTTTGCCAGTTGAATCTGGTTCCACTTGCGGGCGACCCTGTATTCGAGAACGCGTTTCGCAAACGTCTTTTTGAGGTCCATCCAAGGATATTCGCGCGAATAAATATCCGTTTGGGGATTGCTTTTTAAATCCGTATGTGGATAATCGGCAGTTATGGACATTCAAAACCTGGTCGAAAACATGAAAGCGGTAAGCCTCAAGCAACTGGAGGCAATCGCGGAAGCGGCGGGCGTTCCGTATTCGACGGCGCTCAAGATTCGCGGCGGATTCGTCAAAAACCCGCGCATCAACACCGTGAACGCCTTGGAACCGTTTTTCAACGCCCCGGCGAAACGACCGTCGCCGCCCACCGCTTCCGCTGGCTCATCCGGCGACTGATTCCCACCCTACGCCCGCCGATTTACTAGCCGACCCTAATTTTTACGGATCGTTAGCAAATGCCGAAATTGTTCTATGACGATGCCAACGCCGCCGTTCGCGAGGCGATCGAATCAAACGAGGGCTACAAGGCAACCGCCGCCGGGCTGTATCCGACCATGAAACCCGAGTCGGCTTACGCGAAGCTCAAGGCGAAATGCGAGGGGCGCGAACACCTGCAGTTCGACGAAGTCATTCACATTTGCCGGATCAATCGCGCCGCCGACCCGCTCTATTTTCTGTGCGGCGAACTTTCGCACGACCGGCCGGCCACCAAAGCGCCCGCCGACCGCGCCGCCGAACTGATAACCACGTTCAACGCGAACGCGCTCGCGCTGCAGCGGCTCGGCGCGCAGATTGAACGCATCGCGCCCGATTTGTTGAAGGCCAGCAAGGCGGCAGCATGATTAAACTCGGCGCGCCGTCACGCTATCAACTCATTTTCGACTGGTTTTCGAACCGTCCGAACAGGATCGCGAGCGCCCGCGACGTGCGCCGCGCGTTGCCGGATATTTGCGACGCGAGCGCGTTTTCCGTGTTGCTCGGCCAGTGCGCCCGTGAGCACAAGTTTTTGACGCAACCGCAGCGCGGGCTTTATCAGTTCAAGCCCGGCGCGCCACGGCCGACCGGTAACGGCTGGAAATCCAAAGCAGAAAAAGCCGAGGACGAGGCCCGCGAGCTCGATCGACGCGTCATTCATTTACGCGCAGAGTCCGCGCCCGTCGTAATCGACCCCATTCTGTCGGCGCCGCTGATTCGGCGCGTCGAACGATGCGCGCACCGGTAGAAACGACCCGCCATGCTCGCTTGCGATTTGACCGCAATGGAACAGCTACCCCTCGCCGCCGTTGAACCGGCGAAACCGGACAATTCGCGCCGGCCGAAAGCGCCGCCGATGAAACTCGTACGCCGTGCGCTGGCGACCGCGCTCTATTACCTGCACGCCCTGGACCGTTGCGACCCCGGCACCGCGCGCACGCTGCGAAAGGCGATTTACGCCGACGCCGGCGCACCGTTGACCGATGCGGAGCGAGCCCGGTTCGGCAATCTGTTTCGGGCGTCGATATTTCAGAGGCAAAACTTGCGGCTTTGGTGGCTGCCGAAGGAACGGCACATCACGAGCCGCCGCACTTACGAGCTCGTGGAAAAACGCCGCCGTCTGCCAGAGGGCGCGGTTTTCATCGGCAGTTACGAGGCGCCGGTTCACGAGTCCGCGTTTCTTGAGGACCTGGACGACTTGCTGCGCTGCATTCGCGAGGGCTGCGAATTGTACGGGGAACCTGAGTGAGCGAGAAAACCATCACCCACGCCGGCGGCCATCGGTTCGAGGTCGGCCAATGGGTCGAGATTGGATTAGGCGCAGGTAGTCCGCTGAATCAACGCAAGCGCGCGCCATTTGAGCTTGCTGAACGGTTTGTCGTGACTTCCGTCACCGAGACGACGTTCACCATTCGCCCGGCGACGCTATTCGAACGCGTCGTCGCCGCAATCCGCGCGCCGTTCGTCCGCGCCTGGCGCTGGCTGGTTTGGAAATACGTCGACGCGCGCATCGCGATCGAGGACCGCGTCGCGGAATGGCGCGAGGGGCGCAAGTGAGCGACGACATTTTCGACGAGCCATTCCCGGCCGACTTTTTTTGTAATTCCTGCGCCCACGTCCGCTATACGTTCCCGACCGGCTCGACCTGCGCCGTCGGATGCACCACGCGACCGGCAAAGTCGAAAGACTGTCCGAACTGGAAACGCGCGCCTGGCGGGCAAGAAAGGCGGACAGCGTGAAAGCAATCGCAGCCCTTGACCTTGGCAGCAAAACCGGCTTCGCCGTCCGCAACGCCGCCGGATTCCTGCATTCCGGCACCTTTGACGCCCGCGGCAAACCGAAGGACCCGCCCGGCGCGCGCTGGTCGAACTTTCGGCGGTTCCTGGTCGATTTGAAACAGGCGAATCCCGACCTCGTCGAGATTCATTACGAACAGGTTCACCGGCACATTGGCACCGACGCCGCCCATTGTTTCGGCGCGCTTCAAGCCCTGGTCGAGCTGTTCGCGTTCAATCACCAAATTGCGCTGCATCCGATCGGCGTCGGCACCTGGAAAAAGCGATTTACCGGCAACGGCGCCGCCAAGAAAGACGAAGTGATTGCGGTCTGCCGGCAAATCGGACTCAAGCCCGCAAGCACCGACGAAGCCGACGCGCTGGCGATCCTGCACGTCGCGCTGAATCAGTGCCCGGTACTCACCCCGAGCCCGGCACCCAAGAAAGCACCACGCACCAAACAACCGGCGCCCATGCCGCAAGACGGGGCGCCATTTTGAACACGAAAACGCAAGCCGCCGGCATGGTTCAAGGCCGCGGAAATGATGCCCTGGCGCCAATCGCCCGGCGACCAAAGTTTCGGCCGGCGGCTTACTTTTTCGATAAATCTCTAGCACTGGCGCGGCTTTCCGGGCATTTTCGGTCTGGAACCCGCGTCAATGCTGGACTTTGAAAGGTTTAGAACGTGGGACAAGCAAGCGCGGCATATCTGGAAAAACTGCGGTCGCCGCTATGGCAGAGGATGCGCCTGCAGGTTTTTGAGCGGGACAAGTGGGCGTGTCGACTCTGCAGCGCGACCGACAAGACGTTGCACGCGCACCACGTTTTTTATCGGCCTGGGTGCGAGCCTTGGGACTATCCGATATGGGCGTTTCTCACCCTCTGCGCCGATTGCCACGAATTCACGCACAACGACCAGCGCGAGGCGCTCGCGAACTTCGTTGAAAGCGTTGCCCGCCGAGGAATTTATCCGGGCGACTTTGCCCTCTACCTTTCTGTGCTTTTTGATCGTCGCGGCGAGCGGCAAATCGGCAAATCGGAAGCGGTCGAGTTTTTGAAACTAATCGGCCTAGCGCTGGACCTTTTTGAAACTGGCGTTCCGTTTTCAAACATCACCGTCACGAACCCGCAACCGGCCGACGAGCCGACTATCTGAGAAAGCGCCCGACAAATGGCACGCGCCCGCAACATCAAGCCCGCACTCTACAAAAACGAGGACCTCGCTGAGTGCTCGATATGGGCCCGGTACATATTCCCCGGCCTTTGGATGCTCGCCGACCGCGAGGGGCGTCTCGAGGACCGGCCGAAGCGCATCAAGGGCGAACTTTTGGCGTTCGACTCGCAAGACGTCGAGCCCTTACTCGCCGAACTGGCGACCCGCGGTTTCCTGGTTCGATACGAGGTCGACGGCGTTCGATACCTGCAGATTTCCAAGTTTTCGAAGCATCAAACGCCGCATTATTCCGAGAAAGCGAGCGTCATCCCGCCATCAAAACTCCAAGAAACACCCCGGCATGATGGCGTCGGCACTCCCGGAACACTCCAAGAAAAAGACGCCATAAAGAGGGGGTCGAAACCCCCTGATTCTCTGATTCACCGATTCTCTGATTCTCCGACTGCTGATTCTCCGAATCCCGATAAGACAGGCAGCACCGAGCAAGTGCAACCAGCCGAGGCCTGTCGTGTCATGCGCGAGGCGGGCTTGCCAATTGCCAACCCTGGCCACCCGAAGCTAGTCGCCGCCTGCGCCATGGGCGCAACCATGGGCGAGTTCGAAAACGCCGCACGCGTCGCAATGAACGCCCGAAAGGATTTCCGCTATGCGGTCGGAATCGTTCTCAAAACGCGCGAGGAAATCGCGCAAGGCGCGCCGCCACGCAAGCCGAGCAAGGCGGAAAAACTCGCCGCCACCGCGGCCAACCTGGGAAGCGCACGCCACGAAACCAGAAAGGGACAGACGTATGACCACTAGCACGCCGACCCGTATCGACCGTCTTTTCGATAAACTCAAAGCCCTTTACGGTTCGCAGTTTCTTGCGAAATGGGCCGACGTCGACCCGGTCGAACTGCACCGCATTTGGACCGCCGCCCTCGAGCGGTACACCGGCGAGGAAATCGCGGGCGCCCTGGGCGGCGTGCTCGAGTCCTGCCAGTTCCCGCCGTCCCTGCCTGAGTTCGTCGCGCTCTGCAGCAAGGCAAAGCAAGCCCGGGCGCCGATTCAACCGGCTTTCCACCTGCCACCACCGGATACGAGCGCCGAAAACCGCGCCAAACGCGAGCAAGCCGCCGCCATGCTGGCGAAAATCGGCAAGCCGCAACCTGGCCGCGATTGGGCCCGCAAAGCCCGCGCCCGGCACGAATCGCGCGAGCACCTGCTCACGCCCGAGGAATTGGCGATCGTCGACGACGCGTTGCGGTTCGAACCCGTCGAGGTCGCGGCATGATCGGCGAGCAAATGGGCCTCGACTTCCGGCAACTGTCGACGGCATTCAATCGGCCGACTGCCGCAGACGCACAAGCGACGCGGCAAGTCTATGGAACCCGGCGAACGGATCCCATCACGTCGCACGAAGCCGAGGAAAAGGTTCGCCCGCACGCGTCGCACGGCCGGCGCCTGGTACTCGCCGCCCTCGCCGTACGTCCTGCGACCGACTTCGAACTCGCCGAGGTGACCGGATGGCAACAAACCAGCATCGGCAAACGCCGCGGCGAATGTGTGGCGCTCGGATGGGTCGAGGCGTTCACCGCACCCGATGGGACAAAGTGCAAACGCCCGAGCCCGAGCGGTTCGCCCGCGATTGTTTGGGCGATCACCGCAAAGGGGCGCGAGGCACACGAGGCCATGCGCCATGGGTCGCGATGATTGGCAACCGCTCTACAACTCGTCACGCTGGCGCAATGGCCGACGCCTGCACCTTGCCAACGAGCCACTATGCCGGATGTGCAAAGCGCAGGGATACACCACGCTCGCGACCGTCGTCGACCACATCACCCCGCACAAGGGCGACTTGTCCCTCTTTTGGGACGGCGGCAACTGGCAGTCGCTATGCAAGGACCACCACGACGCCACCAAGGCACGCGAGGAACGCGGCGGGATCATCGTCGGATGCGATGCGAACGGCGTTCCTCTGGACCCTGGGCACCACTGGCGCGAGAAAGGCGGGTCATGATGGGCTGTAACCATTGCGGCAAGCCGACGAAGATATTTGCGAGTTCTGGCCGGCCTAAGTTATTTTGCGGGGCTGTCTGCGCGGGTCGCTTCAAAAGCGCAACAATTAGCGCGACAAGGCGATCTGTCAGGGTTGATGATTGGGCGCAATGCAAAACATGTAAAAACAGATTCATGGTTGAGCATGGATCACAAGTATATTGTTCTGATAAATGCCGTCAGCGTTACAGACGCAAAGAGAAACGGGTCGCAGAATGCGACCTATGTCTGAACAAATTTGAAAGTTCAAAACCAAACGCGACATATTGTTCGGTCGTATGTCGAAACAAGGCAAGCTGGATACGAAACTGCGCCGCAAAAACAACGCACATTTGCGCCGTTTGTTCCGCCCCATACCGCGCGAGAAGTAGCGATCGAACGCCGACCTGCGGGCGTTCGTGCTCGAAGCGATACCCGAGCCTATTCAAGCCGCCTGCCGCTCCACCAGCACCATTCTCATCTGTCCACTTTAAGGCTTGCCCCGAGTGCAAGCGATCGTTTGTTGCGCGGAGCTCGTGTACAAAGCTATGTTCTGACAGATGCCGCAACGATCAAATGTTGCGAAGGCTGCGCGAAAAGTATGTCGGAGCACAGGAGCGCGCAGCCGACTGCGGTTATTGTGGCGATTCGTTTCGAACTACTTTAACGCGCTCGAAATACTGCTCAAATCGATGCTCTCGCAGATCAAAACCGAAAAGTGACAGGAAGCGCGCCCGTTTGGCCGGCGTTGCTTATGAGCCGATTGACCGCGGCATTGTGTTTGTTCGTGATGGCTGGCGCTGCCAGATTTGCGGATGCAGGACGCCGGCCAAGTTGCGCGGAACCATGCACGACAAAGCGCCAACTCTTGACCATCGGGTACCAGTTAGCAGAGGTGGCGCCCATACCTATGAGAACGTTCAATGTGCCTGCAGGCGATGCAACTCGTTGAAGTCTGACCGCGTTGTCATTGGTCAACTACCTTTGTTCGCTCGCCCTGGGTCGTATAGGGTAGGGGCGACGTAAATGTCTGTGCGAGCCGTTTCAAACAGCGTTCATGTGCATCCA
>OFQX01000467.1_pt1 | contig 12467 bp, 10 predicted proteins | sample 1542951 | NCBI WGS metagenome assembly OFQX01 (sample SAMN07774215, study PRJEB24372) | wastewater metagenome | isolation source: WWTP Novara (Effluent) | place: Italy: Novara | collected 2015-12
CGCTACGGATTGCAGTATCCTTTGTAGAATGCGAAGGGAATGACCATTCCGCCCTATCATACTTTATCCGAACTAAGGTATCTTTGATAATCGTACTGTCTTTAACCCTTAAATGGTTGCGAACTACCACGCTGTCCCGCACCTTGTAAATTATGCTGTCATGTGTGGTTTTTGCTACCTTAGTAGTCTTGCAGCCTGAAAGACCGAATAGGATTGCGCAAACGGCAAGGATTGCGAAGAACAGAGCCGCAATAGAACCGAATATTATTTCCTTAGTTTCTTTCGTCATAAATGGAGTATTGTTTTAGCACAAAGCCAACCCAAATATAAGGTAATTGTGATTATTACACAATCTCTGATAAGTATTTTGTCGTTATCGTTCATAAGCGTATCTTTGCCACGTGAGTTAATAGTGATTTCCTTTATAGCCTCGTTTCTACGGGGCTTTTTTATTTCCCGAAATACATATCACTCTCCGCTTTACGCCTTGTTACAAGACCATTCAACACCTTGCCTGACGACTTATTCCACTTAGCAAATTCAGCCGCAATAGCCTTATCATTGGGGTTTATAACGGCAAGTTTCCGCAATGTAGAACTATTGAAGTTACCCGTACCAATGTTGTAAATGAAACTACACAAAGCATCGAATTGACATTGCACCACACTAAGCCCGATTATCGCATGGTAACACCTGTTTTCAATATGGTACATCAATTCCGCTATTGCATGTTCCTTGCTTATTGGCGGGTCTTGCATGGTAACTTTCAACCCGCTTTTATACAAGGTCGTACCATAACCGATTGTACACTTACCTGCGGGGCAGATGTATGGGTTGGCTTCAAACGCCTCAAATGATGTTATGAGGTCTATTCCTTTCTGTGATATTGTCATTATACCGTAGTTGAGCCGTTATCTTTGTCGCTTAATGCCTTATTCGCCTTGCCCATCAGCTTTACAAACAATGATTGACCCATGTAGCCAATGGTAGTAAACGCCAAACCGAGCCATTTTCCTGCCTGCTCAAGTTGCGCCACTTCATGCTTACCCATAATAGCCGCAAACACAATAAGTAATGATATAGAAATGGAAGCCCACTCCATCCCAAAATATGCAGTCGCATTGAATTTTCCCTGCTTTTTGAGTTCATTAATCTTAGTTAGATTATGTATCAGTATTCCTATCAACCCAAAACCGAATAATACCAAATCATTGTAGTTCATTTTATGTTGGTTTAATTGTTACGCCTTAATAGTCGCTACCTTGCGCTCCACAGTCTGCATACGCCCGTCATAATGGTTAATCCATTTATGTATCTCCTTCTGTTCTTCTTTTATTTCGATAATCTTTTCCTCATGTACCGCTACCTTTATCACTAATGGTTTAAGGTCTGAATGTACGGTATCTATACTCTTTTTTAATTGACTATGCAGGTTTTGAAAAAACCAACCTATAATGCCAAGTAACAAAGCTAAGAAGGCAATAAAGTACCCAAAAACCGTTAATAAATCTGCTACCCGTACGCTTATCGTCTGCATTAATTATAATGTTTTGAGTGTCTTATCTTATTATCATTCAAACACCTATCGTTATCGTGGTGAACGTAACACGATGAGAACAGTAGCGTTATGAGTAGTAGTGTTTTCATTTACAAATAGTATCAATTCTTGCCTGTGATGGTACGCTCGGTATAGTATTCGATATAAGTATAGATACCGAATCCATATAATCTCCATAGCTTGTTTGTGGCTTAGTAGTATTCAACGTCAAAACGAATGAATCAGCTTTCGCCGATGTTGTAAATACCGCCTGGTGATTAGTGATACCATTAATCTCACAATCGCCGTTTGTTACAAATAATACCAATATCCACTTTACTATATAGTACATATCCTATGTTTTATTCATCACCCTGTATTACTGCATCATTACCCGCAGCAGCCGATACTGTAAATACAGGGTTAACCGTTGAAGTACCGCCGTTATTCACTTGAAATATCACCCTTGCAGGGAAAGTTGAACCAAAGGGGAAATACCCCCCATCTGTCCACCCTGACGGTAAAGCGGGATTAACGGTATTACCTACGTTATGAAACACGGACATAATCACGTTATTGCTTCGGGTTGTTGTGATTGAACCGGGGCTGTCCCCTGTCCCTGCCGTAAAGTTAACCACCCCGTTAGCTTGGTCAACGGTTGTTGCGGTTGTCCCTGAAAAACCATTCACACCTATACCGCAAAGATTGCATGTTACCGTTACTGTCATTGCTGCACCAAACGAACCGTGTGCCTCATATATTATTGCCCCTGCAAAGTTGTCTGTTCCAAATTCGTTCTGCCGTACAACTGTCCATGAATGACCGCCATTGTCCGTTATCGCTACGGGTGCAGCTGCTTGCCTACGATATGCCACACCTACGAATACCTGCGTTGCCGATGTGGCATTAACTGTACCTGTTGTAACTACGCCTGTGCCTGTTACGGTTTTGGTGAATACAGGGGCGATTGTAGAACTGCTTACGGGGGCTACATAGTAATAGCCTAATGCTCCGAACATCTGCCCGAAAGACAGTAGAGGGGATAAAAGCAGTATGAGTAAAAGTCGTTTCATTTATTCCAAACTCCCGATTATTAAGTAACTATTCGCAGTAGCCCAACTACGTATCGTTGCACCGCCTTGTGATTTAATCTTAGTCGTTGATGTTGGTTGGTAGTAAAAGGTCGTGCTACTTGTTGTAGGCGTAACAGTACCTGCCCCCTCTGCTAATACTACACACTCAAACGTTGTGCCTAAACCTGTCGGTATAGTTAGCGCTATGTTGCTGCCGTTGGTACAATGGATAGTACGGTGGAAATCCCGTGAAGTTAAAGTATAAGCCGCCGAAATGGTGGTATCTACGGGAAAGTACCTATCCACATATGCTGTTGTAGCAATCTGTGTGCTGTTGTTGTTAATCGCCTGTGTGCTGCCCGTTGCTGCGCTGCCTATCGTGCTGCTCCATGTACCCGCCGTTATAGTCCCAACCGATGTAAGCGAAGATGTTACCACCGTAGGGTTAAGGGTTGTAGTGGTGAGGGTCAGTGCGCTTGCTGTAACGGTGTTATTCGCCCCGTATGTGATAGGTGTAGTATTTACCGATGTTTGAGTAGTTACGCCCGTACCACCATTCGATACCGCTATCTGACCTGTAATGTTCACCGTTGGCTGTATGGTAGATGTACCTGTAATGCTGATGTTAGTGCCGCCTATAACGTCTGTAACCGTTCCGCTACCACTTGTAGCCGTTATTGTACGCCCTGTAATAGATATGCCGCTACCCGCACCTAATGTAGTGGTGTACTTGGTGAACAATGTTGCCGTATCTACTACTACCGTTCCGCTACCCGTTATCGTCCCGCCTGTAACTCCGTAACCTGTTCCTACGCTTGTAACAGTTCCTACCCCCTTCGCCGCTATAAGTACATTCAGGCTGTCAACCGCTTTATCACGCCACGCCCTTGTGCCTAATATGGTCGTATCTGCCGCAATAGTACCAGTACCTGTGATTGCCCCGCCTGTAATACCTGTACCGTTATTCGTTGCCACACTCGTAACCGTACCACTACCTTTCGTGCCGATGCTTACATTCAGACTATCCACCGCTTTCTGCACCCTGTCCCGTGTAGCCATTGCCGCCGTATCTGCCGATATAGTCCCGCTTGTAGTGATAGTTCCACCGCTTGTACCATAGCCCGTTGCTACCGATGTAACCGTGCCTGATGTGGCGTTTACAGTCCTTTGGTAGGGCAATAGCATCGCCGCCGTATCGGTGTACTTTACCCGTATTGCTACTGTCCCGTTCACGCTGTCGATACCCTTCTGCCTGTATGCCTTTGTTGAATAAACGCTACTATCTGTACTGCCGCCTGTAATATCTGCCCGTATTGCCGCCGCCGTATCGTCTAAAGTCTGTTGCGTTACCCCTGTTACCGCCGTAGCGAAAAGGCTATCTACATACCTTTCCGATGCTACATAACGGCGATATACGCCCGTATGCCACATAAGTTTTTTAGTAGTGGTGCTGTCTATCCATACCATGCCTAAGCTGTCAGACATAGCACTAAAGGACATAGGCGGGTGAAAGTAGCGTACAGGTACGAACCCGCCCCGCTGTTTCAGTAGCTGCGTTGTGTTACCTGCGTACACTATGCCCTGCCCGCTTGATTGCAGACAAAGTAATACGGCTATTATGGTTAGTATCTGTTTCATTATTGAATTACTGTATAATACCATTGATAAGCTGTTGCATCGGTAAGGGCTGTGGTGTTTGATGTTATAGTAAACGTGGTGCTTGTAATGCTTGCTTGGTCAACAAAACACTCCTTTCCTTTCGTCAGGTTTTGGGTAATTTTATTTGCAGGGGTGATTATTATGCAGCGTGGCGCAGATTGGTAGGCTGTATTAAATGTTAAGGTAACTACCGTAGCATCCGTAGCGCATGTCGTACCTGTTGTTATGTTCACATATCCGTTAAGGTCTGTGCTGCCCGAACCTACGGAAACCGTTGGGGCTGTACCTGCGCCTGTACCTGCAACGATTGATGGAGCGGAACCCAAACCTGTTAAGTGTCGTATCTCAACCATATTGATACCCGATGCGGGGTTTGATATAATGGCATTACCCAAACTGTCGTTAATCCTGAAATGCTGCACACTATCCCATGTCATGCTATACCCTGTGAAATTGTGCGTTCTATCCCCCGTCAACGTCAAATCCGTCGTAGCAAAATTGCCCATTGCTGTTATATCGCCCTTCACCGCTAAAGTATCATTGGTAGCGGATGGAAACCAAACATCTTGCGAAGATGTTACGAATGAAGGTCTGTCAAAGTGGAGGTTAGCTGTATGCGCAATAGACCCTACTGAATTAGTATATATGTACCTTAGCTTAGTGGGGTCGTGTATGAATTGGTTTATAGTAGTCCCCGCCGTAATAGTTGCATCAATTTGATTATAAGCAAGTCGGCATATACTCCCCGTAACATCACCTACCGCCGCCGCACCATTGCCGTAAATACCTACGCTTGCACTACCGTTATCAACCGTTATCGCATCTTCAGTCGTGTGCGTTACCAAAGTAGCATCTAAGCCCACCCCATCGCCCTCATCGGGTAGCAATACCGCCCTATCAGCAGTTAAACCCGTACCCTGTATCGTTGTGCTATAACCCGCCGCCGTACTGTATAGCCTCAACTTAGCTATACCACCGTCAATGCCAAACGAACCCAAAGCGTTTGAACTTGGATAAGCTGCCAAAGAGTATGTATTATAAGCGTGCGAAGCCTCATAACCTGCCCCGCTGTTAAACACCTTCATTAGTAGCGTAGTGGTGTTACCTAATGCTGTAACGGCTGCAAGGTTTCCCGCCGCACCACTAAGCCCCGCCAAATCGTACATGATAGCCATAATACTATCATCGGAATAGCCTACATTAAGTGGTGTAATAGAACGTGCGCCCGTCTTGGTAGTGATGTTGGTATTGGTGAGCAGCCTTTGTGCCGTTAATCGGGTTAGTATCGTGCCAATCTGCGCATGGCTACTATTCACGGAAAGAACTACAATTAATGTAGCTAAAAATAGATGTTTCAAGATAGAAGGTTTAAAAGGTTAAACAAAGATAATAGATTTTATTTTGATTGAGGTAATATTTTTAAGCAAACTCATCGCCGAACTCGCCCGTAAATATCCTTTCATAGAATATCGGAGTAGGCGTTACTATCGCTCCCTGCGCCTCATACCGTTCCATGATAGCCGTTGCAGCGTACACCAATGTCCACACATCACTTCTGCGGGTCTTCCACAGGTCAGATAAAGACGTTTGTGCTGAAGGGTTGAATAGAATATATGAGTAATCGTCAATAGCCCACATATCACTAATCAATCCCGATGTTATCATTTCAAGCAGGTACGGCGGTATTCCCGTTGATAGTTCACCTACTTTCAGCGTTTTCATGCGCTTCTGCTCCGTGAATATCTGACTTTGGTCATAACTCTGCTTCATGTACCCGATGTTAATCGCCTTCAGGTCGAAATCCACGATAAAACCTTCAAACCTAAGACCGAAAACAGGGGAATACGGCTCTGTGGGGCTTGTTAACCACCCGCTTACCAAAACATTCTTAGAACCCGATACATTCGTATTATATGTGCTTTGAAGCAGTAAGGTATGTGTCGGCAAGTTGGCTAACGTATCGGTCATGTATATCGGCTCACTAAACAGGTATTGGTGTTCTTCTGTGGGGTATGGGTCATTGTAGCTGATATTATCCAATAACAGGTAATACGTGCCTTTGGTGCTTATCCCAAGTGTGGCAAAGTCAAATACCCACATCGAACTATTTAAAGGAGTTACATCGCCGCTATATGGGTTTACATAGTCATTGCCTGTAATAAACTGCCTGCCCTTCATATACGGGGCTACATTCAAGTCAATAGAACTACCTGTTATAATGTTGTTTGCTGCTGCACCTATTACATGAAAGTTGCCAGAATTAGGGTCGTAATAGTCGCATATATATAGATTAGGTACGGGTACAGTATAAGAAGTGCCGCCTAATCTAGTAGCGTATTGAGTATGAACCTGTATAGCTATTTCGTCTGTGAATATGGCTTTCTGTTGATATTTATTCGCAAACTGCCACTCCTGTATGCCATGCCGCCCGTATGGAGATTGCCCCATAACCCGAAGCCCGTCTTCATCTGATATATACACGCTATTGAGCGCACATTTCACGGTAACATGGTAAGCCATTTAATAAGGTTTATAGGGGAGTAAAGAGAAAGGGTTGAACAAAGATAATGAAATTCGCATTTAATTACTTACATTTGTGTTATGAGAAAAATATTAATATTGTTGGTGTTTGTTGTTGGGTGTAAAAAGGCGGAGCAGTCATCCCCGTTTAAAGTAGTTACATACTCATACGGCGATGTATGGGAAAGCGTAGGCATACAGTATGAAAAAAAGTATTGGCTACTTAACTCTATCATGCCTGATACACTTGTTTTCCATAATGATAATACCATAACTGAACTGTTTAGCGGGTCTGCTTATTTACTTCATACAACATCACATGCCGTTGATACATTTGTTAATCTGCCTCAATCTTTACCCGGTACTTTTACTGAATTAAAGTACATCATTTATCATAAGCTCGATGTACCTATTCCGGGTAATGGTTTTCTTTCTGCTGAAATATCTACAACTAATGTAAGGTTATCAAAATACGGTAACAATACATGGTCATTAAATTCAAAACTAATACAAGGCAACTAAATATCAATGTCAGGGTGCAATACGCCTATAAATTCAGTAGCCATACCTGTTGCCCCTACTTGTGAAGCCTGCGTAATAAAGAACTTGTATTCCTTTGTATCATACCCCTGTTCCTGCCAAAAAAACCTTACATACCCATTGGGGTTTGTATTTAATATGCTATACATATTCACAGGGTATTTTGATTTTACTTTAATCAGGTACGGCTTATAAAGCGGGTCAGGTAAATCGCCTATCAGCTTATCTGAAAATTCAGATACTACCCCACTCGCCCCGCTACCTATATTCAAATTGCTTTCTATGCCTGATAATTCTGTAACCTCATTGTTATACTGCATTACCGTTGTTGCTCTGAAAGTTAGGTAATCTGCATCCATTTGGTGCAATACAGAATGCAACTGCGCCCCCAAACCTGTCTGTAATGCCCTGCACGGTGAAAGTTCAAGGTTTATAGCTGTGTCAGGATACATAAGCCCATACACATACGGGGCTACTGATGCCGTGCTGTCTGTGCTTTGCGCATTAGTGTATTGGCTAACAGGATACGCACCACCTAACGGGCTTGTGGCTACATTACTTGGATTATATACCCTCAAATCAAATTCAAGATATGAAACAGGTACGGGGTCGCAATAAAGTGCTACGGTAATATTGTTGCCTGATGGGTTTGATGGGTCATAAGACTGTCCTATTGGTTGGTTAACCCTTTGCGCCCTTATTTTCTCAATAGCATACATCTCGGTTACTATACCTCTTTCCTGATAATCCATAACGCCCGTATAGTTTGCAAGTGGCGTATTGAAATATAACTCTGTATTGAATGAATCTATGCCTGCATCTTTGTTTGTTTCCTGTTTGCTATACCCAAGTTTCAAGTTACATCCTATATTATCTGATACCGCTTCAATTCTTAAATCCGCCACATCGTAAGCCAAATCAAGTATCATTACATCTTTGTTGAAAATATCCCGTAGGCGTTCAATATAAAATGTATTGCCAAGTACATAAGCACCACACCCGTAACGCTTTTTACAGAAATCAAATAACTCATTTAGCGACATAGAAAGATAACTGCGCCCTTGTAGATTATGCAAGCAGTATGCGCTTGTAAATATCGTTTGCCACGGTATCATATCACCTTCTTCCGTTGCTGATGGGTCGGCAAGGTACTCGCTAACTCCCTCATAATCTGTCGTTACAGGTACGGGAAAACCATAGCCGTCTGTTGTGCGTGTAGCTAAGTACGGCACTAACTTACTTAACAGCGTATCAGGTCTGAACCCTAAAGCAAGACTTTCAGGGAAAAACGGCGCATCCACAGGCGACCCGCTTACCCCGCTATCAAAATCAGAGCGTATGGATAATATGAGGCTACCAAGTCCGAAACTTAGATACCTGCTGCCGATGATACCTGCGCCGGGGTCAGGGTCAGTTGGCAGATACACCGCCCCGTCATCGTATATTATTCCGAAAGCATACGCCTTATCGTAAGATATTATAACTGTTTCAGGCGTATCGGTGTTATCGAAAAAGTCGCCATCGGTATAAGTTCCGATAGCTGTATTCATATTATATACACCAGTGAATACACCTGAATAATTTAATGGCATACTACATACCACCTGATAACAATATCTGCCGCTTGCAGTGTTCAAGACAGGAGTATTTGTTGTATCTATTTCAAACAATACAAACCTAATAAATGATACCCCGTCTGCGTACAAGTTAGAAGCACCAAGACTTGTTGAGTAACTCGGACTTGATGGGTCTGAACTTGTCCTGAATGTACCACGCACCGATGCTTTCATTGTGATAGTACGGGACTGATTAGGTAGTAGGCTCTTTATTACAAAGTTATTGCGGGTATATGGTTGGCTATGGTTTACCGCCGAAAAGTTACTTTCACTCGCAAAGTTAGCCGCACCCGGTATCTGATTGCCTTGTATCAAAAAAGGTTGCAAAATATCATTGCCTATAAATGTAACAGTACCATTATTAGTTATTTGGCTATATTGGTTCATACACGGCAGAATGTGATACCCATCGCCAACTGCTCCATGATTAAAACCGCCTAACTCCCTGCCTCCGGGCGTGGTAGATGTTGGCGATACGGTGTACCATAGCGGGTCATCACCTACCCCATCATCAGTAGTGCCAAGTTTTGCGCTCGATGTGTACCGTGCGTTGTACATTAGCTTTATGCCCTTGTGCAATACAGGCACGGCATCATTTAATACCCAGTTGGGGTCAACTCCCGGCGGTTCTGTGTTCAACCATATCGGGATATTCATTTTAGTATCGCCCTTAGAGTGTATATCCCTTATTAAATCGCTATCAAGCGTACCTATTGATAATACGTGTGTCTGTAAATCGTCAGAATACGTTTTGAAGTCTAATTGCGATGAATAAAATAACTCATAATCGTAGTTATCCCACTTCCAAACAGATAATGTACAATACCCTATAAGCCCTTCATTGCGCATAATGTATTGTATTATCGCTCGGCTACTACCTGAAAACTTATAGTCTGAATTTGATTGCCCCCTGAAAATACCCATGTACGATGTATCACGCTGCCATTCTACCGTTGTTTCGTCCCATCCTTCAGGCAGGCTATCAAGGTAGTGAATGCCCGGCACAGGCGATACAACCCATGTATTATCTGCGTTCTGAACGGCGGTATAATATGCGCCCGCTGCGTTCTGCAATGTCATTTTAAAAATAGGGTCGAAAGCCATTATTGGTATATGGGTCTTTGTAGGTTATTGTTTCCTTTGATTGCTATTGTGTTCTTTATTGTCTTAGTCATCAATGCCGCCTTTACTAAGTCGTGGCGCATATCTTGCAATTCTTCAACTATACGCTTATCAGTCATTTGGTTTGGGCTGTTTGTTTCTGACATTGTAGCATAGTTATAACCAATACTTTTAGATGCGTACTCTATAATCTTTCTTGTTTGGTCTGCTGTCTTAATTGCTGTTCCTATTGGAGCGGAATAGACACCGGGCTTATCAAACATGACTGCTTGCCCGCTTGGTGTAATACCTAACTCTGCACCTTTTTCACCTGCTATAAAGTGTCTTGTGGTTGTGCCATCCGTACCTACTGCGTACTGTGGCAATGGCGTTGAAGATACCGCAGCATATTGTGCCGCCCCCATAGCCGCTATAATAGCCGAAAGACCTGCTGCAATAACAAAGCCGCCCGGTATAGATGCGTAAGCCGCCACAGTTTGTATAATCGCTGATGCTGTTTCTGCTATTATCCTCGCCTCTGCCGCTTGCTTATCCGCTACTGCTTTACGCAAGTTAAGGTTATTTGATTGCTGCCTTATCTCATTCTCTTTCGCTGCTGTTTCTGCTGCCAGTTTAGCCTTTTGATTATCCTTTTCAATCTGAAAGTTAGTAGTGGCATCAATAGCCCGCATTTGCTGTTGTGATGATAATTGAACGGACTGCATTTTAATATCTAACTGCCTCTGTTCTGCCGCAAACGCATTATCCTGAATTTGCTTCATCGCATCAAACGCCGTTTTCGCCAACTCCACCGTTTTACGTGCTAACTCTTTCTTCCCCTCAATCATTTTCTGATTGTACATATCTTCCCGCTCGGCTTCCATTTGGTCGAGGTTCTTTTTCTCTTGCTGCGCCTTAGTCTGCAACTTCAACAACTCTAACGGGTTGCCCTTGCTACCTTTTGCCCCCTCATTAGCCCAATCTTCACGGGCTAAATCTACTTTATCCCGTTGCCCTTCTATGTCGATATTCTTTTGCTTAACCTGCTGCCCGAAAGCGGTATTAAACCCAAACCCTTCTAAGTATGGCGCAAAACTTTCAGCATATTCTTTACGGCTCGCCGCTTTGTCCTGTATGTTATCTATCTCACGGTTTATTTTTTCAAGTTCTTGGCGTTGTTTGCTAAGTCCCTCAATGTACTTTTGCATCTGCTCATTTGCCTGAATGTGCTTTTTAATTATTTCTTCCTGTATTTTATCCTCTGCCTCTTTCGCCTTATTCAACCCTTCAAGTAATAGCTTGTGCGCCTCTTTCAGGTGCTTTGTATGTTCTCCCTCTGACATACCTACCCGCTTGTTATAATCTTCAACAATCAATACATAACGCTCGCCGTAATCCTTAACAGCTTGCAGGTTATCTGCATTTAACTGTTCTGTTTCTGTGTATGTTTTGCGGCTGTTATTAAATTTCTGTTGGTTTAACTGCAACTGTATTTCATAATCTAATTTCGCATCGGCAAGTTCATCGCTTATCCCTTTATGTTTGTCTGCCGATGTTCCGCCTGTTGCTCCCTTTTTTAATGGCGATACTATCAATGGCGCAGCTTTCATAGCAAATGAATTAGCTAACTTTTGATACTTATCCATAGCATCTTGAGTAGCCTTTATTTGCTCATTTAGCGACTCTATGCCCCTTTTAGTCGTTTCTTTATCTAATGCCGCCCTTGTTCTTGCATTTACTGCGTATTGGTTGGTTGATTGGTTATTTAGCTGATTAAACTTATTTGTTTGTTTTGCTAATTTCCCTTGCAGTTCTTCAAGTTCATCACTAAGTTTTATATACTCTTTGGCGTACTCTGAAATCTTATCTATTGAGGCTTGATATAGTGCTTTGTTCTTTAACGCATCATTCAATCGCTCCATTTCATTAGCTACGTCACCTGCAAGTATTGCCTCTTTCGTTAGATGTCCTAAGTAATCGGGGTATTTCTGCTGCAAATCTTCAATAGCCCGTATGCGTATATCGTATGACTGATTAACGTCTTTAGCAATAGACATTAATGTTTGTGCGCTGGCGTATTCCGTATCCGCATGTGCTTTAGACGATTGCTCCAACTCCCTCAACTTTTTTGCCATTTCATCGGCTGCGCTGCCAAACTTAAACATGCCGCTTGTGTACAGCATTAAAGCGGTGTAGGCAAGTGTAAATATGTTTGTAAATGACAGTATGCTACCCGCCATTATTTTGATTGCCTTACTTGTGCTGCCTACTTCATCTTTAAGTCTACGGAATTGGTCGAATAATATAGGTAAGTTGTTTGATAAAGAACCTATCCCAACATTTAGCCCGTATGCAAATGCAGGGGCTTCACGTATTAGTTGAGATAACGCAAATGTCGCATTTTGGTACTGCCCTACTTTC
>OFQX01000468.1_pt1 | contig 12442 bp, 14 predicted proteins | sample 1542951 | NCBI WGS metagenome assembly OFQX01 (sample SAMN07774215, study PRJEB24372) | wastewater metagenome | isolation source: WWTP Novara (Effluent) | place: Italy: Novara | collected 2015-12
CTGGTGTACTTGAGGGGGACGTGGGCGGAGTGGCTGGGGGGGAGGTGGGTGGTCCGGGACGAGGGGGAGGTGGAGCGGGCGGTGTGGCGATGGTCGCATGGATTGTGGGCGATGGGAGTGGGGGCGAAGAAGGCGACGCCCGTGGAGATGACGGCGCTGAGGGTGAGGGATGTCGTGGGGGCGTTGAGGGCGATCTGCGAGAAGAGGGGATTGGAGGGGAGTACTGGAGCGTGGGTGGGAGAACAGAAGACCGATTCGCAGTGGAGCGTGGGATTATCGGACGTGGTAGTGGAGGTGGGTGAGGGTGGGGGGGTGAGGGTGGTGCCACGGGACGAAACGTGGTTTGATTTTGGGGTGGTGGGCGTGGGGTGGGACGAGGTGCAGGTGGGCGAGTGTCCGGTGTGGGAGAGGTGTCTGGAGGAGTGGGCGCAGGGGGATGGGGAGTGGAAGAAGCTGCTGCAACGGTGGTTTGGGTACTGCCTGGTGGGGGAGCGGAAGCTTGCGAGGTGGTTGTTGATGGAGGGAAAGATCCGGGCTGGCAAGGGCGTGATCGTGGGGGTGCTGGAGGCCCTGTTGGGGTCGAGCGTGGTGAGCGTGAGCCTGGATGATCTGAATGACGGGTTTGGGCTGGACGGGCTGGAGAGTGCCAAGGTGCTGGTGGTGACGGAGTGCAACAGGTTGGGGGACGTGGAGGCGAGCAGGGCGGCGAGGGTGTTGAAGCAGGTGGTGGGCGGGGACGCGATGACGGTGCGGGTGAAGTATGAGCGGGCGAGGCGAGGTGTAAGGATCAAGGCGGCCCCGATCCTGTGCGCGAATTTGATGCCGAAGCTGGAGGACAAGGGGATGGGGATGAGCGGCAAGATGCTGGTGCTGCCGTTCATGGTGAGCTTTTTGGGGAAGGAGGATATTGGGCTGGCGGAGAAGTTGAGGGGCGAGTTGGCGGGCATCGTGAGATGGGCGCTGGGGGGGTTGGTGGCGTTGAGGATGGAGAGGGTATGGGGAGAGCCGGTGGGATCGCATGAGAAGAGGGACGAGTTCCTGAAGGAGAACAATCCAATGGACTCGTTCCTGGAGGAGAGGTTTGTGTGGGATGGGAGCGCGTTCATGCCCACGGAGATGGTGTGGGTGGAGTGGGAGCGGTGGCGGGAAGAGAACAAGGAGGTGGGGGGCAGGGTGTCGAAGTCGAGGATTGCGGTCGAGGTCGTGAGGGGCACGAGTTGGGCGCTGAGGAGGGGATTCAAGAAGATTGGGGGTCGGATGGTGCGTGGGGTTTATGGGTTGCGGTTCAAGATGGACGAGAAGGTGGGGTATGGGGTGTAAGGGGTGGTTTGGTGTAAGGGTGTGGTGGAGGTTGCAGGAGGTTGCGGCTGGGAGAGCAAACCTTTTGGAATACAGTCAGAGTCTATACTCTCTATATACCTCTTTTATAGATATAAGGATTGTAGTGCGGATCTGCAACCTCCTGCAACCGCTCCTAAACCCTTGTCCCCCAAGCGTTTAGACCCCAAGCCTCCTGCAACCGTCCTGCAACTTGCTGCAACCGCTGCAACCTTGTGTGGGGTATGTGTGGGGTGTGTTAGGCTTTTCTTGGGGGGAAAAGATTTTTGTAGGGATGGGGTGTTTATCCCAATTCTAAGATAACGGACCAGGGGGTCCGTGGGGGATGTCCGGCGGTTGCAGCAACCACCTAACAGCATCTTGACAAGTTGCGGAAGGTTGCAGCAAGGTTGCAGATCGAGCCCTCATTTGCACCCTAACAGCCAAAACCTGATTCCCTAACAAACGTGAACAAGTACCCACCAACAGGTACCGTACCCTACTTGAGCCAACGCCCGCAGACCCGGGATGGGCGGGACTCATTTCTCTCTGCTTTGGCGTCTCGGGTTACCGTCCCGTTGGGATGGCCGGGCACGCTGGGCGGGGAGGAAACTTGAGCCCCAACAGGAGTTTTGAAATGGCTAGCACCTCTTCCACCATGCGGTATGCGAGTGGCGTCGCGATCTTCGCAAACGCTGCGCAGGTCAACGGCGAGCGCGTGCGTCGTCGCTTCGATCTGGTCCTCTACGCGGATTCCGTGCGCATCCCGCAGGAATCTGTGACCTTCACGGGCTCGCGCGCTCAGCACGTCGCGCTCGCGGCCCAGATCATGGGTCAGTTGACCTTCGACTCCGACTTGCAGTCCCAGGTGCGCGTCGGCGGTCTCTGGGAGCGCATCCGCAACGACGAGCCGCGTGCGGAAATCCTCGCCGCCTGGGAAAACATCAAAACCCGCGCCACCGAGACCGGCATGAACGTCTCCATCGAGGGTACCTCAACGGATCCCGAACTGATCTAAGAACAGGGGCCCAACTGGGCCCCTTTTTTTATCGCCCCCGCTCTGTTATCCGGACCTTGCGGTTAGTGAAGCTCTCCCTCCAATTGCACCACAACTCCTTATCTCCCAACCACTTATGACTCGGCTTCGCGCCTCTCCATTCCGCTCTGCTTTGGCTTCGGGTGCCGTCGGGCGCTTGTTGTGCCCGATCAATCCCCTTCCCAAACCAGACCAGCCCAAAAGGATTCCAATGCATTTCACCTCCCCATCCCAACCATCCTCCCCTACCCCCATCGACCCACGCCTCTTCGTCTCCCTCACCCTCATCGAATTCAAGCGTTACACACTCCAGGATCCACCCACCTCCACCTCCCAGGCCACCCTCCAACTCATCGAGGCAGCCCTTCGTACCACCCAGTCCCTCTTCCCAAAAGCCACCACCTTCTCCATCTACAACCCTGCTACCCCCACCAACACATCACCACTCCTCCAACTCATCACACCCTTTACCCCCCTCCTCCACCCCAACCCCTATTCCACCAACCCAATCACCAATCCCGTTTCCACCCTTCCCAACTACCCAACCATCCTCCCCAACCCCTATTACCCCACCAACCCCGATGACTTCGACGACCCCGACGACCCCGACGACCTCGACGATGACATCATCGAGATCAAAGCAGGCACGCACACGCCTCCAGGTGCCGAACCCTCCTCCGGATACGACTCCCCATCCCCCAACTTCCCCTACACCCGCGAGGAACTCGACGACCTCTACGCCAACGATCCCCGCAACGCCGACCTCTAACCTCGGATCTCCTTCCCAACCACAGCCCCCAGGAGATTCCCAGCCATGAGCCGCCTCCCCCTCCACGATCTCACGTTGCTCCTTGCGGACCTCAACAAACGCGCATCCCGCTACCCCCCCGTCAACCTCTCCCTCGCCAAAATCTCCCCAGCCCAACGAGTCCACCTGGCCAAAGACCAGACAAAATCTAACTTGGCGACTGCCCTCCTCGCCACCGAAGGATCCACGGGTGCTACCGGCGAATACCTCCGACTCTGGAAGGCAGCAGGACGCCGTGTCAACCTCCCACAACTCAACGATCTTCTCTTCGTTTCTTCCAATGGACTTCGAAGCGGAGCCAAGCCCCCACCCCTCGACCTCATTCGTCGAGCCATAGACACTGGAGCACTCGGCTTCCTCGGTGACTCCCCATCCCGTCGTCCCGAGGGTGGCAACTCCTACAACGTCGGCGAGCAAAAGGTCGCCGACCTCCTTCGCACCCTCAATCACAAGGAAACACCCCTCTCGCCCCTTGTCTCTCTCTGGACACCTACCCCCCAAGCCCCTTCCACCTCTCCGACAGGAGAAACCCCGCCCCTCAAGGCGCTCGACATCGGACGAAAAACCATCTTCGGCAACCCCTTCTTCCCAAGGCCCGACGAAAAACACATGGGCAAGACCCTGCCCGACTACAAAGCATACCTCGACAAGAGACTCGCTACCGATCCTACCTTCCGCGCTCAGGCCCTCACCCTCAAATCTCATCTCGACTCCGGTGGCGCTCTCTTCTGCCCCGGCTGCGGGATCTCCACCGCCGTGAACCCCAAGCACACCTGCCACGCCTCCGTCCTCATCTCCACTCTCAACTCCCTCTTCACAGCCCCCACAGCCCCTACTCCCGTAGACCTCTCCACATCCCTCCCCCTCCTCAACCTCACTCAAAGACCTCCTCCTTCCTCATCCGCCCTTCTCCACAAGTACTCTCGTCCCTCCCTCTAGCCTCTCACCGCTCTTCCCTACTCATGGCTCCCCCGGTGGGCCCGCTGGACGCGGCCCACCGGGGTTTCCCATACGTTCTTGACACACCCACGCACTCACCCACCACGATACACCCCCGTGGGGTGTATCCCATTTCCAAGGAGCGTCCATGCCCGCAACCTCGTTCAATATCCAACCCCCTCGCCTCCCCGAGGACACCCCCATCCCCCGCCACAACGATGACTGTGAACAACTCTTTAGAACCTTCCAAACCAATCACAACTTTCCCCAGATCCGTCTCGCCGACGAAACCTACCTCATCCGCTTCAATACCACCGATGGCCACACCCTCTACCAACTCGTCTGGTACGGCCTCCCCATCGTCTCCTACCTCCCGGACCAGTGGATCATCTTCAAGACGGATGGTTTCTTCGGCTTCCGCGCCGTCCTGGACATCTTCTCCCGCGTCCTCTCCGCCCCGTCCCAGATCATCATCGAAGCCGTAGGAGAGAACTTCATAGACTTCAAATGCAACTCCTACATTATCAAGGCCTATGCTTCGGGCCCCAACAACACTCTTGGTCACCTCAAGCAACAGAAAGTGCTCCACGACAACTTGGCGCTACACCCCGGCACGGGCACCATCCTCTTCGACCCCTTCTCCATCCTCGCATCCAGGTCGGAGAACGAGAACGAGCGAGCGAACACGAACTAAGGCTAAAAAGGTCCCTCCAGCCTGGCCTGGCCTGGCCTGGCCCAGCCCAGATCCCTCAAATCAAAGTCCCAACGCCCCCTATCACGTCGATAGGAGGCACATTTCCCAGTACGTCCTCCCTTCGGGGAGGACCAAGACCCCCAAGGGGTCAGGAGCTATTCATGCGCATTACGAAGGTTTCCGTTACGGGTGCTTCCGCCGTCAACATCCAGGGCAACCAGATCACCGCCGAAGAGTTCATCCAGCAGAACAACATCAGCCTTACCCGTGACATCGTTCGGGTCAACAACAGCATCGAGGTCACCCCGGAGAACGCCAGCAGCATCGTGCTGACCGACGGCGACACGATCTCGCACTCGGCCCGCAAGCAGGTCGGGGCTCACCCCCTCACCTAATCCCAACCCCAATCCCACCACCCCTCGGGGCTCCCAACGGACCCCAGGGGGGTTTTCCACCCCCAACCTCAATCCCAAGGACTCATCCCATGCCCGATACCCAGGTCAACACCCAGATCTCCCATCCGCCACTCCATCCCCTCCCTTTCACATACACCCCGCAAGATCCCGAGGCAATCCCCACCCTCAAGGACTTCGAGAACACAAGAGACATCAACATCCTCCGCCACAAGACATTCTTCCAATTAATCACCTCAAAATACCTCAAGTCATCTCCATCTTACATCTCAGGAAAATTCCCTCTCGACTTCCTCTCCAACATCAACAAGGCACAAAGGATCGTCGAGACCCTGAACAAGCTCAACACCTACAACACACAACTCTACAGCAAGTACGTCACGGTACTCCAGCAACTTGCACAAGGTATTTCAAACCTGCAACTAGAACAACCAAACCGCGCACCACCAAAGCCAAACAAATACCTTTTCCAAAACGCCCTGACCACCCTCACAGCGGCCTTCCGTCTCTACAAGAATCGTCTCCTCGTCCGTGGCCCCTACCTCTACTTCCTCGTCCCCGAGTACAGCATCCAGGGCATCGCCCTGGGCCCCTTCATCATCCAATTCGCGTTTCTGGAGTCTCTCACGGCCCCAAACTACAGGCTCAAAGTCTATATACCCGATCCCAAGAACGTCTCCGTCAACGGCGGCGTCTTCCCCAACATCGCAAGCATATATGAAAATTCTTCCGTCGCCCCCCTTCAGCAGGTCTGCTGGGGGGACTTCAAGGGATCCGGACTCTCCTGTTTCACCGCTGGTAACTTTCTCATGTTCTTCGACCTCCTTGATGCTTACTTCCACACCTACAACCCCAACGACCACTACTTCTCCCTCTCCACTTGGCATATCCCCACCGGCGATCACAGTCGTCACGGAGTCAACAACCTTGAATACTCCCCTCTCCACACTTATCTCACTCCCCCCCGGGGCTACAAACTCCCGCCGGTAACCAGTAATTTCACCGAATACCACGACGACCACACCACTCTCACCCTGAACTGGAAGCTCATCAATAAAATCTTCGGGGGTATCCTGTACTTCGTTTCCCATATTCAATTCCCGCCTCCAGACTTTTCCTCCACCCTTCCCTTCTTGATTCTTCTTCCCCACTGCTGGCAAGAACCAATCAAACTTTCCAGGTGGTACAATATCTTGTTCCCCGCCGCCTGGAACCCCGACCTTCAGCGTCCTTCCACCCGCATCCCCTTCCCCGCAAGCACTCCCTTGACCCCCACGTCCACTACCCCCCTTCTCAATCTCAACCTCCAATCCACACCCCGGAATCTCCTGAATGTGCCCGAGTTCGTCACGCTCACGCACATAAACGACATCCCGTTCTAGTTTCCATCACCCCCGAAAGGAGTCCCCATGTCCCATTTCTCCCACGCGACCACCCCCATCTCGAACGTCCAGCACCCACCCATCCCCACCAACGTCCAGATCGGCCTGCTTGCCGCCATCAAGATGCAACTCGCCATGAACCACGTCGGTCCTTCCCGGGAAGTTGGCGGTCTCCTGCTCCCCGAGCCCTCCAATCTCCTCGCGTTCACCGATCTCTACCTCCCCCTCCAGTACGTCTCGGGAGGACTCTGCGAGTTTGACCCCACCGACATCAACATCTTCTACCACAACCTGATGACCTCTCCCATCTACGCCAACTCCCCCGCACCCGTGCCTCTCTGGTGGCACGACCATCACTCGATGGCCCCCAACCCCTCCAACACCGACGACGACACCTTCTCCGATACCTACGGCCTTACGCCCCACTCTCTTCGCCTCATCACTTCCCGCTCCGCCTCCGCTCCCTCCTTCAACTGCACCATGCGGATCTCCACACCCCATCTCACCGCCCCCTTCTTCTCCATCCCCGTCGCCGTGCTCCCCAGCCTCCTCCCCTCCAATTACCCCAAGCGTTGCATCACCACACTCCCCGTCTTCGGCCTTCCACCCCTTCCCATCCTCGACAACTCCGACGCCATCGACCTTATGAACGCCGACCTCGCCGCCTTCACCGCTCGCCTGACCACCCACATCCGTCCCACCCCCTCTTCTCGCTCCTGCTTCACCAACTTCTACAACTCCCGTTCCAACCACACCTCGAACAGCTACTCCAACTGCACACCCGCCGACATCAACTTTCAGCGTCCACTCGAAGCCCCCATCATCAACTCCCGAATCTTCTCACCCCTCGTCGTCAGAGAACTCCAGGACATGTTCGACCTCGGTGCCTACGCCCACTACACAAACCACGTTCCCACATCCCGCGTCTTCCTCAACTTCTACGAGAACCTTCATCCCCGTGACAAGCAGCTTGTTGCCTCCTGTCTCACTCGCGCCGGGTATCACTCCCCCATCACCACCATCAAGAACCTCGCCAGCACTCCCCTCACCCAGGACGATCGTAACGCCGAGTCTCCCATCCCCGAGACCACCCCTGATCCCACCCCCCTCCGCGCCACCAACCTCCTTGCCGACTCCCGCCCCGACCCAACCGACCTCAACCCCAGATACAACCCCGCCCTTCCCTCCAACTTTCCCAACCCCGACTACACCCCCGACTCCCCCTATGACCTCGCCGACTAACCCACACCCCCCACCCCAAAGGACTCTCCATGCCCTCAAGCGCAACCCCCACCCACACCTCCAACCTCGAACCCGAACCCAACCTCGAACCCGAAATGATCGAAGATCCCAGCGAACCCGGCGAACCCAGCAAACCCAGCAAACCCGGCGAACCCGATGAAGCGCCCGATCTCTCCCGTCGCACCCTTCGCTACGCCGACATCATCTCCCCCCTCGATCTCCAAACTCCCATCACCGTCGTCGGCTGCGGCGCGATCGGCTCTTGGACCGCGTTCCTCGCCGCCCAGATGGGCTTCACCACCTTCCATCTCATCGACCCCGACCATGTATCCCCCGAGAACCTCGGGCCCCAGTGCTTCCTCCCCTCCGACCTCTACAAGAACAAGGTCTTCGCGCTCCGCGACCGCATCCTGACCACCAACCCCTCCGCCCGCATCTGCCCAATCCCCTTCCCCCTCTCCTCCCTTCCCCCAACCCCGAACGCCATCCTGATCATCACCCCGGACAACATGGCCTGTCGCTCCCTCGCCTTCACCGCCTTCCGCGACTCCGACTACTCCCTGCTCCTCGACGCCCGCATGTCCGCCGAGTTCTTCCACCTCTTCCACGTCAACACCTCCCCACTCGCCCTCACCAACTACCCCACCACCTTCTTCCCGGACGCCGAGGCCGAGCCTCTCCCCTGCTCGGCCCGCGCCACCACCTACTGCGCCACGCTCGCCGCCTCCCTCATCCTCTCCAGCATCACCAACCACCTCCGCTCCATCCCCACCCCTCTCCACACCGCCTTCCAGATTATCACCCGCGACTGCTTCTCCCTTTCCAACCCCTCCTCCATCGGTAAGTCCACCGCCCCCCTATCCTCTCATCCCGTTCCATGAAAGGACCCACCAATGACCACGCTCCCCAGCCTTTACCACTCCTTCTCCTTCCAGGACCAGCCCGTCCTTTCCATCCCCCGCATCCACATGCTCTACGAATGGGACTTCACCAAGGGCAAAATCCCCTTCAACGCCCTCACTCCCCAGCACGTCCTCGACACCGTTCTCGCCTACCTGGAGTCCCCCGCCTGGAAAGTCGAGCCCACCGAACTCTGCATCGACCTCGAACCCCACCTCTCCCCTCGCTATCTCTCCTTCTCCACCGTCCTCCCCAACATCTCATACCTCAACAACCTCTTCTCCCTCCTCAAGGACCATCCCGACCTTCCCCCCATCCACCGCTTTGGCCTCGGCCTCCAGCACGACATCTACCGCACCAACCAGAAGCGACTCCTCGACATCGAGGTCGATCGCTTCCTCTCCACCTACCTCGACCCGGGCCCCTCCCTCTCCCTCCCCATCTACCGTCCCGCCTCTCCCACCGGGGACCCCAACTTCCTCTCCTCCTCCATCTTCAACATCCGCGACGCCACCGACATCGCCAAGCGCCACAACCTTCCCCTCCACGTCTGGTGCTCCTCCTACCGCAACGGGCCTACCCAGACCCCCCTCTCCTCCAACGACTACGCCTTCGACCTCTCCCTCTTCTACACCAACCTCGCTACAACCTCCAACCACACCTCCATCCCCACCGCGCTCGTCCTCTGGGAACCTCCCACCCTTCAAACCCCCTCGGGCAACTACGTTCCCAAGCCCTGGTCTTCCAAGGACCCCGCCATCATCACCGCCCACACCACCCTCCTCAACCTCGCCAACATCCCCCTCCTTCCCCCCAGCCTCCTTCCCTCCACCTGAAGAAGATCCCATCCCCAGGAGTCCCCCATGAACAAGCACACGCCCCCCGCTCTAGCCTCGCTCTCCCGCGTCTTCTCTCTCATCGAGCAGGCCCGCACCGCTCTGAACCTCGCCAACGAACTCATCAACCCCACTTCCGACTCTTTCCTCCCCACCCCTCCAGCCATCCCCAAGAAGCCGTGCGGCCATGCTCCAGCGCCCTGGCTCTTCATACTCCGCAAGAAGTACGGCACCTCCGTCTTCACCGTTGCCCAAATCAAGAAGGACTTTCCTTCCTACGCCAAGAACCAGACCGTCGCCAACATCTCCACGGTCGCCAGGCGTCGCCCCGATCTCCTCCTCCAGATCAAACGCGCAACCTATCAGTTCCTTCCCTGACCCCACCCCACTCCCAGGAATCCCTACTCCCCATGCTCCTCCTTTCCATCCTCACCACCAAGAGTTATCCACCCATCTTCGAGGCCACCTACAACGGGCTCCAAGCCTTCGCGCCCTGCCCCCTCACCGCCGCCTACCTCGCGCTCGCAGCCGCCTACGAACAAGAAACAGGCACCCCACTCCCTCCCACCTAAAGGAGATCCCTTCCCCGAACCCGGGAACCCCAACTCCCCACGTTTACTCCCCACGTTTACTCCCCATGCATACACACACACCTCAAACCAAAGGAAATTCCATGTCCCGCAAGAACTCACGCCCTTCCACCCGCACCCAGAGCCCCATCTTCATGGACGATGACGCCACCGCTGCCGAGGCCGCCTCCGCCGCCGCTGCCCACGAATCCGATCTCGCCTCCCAGGAGACCCGCGAGAACATCGCCGAGGTCATCAACCTCGGCAAGCAACTCGAAGCCGAGCGTGAGGCCCGCAAGATCGCCGAGTCCCGTGCCGCCGCCTCCGAAGCCTCCAACCGCCGCTTTCTCTACCAATCCCAGTGCCGCCCCACCATAATCGGTGGTCGCAACGGCATCCCACCCCGCGATCTCGACATCCAGATTACCACCGAGAACATCGACGGCACCTCCCGCCAGGTTGCCTGGATCCCCGTTCCCCTCTTCCCCGCACCCGTCGCACGCACCGGCAAGAACTCCCATTGGACCGATGCCCGCACCGGCGAGACCCACGCCAACCTTGACCTGGGCGTCACCCAGGTCCGCGAGTCCCTCGCCACCGCCTCCTGCACTTCCATTACCACCGGCGCGACCCACACCGTCTCCCTCACCGGCTACGCTACCATCTCTCTCCACCGCGATTCCGCCGATGAAATCATCAGCCGCATCTCCAACCGCGAGCACGCCTCCGACTGCGAGACCGTCACCGACGACGAGGACTGGGACAAGCTCCCCTTCATCCCCTCCAAGGCCTCCCCCACCCCCAAGTCCTGACTCCCCTGCCCCCACCACTTCCCCGTGCTTCCCCACCCGGAACACGGGGATTTTTTCCCACCCTTACCCTATCGAGGTCCCTCCAGCCCAGAGGTCTCCTGCATGAAAACCTGCCTTGTCCTCGACGATCTCTTCACCATCCTCGCCTCCGACTGTCCCGTCATCGCCATCCTCTCCCATCTCCCAACCTCCAACCCCCATCAATACCGTTTTCCCTTCGACACCGACTCTTCCAACCCCATCGACACCCTTCCCTCTTCCGATCCCATCCCTCCACCCGACCTTTTCTCCAAGCCCCGCAACTTCCTCATCCCTCCCGGCATCCCCCTCCACCTCCTCGCCATCAACCCACCCTTCCTCCTCGTCTCTATCCTCGACACCAAGGGCTACGAACACGGTCCCTACATCCTCGACTACGGCAAGGTCCTGCTCACCACCATCTCCTCCACCTTCCTCACGGCCATGATCTCCTTCGGCCAATCCCGTCCCTCCCCCAATCCCTTCCTCTCCACCCTCAAGACCGCCCGCACCGGGGTCGCCCTCAACCCCCAGCGATCCCGTCCCCTCTCCCTCCCCACGCCCTCGTCCCCACCTCCACCCCCACCCCAGATTCCCCCATGATCCAAGCCCTCGAACTCCCCCAACTCCCCCGTCATGCCGCCTGCACCCTCTGCGACCTCAACACCGTCGCCACCAGCGTCGGCATTCCTTCTATCCTCGACGTCGGGTCCCTCCAGCCCTCCAAGGACACGCCAGCCGTGTTCCTGCTTGGACAAAACCCGGGCCTCACCGAGGACCAGCGCGGACTCCCCTTCCAGGGTCCCTCCGGCCAACTCCTTTCCTCTGCCTACATCGACGGCATCTCCCTGCGCACCCTCGCCACCCTCTACCTGGGCAACACCGCCCGCTGCTTCCACGTCTTCGGCGATGCTCCCGCCGCCCGCCACTACAAGGCCTGCCGCGTCCATCTCCTCTCCGATCTCGCCACCCTCTCCACCACCTGCTCTCGTCTCTACGTTCTCTGCCTTGGAGCCCCCGCCACCCTGAACCTCTGGGCCCTCTCGGGTACTCCCCGCATGTCCCTCTCTACCGCCTTCCACCGCCAACTCGCCCCGCTTTCCCTCTCCCCGACCCTCTCCGTCACCACCCTCTCCACCTACCACCCCGCCGCCGTGCTCCGTGACCGCAACCTCGCCTACGCTGTCTCCGATCACCTCCAGATCCTGCTTTCCTCCCTCCAGGGCCAGACCCCCACGCCCTCCACTCCCACCCGCATCCCTCCTCGTGGCCCCCACCCATGACCTCACCACCCATCGTCCTGCTTACCCCCACCGATGGACGACCGGAGATCCTCCATCTCTGCCAGACCCTCTCCATCCCCAACCAATACCGCGACATCGCCCCCTCCCGCATCACCCATCGCATCGCCTCCCACTCCCCAATCCAGGTCCCTCCAGCCCTGTCCCACTCCACCGAGACCTTCATCTCTCCCCC
>OFQX01000470.1_pt1 | contig 12420 bp, 17 predicted proteins | sample 1542951 | NCBI WGS metagenome assembly OFQX01 (sample SAMN07774215, study PRJEB24372) | wastewater metagenome | isolation source: WWTP Novara (Effluent) | place: Italy: Novara | collected 2015-12
ATAATGTAAGTATGTTTTACTTATGTATGTAAAAATGAACTTATCTTTCGTGTCAAAACAACTGGCCTCCGGCCACACATATTCTGCAATTGCGCGCCAGTTAAACGTGTCGCGACAAGCTGTTCATGACTTTTGTAAACGTCATTCCTTACAAAAAATTTGGAAAGAAAAAGAACCTTCTCAGTATCAAAAACGAAAAAACTCTTTCCCCTATCCCGAACATTATGCTGATGCAAAGAATCGATTTCGTCGAAAACGACAAAATTGTAAACAAGGAAAATGGGAGTTTTCAATTGAATTTGAAGATCTTATTTGGCCCACGTATTGTCCAATTCTTGGAATTAAATTGGAATATAGCTCTGCGTTTGATCAAAAAGTTGAAGGGTCCCTTTCCTTCGATCGAATAGACTCTTCCAAAGGATATATTAAAGGAAATGTTCAAATTATTTCTTGGAGAGCCAATCGAATTAAAAATAATGGAACAGCTGAAGAACATCGTAAAATTGCTGACTATATAGATAAAACAGGATAATCAAAACATATTCTTTTTAAAAAACCTGTGATATACTTCTATGTATATCCTCCTTCTTTGTGTGGAGGCTTTGTCGTGTCAACAAGAGGGAAAAGCAAGTGCTTTCAGATTCAGAACGAGTAAAAGAAGAAAATCGTCAATCGGTGGTTCGTAGGCCAATTGATGCTCCCACCAACAAGCATTGGAGTGACTCCCAAAAGATTGAGGCAGTTACCACATACATCATCCTAGGTAGTCTGTCCCTGACAGCTGCTGCTCTTAAAATTCCCCTGGAAACCCTCAAGAATTGGAAGGTTTCAAATTGGTGGAAGGATGTTCATGCAGAGATTCGAGAACAGGAAAACCTAGTTCTTAGCCATCGTCTGAAGAACATTGTAGAGAAAACCCTTTTGGTGGTGGAAGATCGTTTGGAAGATGGAGATTTCATTTACGACCAGAAAGCACAAAAACTTGTCCGAAAACCCGTATCTCTCAAAGATGCCCACAAGGTGGGTATGGATATGGTGGTCATCCAGCAAAAGCTCATTTCTCCAGAAGAACGGCAAATGCAGGAAGAAGGTGTTAAAGAAAAGCTGGAGAAGCTCGCCAAGAGTTTTGAAGACTTTGCACAGAAACAATTAGAGAAACCGAAGGTGGTAGTCACCGACGTTATTTTTGCTGAGGAGCAACCACATGCCGTACATGAAGAACGGAAAGAGGGACTATAAACGTGAAAACGCCCTCTACAATTCCAAGCCCGAACAACGAAAGAATCGCTCTGAAAGATCGGTCGCAAGAGTACAAGCCAATGACTCTGGAAGAACATCTAAAGGAGACGGCAAAGACCTCGACCATATTAAACCACTTAGTAAAGGAGGCCCAGCAAGGCCAAGTAACACCAGAGTGGTGTCAGCGTCATCTAATCGATCGTTTTCTAGGAATAGCGACGGCTCTCTAAAGAGTCAGACAAGTAAGAGAGAAAAGAAAAAATGACCGTCCTTTCTAAGGATGTCATCGCAGGATTTGTAAGAACAGTATTATCCAGTAAGTTTGACGGGGCCACAGAAAGCCCCGATTTCCACAAAGAAATGTGGGAAATGTTTTGCAGTAAACAACCTCTGGTAGCTGTTGCAGCTCCACGAGGACATGCAAAAACAACTGGTGGAACGGTGAGCTATGGCCTAGCCACTCTCTTGTTCCGAGAAAGAAAATTCATGTTGCTTGTCTCAGACACTGAAGCACAGGCAATGATGTTCTTAGGGTTTTTTAAAGAACACCTACAAGACAACGACGCGCTTATTGACCTCTTTGGCCTTAAGCGAGATGAGAAGGGTCACGTGAGGTTTCTGAAAGACAGTGAGAGCGACATCATCGTAGAAATGGCAGACGGACACAAATTCCGTATTATTGCCAAGGGAGCTGAACAAAAGCTTCGGGGACTTATCTGGAATGGAACACGTCCAGACATCATCCTCTGCGATGATATGGAAAACGATGAACTTGTGATGAACAAAGATCGTCGTGAGAAAATGCGTAGATGGTTTTACTCTGCTCTCATGCCATGTCGTTCAGCTGATGGAATTATTCGTATTGTGGGAACCATTCTTCATATGGACTCCCTCCTTGAACGAGTAATGCCCAAGCCCTTTGATCGGTGGACAAAACAAGAGCCTCTGAAGCTTTCAAGCTCTTTAAAACGCAATGGATGGTATTCAGTTAAATACCGTGCCCATGATCCTACGTTTGAACACATCCTATGGCCTACGAGATTCCCACGAGAGAAACTCCTAGACATCAAGGACAACTACACGGGACAGGGACTTCCTGATGTTTATTCACAGGAATATTTAAATGTACCTTTGGATGAAGCCACAGCATTCTTTAAACGTCAGGATTTCCTAGATTTAGGAAAAGACCAACGAGAGATGAAACTCAACTACTACATCACAGTAGACTTAGCCATTGCTGAGCATCAAAGAGCTGATTATAGTGTGTTTTTGATTGCTGGGATTGATGAAACTAGACGAATTCAGGTGCGGAATGTCATCAGAGAACGTCTAGATGCACGAGAAATTGTAGATTGTCTCATCCAATTGCAACGAATTTATGAGCCAGAGGCTGTTGGCATCGAAGAGATGCAAATTTCCAAGAGTATTGGTCCTTTTTTGAACGAAGAAATGATTAATACTGGTGTTTTTCTTAATTTATTTAAGCTTAAGCATGGAGGAAAGGATAAAATTGCCAGAGCACGCTCAATGCAAGCTCGTTTAAGAGCCGGTAGTGTATTTTTTGATAAGAGTCAGGACTGGTATCACACCTTTGAAGAGGAATGTACCAAGTTTCCACGAGATACACATGATGACCAAGTAGATGCCTTTGCTTATTTGGGCCTTATGCTAAATCAACTCATTGAAGCTCCTACCAAACAAGAAACAGAAGAGGAAGATTACCTTGATGAACTCGAACGCAACTTCTCCGGACATGGAAGAAGCACCTACACAGGATACTAATCTTGATGTGGCACAAGCTGCTTCTACGGAAGAGAGCTTAAGAGCAATCCTTGAACAAACTAACATTGCTGAGAAACTTTCTGAAGAGAAACTTAATGAAATCTCAGCACTAGTCGCAGATGGATTTGAAACAGATCTACGTAGTCGTTCTCATTGGGAACAATGCCTTAAAGAGTGGACCAATCTAGCACTTCAGGTACGTGAAACAAAAACCTGGCCTTGGGTAAATGCTGCAAATGTAAAATATCCGTTGCTTTCGACAGCTGCAATGCAGTTTTCGGCGAGAGCCTATCCAAGTCTAGTACCTTCTACTGGTGACATTGTCAAAGTAGAGGTTATTGGTAAAGATGCCACTGGACAGAAGCTAGAGAAGGCCAAACGTATTGGTTCTTATATGTCCTATCAAGTGCTCAACCAAATGGATGGTTGGGAAGATGATATGGATAAACTCTTAATTATGCTTCCTATTGTAGGAACTATTTTTAAGAAAACCTATTATAGTTCTGTTTACAAACAAGTGGTTTCAGAACTCATTCTACCACGAAATGTTGTTGTCAATTACTGGGCAAAGAATCTAGAAGGTGCTGAACGAGTCTCTCAAATCATTGAGATGAACAAGCGAATCCTTAAAGAAAAGCAAATGTCCAAACTCTATCTAGATGTTGATCTAGGAGAGCCACAACTAATTGCAACGGAGCCTAATGTAACGGTTCCAATGCCCCAGGATTCAACAACTCCATATTACATTGTAGAGCAACACACATATCTAGATCTTGATGATGATGGATATGCTGAGCCTTATGTAGTTGTCTTTGAACGTTATAGTAGAAAGGTGCTACGTGTCGTAGCCCGTTTTGATGAAAAGGGAATGCATCTTGATGAAGAAGGAAAACTCCAGAAAATCGATGCTATCCAATACTTCACTAAATTTTCTTTTATTCCTAATCCCGATGGCGGCTTCTATGACATCGGTTTTGGTCTATTGCTCACCCCTCTTAATGAGGCTGTTAACACCCTAATTAACCAGCTCTTAGATGCTGGTACCCTAAGCACCCTACAAGGAGGCTTCTTGGGCAAGGGTCTAAAACTTAAGATGGGTGAAAATCGCTGGCTTCCTGGTGAATGGAAGACAGTGAATACTACAGCAGATGATTTGCGTAAACAAATTGTTCCTCTTCCCACAAAAGATCCAAACAAGACATTGCTTGAGCTTATGCAACTTCTTGTTACTAGTGGTAAAGAGCTTGCGTCCGTGGCGGAAATCTTTGTAGGAAAGATGCCTGGACAAAATACCCCAGCTACTACAACAATGGCTACCATTGAGCAGGGTATGAAGGTGTTTACCGCTGTTTATAAACGAGTATATCGTGCTCTAAAGAGTGAGTTTAAGAAGGTCTTTGAACTCAATTCTGTTTATTTAGATCCGAATAACTACCAAACAGTTGTAGACACTCAGATTCTTCCTGATGATTTTGATAATAATTCTTATGATGTATGCCCAGGAGCAGATCCAAATACGGCCACACAAACTGAGAAACTAATGAAAGCTCAGGGACTTCTAGAACTTCTTCCTACAGGTATTCTAGATCCAGTTAAGGTTGTTGGTCGTGTGCTAGAAGCACAAGAACAGCCTAATTATGAGCAGCTCTTCACTGCTCAAGTACAACAAACTGGACAACCACCTGCACCACCTCCAGATCCTAAGATGCTGGAACTTCAAATGAAGGGTGAAATGGACCAGAAGAACTTTGCTCTCAAGCAACAAGAGCAAGCACAGAAAAGTGAATTGGCTGCCCGTGATCAGGCATTCCAAAACATGATGAAACTACAACAGCAACAAGCAGATGAGCGTCATGAAGCCATGATGACTCAGATTAAAGCAGCTGCTGCCATTCATCAGAACAGAGCACAGGTAGAGGGACAACAGCTTAAGACAGCTCAAACCCTAGTGCAAGCCGACCAAACCCATAAACAAAAACTTGTTCAGGGTAGTCAACAGCATCAACAGAAGATGCAAACAATGAAGGAGCAAGCGACATTAGCCAAGCAGCAAGCGCGCGCGAAGCCTTCCAGTTCTGGAAAAGCCAAGAAGTAACTCAGGCTGTTTTCCAAGATTTGTACAACCGAATGGTTGTGCTAACAGAAGTGCTTCAATCAGAAGCTGGGAGAGACCCCCTCGAAGATCGATTTAGAGTCGGGTATATCACAGCCGTAAAAGACATTCTAAATGTAACATTCGAGGAGATTCGAGAAGATGATAACCCCAGTGGGCCACCGACTAACAGTTAAACCCTATGCCCAAAAAGACCTAGATCCTCTAATGGCAAAAACCCTAAAGAGTGAATATCTCAAGGGTTTTGAAGTGGTAAATAGTAATGAAGATCGAGAAAATGCAAGTGTTGACCGTGGAGTTGTTCTCGCAATTGGGCCAACTTGTTGGCAAAATGAGTCCCATGGATATACCCCTTGGTGCAAAGTAGGAGATGAAATTCTCTTTGCCAAGTTTGCAGGTAAGTTTGTTAAAGATCCTGAAACCAACCTCGATGTATTTATTCTGAACGACGAAGACGTCGTGGCAATTGTAAAGGAAGCATAATGACTGAAGAAATTAAGAACGAGAGTTCTCCTGAAACCCCCCCTGAAGTACAACTGTCTCCTGTAGAACAAGCAGCATTTCAAAAGGGCTGGCGTCCCAAAGAAGAGTTTGATGGCGATCCAGAACGGTGGCGTTCCGCCGAAGTTTTCCTGGCTCTAGATGAACCACTAAAACGAATTGAACATCAATCAAAGGAAGTAAAGCAACTTAAAGAAGCTCTACAAGCCTTTCGTGAACACCACACAAAAGTAGAAGCAAGTGCCTTTGATCGAGCACTTAAGCAACTACAACTAGAGCGAGCAGAAGCTCGCCGTGATGAAGATCATGCACGGGCAGATGAAATTGCTGACCGAATCGATGAGGTTAAAGAACAAAAACGAGTTTTGGTAGAAGAAGCCCAAAAACAAGTTGTTCGTGAACCTGCATCACCTGCTCCAGAGTTTGTCGAATGGCAATCCAAGAATAGCTGGTATCAAAGTGATAAGGCTATGACTGCTGTTGCAGATGCATATGGAAGAGAACTTCATGCTCAAGGGTTTACACCAGCACAAGTGCTTAAGCGTGTAGAAGAGCATGTGAAGGAAGAATTTCCAAACAAGTTTAAAAAGCCTGCTGCTGGACGTCCAAGTCCTGTAGAAGGTGGAAGTCGTTCAGGAGGCAGTTCCTCTAGCAATGCTGGAATTTCCCTAAACGAAACCGAATTAGAGATTATGCGAAAGATCGTACGAACAGGCGCTATGACCGAAGCCCAATATAAGGCAGAGCTTAAGCGAGTAAAGGAGCTATAAGATGGCAACAAAAGAGAACATTGCAAAAAGCCCAAGTGGGCGTGTAACCCGTACCCCTGTTAATAGCCGAAATGTTCTTTCGGTTAAAGGCAAGGACCCGGATTACGAATATCGAATTGTGAATGATACGGCCGACCGTATTCAGCAATTCCAAGAAGCTGGTTATGAAATTGTTAATGCCTCTGAAGTTACCATCGGTGATAAGCGTGTAAACGCCCCAACACCGGAGGGCTCCAAAGCACAAGTTTCTGTGGGTAAAGGTGACAAAGCCTTCGTAATGAAGCAACGCAAGGAATGGTATAAAGAAGACCAGGAAGCGAAAATTGCCTCAACCCGTCAGCTAGAAGCTACAATGAAACAAGAAGCTACTAGTGCAGGTGGTAAATTTGAAGTGGTTCAATCCACTAAGTTCTAACACTTACATAGTAGCCAATTTAAAGGAAATTAAAATATGGCTAACGTAAGTCGTCCTTTTGGACTTCGGCCTGTTAAAAAGCTTGGCGCTTCTCCTTATACGAGCAACGTCGAGACCTTTGCCATCCTGGCCGCTGACGGCACTGCCACCTTCGTTGGTGATCTAGTGAAGTCAAACGGTACAGCTGATGCCAACGGTGTTCAGGCTGTTATTCGTGCATCTGCGGATGCCGATCTAATGACTGGTGTGGTTGTGGGTTTTGTCCCTGACTATTCCAATCTTGCTATCCCTGGTCAATATCGTGCTGCTTCAACTCTTCGCTATGCGATGGTTGCTGTAGATCCGACTATTGTCTATGAAATTCAGGCAACTGCTGCTACAGTGATTGCTGACATTGGTCTTAACGTAGGTCTCACCTACACGGCTGGTTCTACCTCTACGGGCCAAAGTGCCCTTATTGCGAACATGGCTACTAAGGCTACGACTAATACCCTTCCACTAAAGATTGTCGGTGTTGTTCAACGTCCTGACCAGGACATGAGCGATTCTGCCAACTGGAAACTGCTTGTAACGCTGAACACTGCCAACTTTGGTAATGGTCCTGGCGCTGCTGGTACCTAATCTTAGAAAGGACATTAGATGTCAGTTATTAATAGTGGCTCATTTGCCAAGGCCCTATGGCCTGGTGTTAATGCTTGGTACGGCAAAGCCTATGATCAGTACCCTGTAGAATATACAGCTCTCTTTGACAAGTTCAGTTCTTCAAAGCAATTTGAAGAGGACGTCGGTATCAGCTCATTCGGTCTTGCCCAAATCAAGGCTGAGGGTGCTCCAATCGGCTACGACTCTGAGCGTCAAAGCTTTATTACCCGTTACAACCATGTGGTTTATGCCCTTGGCTTTGTCATCACCCGTGAAATCATGGAAGATGACCAATATGACGTCGTTGGTCAACGTAAAGCAGAGGGTCTTGCCTTCTCTATGCGGCAAACCAAAGAAATCGTTGGTGCCAACGTCTACAACCGCGCCTTCTCAGGTTCTTACCTAGGTGGTGATGGTGTGTCCCTTATCAGTGCCTCACACCCCAACTTTGCGGGTGGTACTTGGTCTAACCAAATTGGTACAGCGTCAGACCTGTCCGAAGCGGCTCTAGAACAAGCGGCAATTGATATTGCTGGTTTCACGAATGATCGTGGTCTACTCATCGCAGTACGTCCCCAAGCTCTTGTGATTCCTCGTCAACTTATCTTTGAAGCAAACCGTATTCTAACGGCTGATGGTCGTGTTGGCACTGACAACAATGATCCAAACAGCATCAAGAATCTTGGTATTATTCCAAAGACTGTTGTCAACCACTTCCTCACCGATACAGATGCTTGGTTCATTCGTACTAATGTACAGAATGGTATGAAGTATTTTGAGCGGCGTGCTGATGCCTTCGATATGGACAATGACTTCGACACCGAGAATGCTAAGTTCAAGGCTACTGGTCGTTACACCTTCGGATGGACTGATCCACGTGCCCTCTACGGTAGCGCAGGCGCATAATTAATGTGGGGGTGGCTTCTTGGATAGATGCCTTAATTAGTCTGCGTGACTGACAGCCCCAACTAAATTAAAGGAGCTTAAATGGCTATCAATTTCGTACCAGGACAAGTAGCAGTTGGTGATCCAAATCCTGGTGGCCCATCAGCCACTAGTAATGATAAGGACGTTCATGTCAAGGTTGCTAAATTATCTTCGGCTAATTTTACAACTGGCGGCACAAACACTCTAGTCGCGGTTCTACCTGCTGATGCAACAATTCTTAAATTTCGTCTTCATGTAAAAACCCAACTTGCCGGTGGCTCAGTTTCAGCTGCTACTGTAGCGATTGGAACTGCCTCTGGCGGTGCCCAACTTGCCGCAGCCAGTTCTGCTTTTGGTGCTGCCGGTGCTAATAATGACATTGCTTCGGCAGTGGGTATTATGCAAGCATATGCAATTCCAAATGGCCCTGATATTCAAATTTGGGTATTGGGTACTGCAACTACGGGCAATCCGACCTCAGGGGAAGTTTTTCTTGTAATTGAATATGTTCGATAAAGAATGGGGACCTAGTCCCCTTTCTTGTTTCTAAGGATTTTAAATGGGTGCTCATACCTCAGTAAATGCTACAGTGTCAGCGCACAACGCCAGCGCTGTAACTCCCAATGACTCAACCGTTATTCCAACTACCCGAGCTCTTTATGTAGGAGTTTCCGGGAATATTACAGTGCGTATGGCAGACAACTTTGCTCAAGGTACTGGTGGGGATAACATCTTATTTGTTGCAGTTCCTGTAGGAATTCTTCCTATCCAAGTGGATAAGGTTTATTCTACTGGTACAGCAGCGACCTCAATTATTGCTCTTTACTAACATGGATCTTACAGGACTAGGTTCAATCTTTGACTTTGGAAGCAAGGTCTTAGATAAGATTTTCCCCGATCCTGTGAAAGCCCAGGAAGCTAAACTTGAACTTTTTAAACTTCAGCAAACCGGTGAGCTTGCTCAACTTGCAGCTGAAACTGATTTAGCTAAAGGACAACTCGCTGTTAATCAAGCAGAAGCTGCTAGTGGAAACACATTTGCTTCTAGTTGGCGTCCTTTTGTTGGTTGGACTGGGGGAATTGGACTTGCGTATGCATCAACCATCGAACCGCTTGCGAGGTGGATTGCCACTGTTGTCTTTCATTATACAGGAACATTTCCTGTTTTAGATACAACAATTACCATGCAGGTTCTTTTTGGTCTTCTTGGATTGGGAGTTATGCGCTCTTATGATAAGAAGCAAGGAACATCTTAATGGACAACGCCTCAAATATCACTTTAGTTCTCTTCGTTATCAACGCTCTTTTTGCAATTGCAGGATGGTCTATGAAAAGTATGATTACCGATCTCAAAGCAGAAGTGGTTAAAAATCGCTCTGAAATTGACATCGTTAAAGAAAAATACTACAAAAAAGAAGACTTCCAGGAATTTAAGAAGGAACTTTGGCAACGTCTCGATAAATTTGAACAGGACGTGAAAGAACAACTTCACGCTAAATAATGCCACAAAGTTCCTACAAGTCTGGTTCTTGGTGGATTGCCTGCGATGTCTGTGGCTTCCGCCACAAGGCTGAAGAGATTAAAAAGAGATGGGATGGTCTATTAGTCTGTAAAGAAGACTTTGAACAGGATCATCCCCAAAAGTATCTCCGTATTCGGGAGACGGGACAAGCAGTCCCCTATATTCGTGAAGATAATGACACTTTTCTAGCTGCCTGCTATTTGTGGGGGGCTAGTGCTTATGCCGATTTAGCTGAAGCTGATTGCGCACGAGCAGATATGACAATCTTTACGTATGAATATTTATTAGATTTACGTGGCCCATTAGACTTATATCTAGATGATGAGGCTCTCTATTTGGACGATTTTTCTTTAGGAATGTAAATGGTCATTAAAGTAAAAGGTGCGGGACAAGCAATTCCTTTACCAGCCACAGCTGGACAAATTGCTGAGATTCAGACAGATTTAAATATTGTTACACCAACAGCAGCACAAATTTTAATTTCGGCTAATTCCAATTTAGGAGCTTTAGCTCCCTCTGTACAAACATTGATTAATGATGCTGTAGCTAATGCTATTAAGCGTGCTAATCATACAGGAAATGATCCAGCTACTAACGTGGTATTTGCTGCTGATGGACTTTCTCTAGAAGCGTGGCGTATCCAAGTCACTACAGCACTAGCAAATGCTGGCAGCTCAGCTCCAGTAAACACTGCACAACCCGTTGCTGCAACAGGTACTACAACGGTTAATTCTGTTCTTACAGCAGCAACTGGGACATGGACAGGTGCTTCAACTTATCTATATCAATGGTATCAGCAAAATGCTACAACAGGTGTAAGAACTCCTATTGTTGGGGCAGTTTCATCTACCTATACCCAGCTTGCTGCGGACATTGGTTTCAAGATTATTTACACCGTTGCTGGAGTTTCCGCTGCGGGTGTAACAGCCACTCCAGTATTTGCTGCTGGACCAACAGCTGCGGCTACCACTGGAACTGCTCCTACCAATTCGGGTACTGTACCTACTATTACTGGCAGTGCCCCATCAGGAAGTGCTATTGGCTATGATGTTGGTGTCTGGACTGGTGCAACAACGTGGGGTATTCAACTCTATGATAACAACGTTGCTGTTGGCTCACGTGTCACTGTTTCTGCAACCACAGGATCACTAACTACTTCGACTACTGGTCAAGTAGGTCATGTATTAAAAATTGATGTTATTGGGTATAGTTCTCTGAATGTACCCAGTGCTTCAGCGATTACGAGTTCTAATACCATCACTGTCACTGGTGTTACTCCACCAGTTGTTAATACAGCTGTTCCTGTATGGGGAGCTACACTACAACTTGAAGTACAAAATGATTTTACTCCAGGAACTTGGACTGGAACTATTAATGTTGCACGTACATGGGACTTCTACAAGGTAGCATCGCCTAACGACATTCTTGTTCGTGCTGGTAATACAGTAGATTTGTATACTCCACATGCCTCTGAAGGTGTGGCAGTAGGAGACAATCTATACATTATTGAAACCGTCACTGAAACAGCTACTGGTAATACTACAACAGCTAGATCAGTCAACAAAGCGATAGCTTCTACCCCAGTTGCTCTTGCAGCAACTACCAATAACACTGGTTTAGTGTGGACACAAAACAGTGCTATTACCGCTGTAATTCCTGTTACTGCTACCGGTGGTACAACGCCTTATACATATACTTGCTCTGGTTAGCCAACTGGACTGTCTATGGCCTCGGCTACTGGCTTAATCTCTGGTGCTCCAAGTGGTATTGTAAGTCCAACCACATATACTGTTTCTATTACTGACAGTGCTGGTTCTCCTGCAACTGTTACTTCTACCTTTACTGCCCAAGTACAAGCCGCTGGTATTACTCCTCTAACTGTTCTGCCAATGTTGAATAGTAATGGAACTAGTAATTCGGCTGTTGAAGCTTATGGTTTTGATATTGCATATACTGGTCAAACTATTCTTGGTGCTGATAGTGTAGTTCGCCATCAACGACTTACTAATATCCTTGGAACTGGTCAGAATGGTTCTCTGCGTCGTATTAAGCAGGGCGATCCGATTTCATCTGGTTCTGGTCTTCGCTCTGAGAACTCTTGGGATTCACAGGGCCTAGTGCAGGGTATCCACTATTGGTGGGGTTTTGCAATCAATCCAATTGCAGCTGAGTGGCCGGGCTCCGAAGCTGGCATTGCTGGAATGGTTTTCTGGCAAATTCATCAAGCGAATGTTGCTGCTCTTCCAGGACCCACATTAGAACTTTCTATTGCTGATAGCTCCTCACCATTTTATATTGCCTGTGTTAAGAATCCATTCCCAGTTGGAACTCCACAATATCCTTATGTGAATGTAGCTGGTAAGCCAACCGCAGGTGTATGGAATCGTTATATTGTCCATTGTTATTTCTCTGCTACCTCTGGTGGTACATTGGAATTATGGAAGAATGAGACTTTACTTTATAGTAGCACTACCATTGGTATTGGTCAGGATCAAGGCTCTAGTAACAC
>OFQX01000471.1_pt1 | contig 12420 bp, 23 predicted proteins | sample 1542951 | NCBI WGS metagenome assembly OFQX01 (sample SAMN07774215, study PRJEB24372) | wastewater metagenome | isolation source: WWTP Novara (Effluent) | place: Italy: Novara | collected 2015-12
TCCGATCTTCTTTGTCAAGAACTATTTCTACTTCAGTAGAAGCCATAGGATGAACAATCTCTCTGTCCGCTGTGAAACAGAGGCTGTACATTCCGTCGATGTGACGGAAGAACAATTCCTGTCCGGCTTGCAATCCTTGTGCATCAGGAGGAACCGCCGCTCCAGAAACCAACCGAACCTTTGTATTAACTGGCACTTCATACAACTTCATTATAGCACACTTTCTTTAGTTTGTCAAGAAGTTTTTAATTTCTTGTATTGTGTACGCCTTTGGGTCTTTAGGCGTATGAACATACCTCACAGGCCAGTCTAGAAGGCTCTGTAGGCGATTTATTTTCTTTGGTAGTAGGCTATACTGGTCATCGTCTAACCAAAGCGTTACAGGACGTTTTAAAGCCTTTAGTTGTTTTATTACTAAATCATTAATTTCTACTCCAAAAAGACATACACAGGAAGTAACTTGGGCTACTTTGTGTGCTGAAATTAAGTCTTCAACGAGGACAACTTCTTTAGATAATTGCTCACTGAAGACCTCAGTGTGTTTATGTCCATCTCCGTAGAACTTCCATTTACGATCTCCCACAGTGAACGCCCGTCCGATGGAGAACTTGATGGGGGTTCCAAAGGTAAGGATGAGTCTGTTGGCTTTCGGAGAATAGCCGCAATAGGCTTTCCAATAGGAGTAGGGGAGTCCATATTGGAGGAGCCATTTCCAACACTCGGCTGGGATTTCTCTTGTGAAGTCACTAGGTAACACAGCTTTCTCGTTATCATCTTTTACCTCTTGAGTTAAATGATTTAACGTAAATTTAGGATGACGATGGTAGGAGCAACTAAAACAATGTGCTCCCCCATCTGAGTAGACAACTAAATTATCTCCCCTAGTGTCCCGTCCTTTTTTCCTACAATTAGGACATGGCTCCAAAGAAATTTTACCATGAGTCATCGTCCTCACCATCCTCATGGTCATCATCATACTTAAACTTACTCATGTACTCATCTGAAAAGACCTTATGAAAAAGATTAATATGATTTTTTGTGTTTTGATTTTTCCAAGAGGAAACTATTTTCCAATCAGTAGAAAGGAGATAAGTTTGAAATTCTGGTAACTGCTCCTCAGTAAGAGTTAGATTGGCCCCATAAGTCCCTAGTTGATATCCATAATCCGCAACTTCATCTTGTATAAAGTCAAAAAGCTTTTGTTCAAACCGTGCAAATACTTCAGGCAGCGGAACGCTAGGATTCTTCTTATACCCATATTTTCCAGTAGGTAGTTTAGCGTAATATGCCGTAGGCATTTGAACAAAATTGCCTAATTGAATTAGTCCACAACATGAGTTATCTTTTTCAATATTATAAGTTAATGGGCTCTCAGTCATTTTCATCATCTTCTCCTAACAAGCTGTCAAATGTCTCGAAATCATCATCATCTTCGTCTATTGTGTCGTTTGGATCACAGTCCGACCTTCCAACACTATCCATATCATCCGCAATAGTGGAGTAACATTTATTGCAAATATCTAAATATTCTCCAGTAGATTTAGATTTTCTTGTGCTCTCAAATGAATTGAGAATTCTATCACAGCAACTACACTTCATGATCGACCTCCAATCTTATTCACAATGGCGGTGGCATATCGTTCAAGTGTAGTTCCTTGCATCCCTGGAGTGGCGTTAACTTCCAGAACAACCAACCGATTATTCTTTACATTATAAGCGATATCAACAGCACCAAGAGAATAACCAAGAGCAGCGGTCGCTTTACAGGCCAAAGCTCGGAGGTTTTCGGGCTCGGTAATAGAGTCACGGCAAAACACATAACCATTAGCAAGATTACGAATCCTGGTGTTCCGTTCATTTTCAAATCCTCGACGTTTCCGTTTCTGCTGCACATCAATGACTTGTCCTTCTAGGACATGCACTCGATATTCCTCTTTCTTGGGAACATACTTGGTGTACAAGTTACATCGTACAAGCTGCTCAGGAGTTTCTGCAATCACAATACCACGTCCTTCACTAGCCCGCAGTAGAGTACGACACATCACCACTTGCCCATCTGCAATCCATTGACGAGCCACAGCAATATCTTGAGTGTACTCAGGGCATTCCACCCCTTCCGCATTAAAACGGTTTAATTGGGTGAGTTTGTCAATCCCTCCCCGCAGGACAAAGGCTTGCCGCCGCCGAACCTTTTCAGGCTTAACTCGGAATACTTTATATCCAAGCTTATTAGAGAGGGTTTTAGCAAGTTCCTTTGCTCCCCCACTCTTCATATTATGTGGCACTACCACTAATTTAGCCATTACGCCTCCGTAATTATTAGTTCACGAATATCCATTCCCGTAAACACGCCCCATCCATCCCCCGCAACTCCATTTTGGAGGGACTTGTCGCTGTAAACTTTCCAGGATTTCACCCCTAGTTTCACAACACAAAGGGTTTCATTTACTGTCCAGTCCAACAACTTATTTTCTGTCTCCGTGTCGAGAGCGACATGAATTCTCACTAAGAGGTCTGGATCAGACTCTAGTGTACCATACAGGAAATATCCTGCCTTTGGATTAAACTCATTAATGGGAAGAAAATCAAAGCATTTGATTGTATGAAGTTCATTTTGCTTGTAAGCTTCCGTAATGGCATTCCACTTAAGCCATGTCATGTGACAGCCCATTTTCAGGGCAAGCTGGTCTTCCCGTTTGGTAAGATTTTCTTGAGAAAGATGTGTCATTGGCACAGGAGTAGGAAGAGTTCCCTGTCCCCGTGTGTCTGTCACTTCCAATTGTTGCTTTAACAAGTCATAGGCATCATCTTCATAATCTACCACCCCGTAAGGATTGTGATGGGAACTCCTTCTATGATGGTGCGCAGCCGGGTTGTAGTAAGTTGGAACATACGCCGTAATCGGAGGAGTGAGCTTTAGGTCTTTAGTATTAATCGACCAAGAGCCATTCTCTTGAGTAAAGAAACACAGACAATTGACTGGAAGAAGTGAAATATCTCCCATAGCTTTCATGGTATGGCGGGCTAGCACCCACTCAATCATGTTAGCCTCAGAAGCCCAAACCCATCCCGAAGTGGTTTCCACCCAATGAAGAGGCCGCTGGCTGTTCCGCACAAAGTTAACTGTACGATTCTTGAAGTCATGCCAAATCAAGGCAAAGGCCCCATTGATCTTACTCAATGCCGCCTCTACGTCATCTCCTGACTCATGAATCACATGAGCGATAGCATGAGAGTCCACCTTGGTATCTGCCAACTTCGTATGATCTCCCCAAAGAGTACCATTATGCACCAAAGTGATACGGTCGTCAACTACAAACGGATGAGCATTCTCGTCTGTGATCGACCCTTTCGTTGCCGAACGATTGTGCCCCACCAAAGCAGCCCCACATCGAAAAGCTTTACCCAACAATTCGCCGGGTTCTTTTCGTAGAAGAAAATCAGTGGCATGACTTGCCTCTTTAGCCAACTCCAACTCTCCTGAATTGGAGACAAGGAACATTCCTGTAGAGTCCATTCCTCGTAGCTGGTCAATGAAAAGCAAATCTCTGAAAGCGTCTACTTGATCCTTTTGGAATCCGTTGCGACTCTTTGTAATGATTGATACTAGTCCACACATATTAAAACCTTTCTGTTGGAGGAACGACTTCCACCGTCACCGCGCCGAGGAGGGCTTCATCCATAAGGTGACCAGATTCTTCCCTAGTCATCTCGGTATTGGCCCGAGCCCAATTGCCCGCCACGTTTGACCATGCGATGGGATTACCTTGGCGAATACTATTCCTTGCGGTTTCAAAGGTAGCCTCCTCACGCACTGGCCGAAGAGCTTCACGAATACCTCGTCCAGCAGGACGAATAATATTAGGAGGGGGCGGAATATCCTGTAGAGGATCAACAATATCAGTATGGAAAACTACTGCTTCGGTAGCACCACCAACTTTTGGCTTCTTATTAAAGTAATTAATGAGCCCATACTTAGCAAGAATCACCCCATCTTCCAACTTTTGTTGGTAAAGATTGGTGTATGCCAAAGTTTGTGGGAGAACTTGGGTAAAGAACTTCTCATAATGAGAAGAAGTATTCAACTCCAGCACTTCCTTAATGATGTCGTCAAGTGAATTATTTTCAATATATTGGAACATCCCTCCAATCATATTAATCCACTGAGACAGCTTGAGCATATCGGCAGTGCCATGCATGTGCCGGAACTCCACAGTGCCTTGCGTCCGTAGGGGTAAGAGATTGAGGGCAGTGTACTTCTGCCAATGCCGTGCCACGTTGGTTGGGTCCATGAGGAACTGTCGAGCAAACTCCATGTTATGTCGGCAATGACTCCAAGGAATGCAATAGATATTGCTATCCCGATCATGCCCAACAAATTCAAAGAACACTTCTTCAAAGATGGAGTAGAGCAAGGATAAGCCCACCAATTGTTCAGGAGTCAAGTTCAAACAATTTACATGAATGTGAACACTACAGCGATCCGTGTAATTGGTGTCGTTGAATTGAGTGTGCTTAAAGAAATCTTCCAACACGGGAATAGCACATGCTGTTTGCATAGGCATGGTAATGAACTCAAACGCCACCCCTCGTAGAGAGTTGTCATTGTCCACACGAATCCCTAGTTTTTCAACCACACTTGGATCAAGTGTCTTTGATCCATATCGTGGGCAGTTCTCGGTTTCCAGTTCCAACCCAATAATTAGATTGGGATTGACACAAGGAACTCGCCTCTTGTAATCAAAGACACTGACGGTGGGTGCGTGTCCAAAAAGATCAGAAACAGTTTTACTCACAGTACATTTCCTCCAATGTTCTCACGACGCAGCGCATCATTCACTTCCACTGTCCAAAGATTGGGTTCAAACAATTTAATTTCCAAAGGACCTCCCTCATTCTTTTGAGAAACCTTGCCAATGGGGGTGCCATAGCACATAATTGCTTGATGCTTCACAGAAATCGCAAAGGCGTTGGACAATGCAAAAGAGTTGAACTTATCCTTTGCTTCTTTCGCGGGCAGTTTTGTCGTGAAAATATCAAGCAGGATTGGAAACGCAACGAGCCGGTTTGCCCCATCCACAGACTCAATCCGAGTGTTCACTTGACACAAGCCACGAGAGTACTGACGAGCAACAGTACGCCTCATCAAATACGTGCCCGATTGAGTATTGTGATACCCCAATTTCGGGTAGAGAAACTCAAAGCCAATCGAAGGATCATCGGAGTCAGCCTTAAGGGTGTACTTCAGATCATTGCTATCCACAAAGATCATCTGGTTGCTGTTCTCTCCAGCACCAACTTCCAAAATCTTCACAAGAGTTTGTTGATCCTTTTTCTTGAAGAATCCGTAGGTGTTTTGATACCGTTGACGGAAGTTACTTCCTTCTGCCATCGTAAACTTTTCAAACATGAACTACCTCCAAATTAAACTTTTTAACCAATTGAGTGGCCAACTCTTTATCATTGTTCTTGATGGCGTTCACAATACTCTCACCGTCTTCCTCACTCAAAGTGAACTGCTCGGCAGCAGCAACGGCACGAGAGGTATTGTCCCATACCCATTCAATCAAACGATTCTGGAAAATCCAGAAGTTGGAAAGGGTGCGATATTCCACACCGTAAGGCTTGTCTCGATAAGCCCCTGGCCCACCATAGAGTTGTTTCCTGACTTCCCCCTTATCCATTAGGATCGAGGGAACACCAAGATACAAATCCATCATCTTCACCACAGAGGTTGGATCAATCTTGTCCTTCTCATATCCCACATGAATGTGACCACCACAAGAACGAAGAGAGGCATCAGTGGCTTTTGGACGAGGGTTCCTTGTCTTTGTCCAAGCATTGTAGTCTGGATCACATCCAAACTCCTTTGCCGCAGGATCAGCCAGTTCTTCTTCTGGGAAGTATTCCGCAGAGGAGTTACTGAGGGTATATCCATACATATCTCCCACCATAGAAGTTAAAAAGTTTAACGTCATGTTGATGGATTCAACGAAGGATGATCGACCTTCGGCTGGTGGAATGTTGAACTCTAAGGCAACATTATCCTCCTGCACACAATAACCATCTCCCAATGGGAGAGGCATTGGTGCGAGTTTGGACCCTCCAATCTTACCAATAGAAGATTTCAATTGTCCATTAACATCCTTCAAGAATGCTTCCGGGTCACATCCAAGTTTAATTTTCATGTACTACTCCTTAATTTAATTTGGATTTTGGAACAGATTGTACTTTCGAGCAGACTGTGCAACGTACCTCTCGTGTGGTGTCTGTCCCACGTTGGGTAACATTTGCAATACGCACATGCTCCCCATAAAGTTGATCCTGATACTCATGTTTGCATGTGCAGACAATTTTCGTACTATTCTTCATGGTTTCCTTTCAGTTGTTCACGCCACATATGTTCTTTAGAACACATCACAACAGGCACTAATGTCCGTCCGTTGTCTTTGTGGTTGGGATTGGTCACTCCTTCTGGAAAATGACACATAATGTACTCTTCCATCTTTTCTCTCTTCACCCAATCAAGAAAGTTCTTATATGTTTCATTGTGTTTGATCAAAATGAAGATAAAAGAATCTTCCTTAGACTCCCGAATGAGTTTGGCCAAAGCCCCCCAGCGAGAGAATTTAAGGTGATAAAGAGGGGCAAATTTTGCATAAGGATGAACCCCATCTGTAAAACCCCTACCTGCACTGGGTAATGAATAATCTGCCACGCCCAAGACTCCATCATATATCCCAAAATGTACTTGATAAATCATTTTATCCCTCATTCCAAGACAAGAGTAAAGCTCCGGCTTTATCGGGAATAATCACCCCATTCTCTTTGGGAATGGTTTTGATGGATGGATGAAACTGTTGCCATGCCCAACTTATCCCCGGAAAATCAGTTCCCTGCGGAGGTCTGTTAAAGCTGCCACAGCAATGACAAATCCCACCACCCTCCCCATTTGTTTTACCAACTTTTTTCAACAGGCTGGTTAAATCCATCCATTCATAAAGAAGGGCAGAGACTTTTGCATCAGACAGAGGTGCTGCTGGCGGTGTTGATTCGGGCATAGATTTCTCCTAAGATGAATTGAGTGGCCTCAGAACTGGCAGCCATTCCTTCTGGGTGCCATTGGACAGCATACCCCTTGATCTTGGGGAAATACACAAATTCCAATTCTTTTTCCGGCGGTGGATGATCCAAATCATTCATGTATTTGTATCGTTTGCTTCGCTTGATGGAAGTCCACGCCAACACTTCATGATCGACCTCTTCGGGTACAAACATCATTTGATGATGAATGGAATTCACCACAAACGAACGTCCGTTGTAGGTGTCCACTGTATGGCTACCAGAATGATTGGATACATCCTGAATCAAGTAACCTCCAGCCAATGCACAAAGCATCTGGGCACCACGACATACACCAAAGATAGGAATACCCAGAGAAGCAGCACGTTTGGCAAGTGCCCACTCTGTCGCATCCCGAGTAGGATGCGGATAGGTAGTCTTTGACTCCAGATGATTGTACAAACTAGGACTAATGTCCGATCCACCCCAAATGATTAGGGCAGAGTCCTGCTCAATCAAATCGGCAGGATCGACAACAGTTTGCACGTCTCGGGTAAAGACGTTGAAAGGATGCCCACTATCTCCATAGCAGGCGCTGTATAGTTTTTTCATTAGAAAGGTAACACTCCATCTTTGGTTACTACCTTGGAAACCAACTCACCCGGCGGGCGAATATGAACTTCGGATAGATTAAATACTTTAATTTCCCTTCCAGGAAATTGACGAGACATGTTATCCACAACGATAACTGTATCTCGGGCTTCACAAAGCCATTGCTCTACTTGATTGGTTGGTAGAGGATCATCACGATGACCAGTGCTTTGTCCATACGTAGTACCATCAACCATGAGATTAATCATCCCCATGAAGGTAGATGTAGGATTTTGGTCATACGCAACTGCTGATACTAGTGTGTCAAGCATTTTCTGTTTGCTCCTGTTAAAACAAGGTGAAGTTTCTTCGCAGTAGTTTTTACTTTTTCATTAGGGCCTTTCTCCATTTGTAAGGTAATAAAGTTTGGACAAAGACCACCTTGAGTCCATGTAACTTTTGTCCAATCTCGTTCAATGTCCACAATTGTACCATACCAAGGATTGCGCTTAGGCTTTTTAAACTTAACACGATCTCCTACGGCAAACCACATTTTTGATAGAGCCCTTTCCAAGATGGCAGGTTTGGATAAAAAGTTTTTATCATCCTCAGATGTGGGGGAGTTAGGCGTTCCCTTGGGTAGGCCGATTCTGTAAGTTAACAAGATCGAGTTCCTCCTGTGTAAGGTGTCGAAGACTGCCGGGACACTTCTTCAAGTACACATTTTGTTTTGTGATAACAGTGAAAGCCAACGGCTCTTTCATTTCTGTATCAAACGCCACTTCCTTACTTAGTTCCTCGATATACTTCAATTCGTAATACCAAGGGACATAGTTGGCAAGCGGTGGGGAATGAATATCACAAACCAAATCACCCACTTTGAATTTTTCTTTCTTGGCCTCAATCCAAACACCGTATTGAATTTTTGTCCACTCGCAACGGGTGATTTTGTTGCTTGGTAGCAGGTCATTAACTGCCCCACTGATTCCCGCTCTGATTCGATTGATCCGCCCCTCCGTGAGCTTAGGCTGGATTGAATAGGTAATCATGATCGACCTAATTACCCCAAGCGATGGGCCACATCATGAAGAATGTGACGTGGTAAACGATTGCCAGCAACTACAGACACACCGTAATGTGTCTTCTTCACACGGGTCCATTGAGAGAACCCATTGCCCACAAACACATCAAACACACGGCCATGAAGTTTCTTGATTAGCATGATTGTTCCTTAAATTATGGAAGCAACAAAATGTTGCGACTATTCTTTCGGGAGGAAGTACTTGATGGCGAAGGAGTAGTCGAAATTGGCTTTGTAGTTCTTGGCCAAATCATCCAACTCACGGGGCAGATAGCGAAGAGGAATGATCTTGATGGGTGCATTGTCCACCAAGCCACGGCCAATCTTCTTGTTGTACATGTCCTTGCGAGAACACTTGACAACTTGCATGTCCACTTGGCCCACCACATCGGTGTCACCTGTGACCTTGACACAATGTCCACCCTTATGGGAAGCATAGGGATTGCGAACGTGGAAATAACGGGTTACTTTACTCATGATTGCCTTTAAATAGTTTAATCACCACTGGTGTTGCTATCAGAAGAAGAGGAACTGGATTCCCAAGAATCCGAGGCTCCTCCCCCACCAAAATCTCCTCCACCACCAGATACAATGACAGGAGATTCAGGTTCAGATGGGTGCATATAGACGGAAAGAGCGAGAATAGTTCCTGCCACAATATCCCCAATTTGGTTGATGTCGTCCTCATTCAAGCGACTGTTTTGACTCGTGAAGTTTTGGCTCAAATGATCGACCCTTGCTTCTTCACGGAATTTTGAGCGTTCAGTCTTAGGTTTAGGCGGGAGAGTTTTAGCTGTGAACTCTTTATGAACTTTACTCAATGCCTCTTGAGGCCTGCGTAGCAGGTTGGCTTGATACCTTCGTTCAAGCTCCTCCAACTCGGCGTCTCTTTCTCGTTGTTCTTTAATTACCTTTCGGCGGTAGAGCCAAAGCAACAAACCAAAACAACACAAGAAGATAAGAAAAGTTATTTCCATCATATTAAATCCTTTAATGTTACTTCGTCACAGGGATGTAACGACTATGCTCAGTCTCAAACACTCCACATCCCTCAAGTTTTACAATGGGGCTGGTGAGGGCAGGCACTCCTCCATTAGAGACTAATGGGGAGGAATGATTGATTGGAAAGACAACAACACTCTTTCCCACCATCAATGTGGGGATGTGTTCATTGTCGTAATGTACAACAGGTTTCATACTAACTCCTCTGGAATATCTACTTCATTTCCTAACTTCGAGGCAACATAGCAGCGCATGGCGGCGGCATGAACATGGGGGGTTTTAGTAGTCATTTGATTTCCTTTCAGTTAAAAGATTTAATTGCTCGTTTCAGGACGTGTGAACAGTTCCAACAAGTTGGTGTAATTGGGAATCCCTTTGAACTCCACCATTAGTTTAACACGACGCAGGCATTCTTTGGCCCAATTTGCATCCCCACTACGAAACATCCTGAATTCGATAGTGCGTGCATTAGTGAAATTAATGGCGTCGTACCTAGCGTTGCCATGAGACCACGAACCCATCCTGCAATAACTATTTTCAATTCTTCCAAACAAAGCTCGCTGTTCATCTTCGTATAAATTACCAAAAGACCTGTAGAGAGCCCTCAATCTCTTTTCACTCACTCCTTGTCGACCCACATGCACATGAATGCCACATGAAGCATTTTCAATCCAATTGAATTTCTTTCCAAGAAAGCCAATTTGTTTTTGCAATGCCTTATATGGGAGAGGTTGACTCACAAACTCAATACCACTCCCACGCCCGTGGGTTATGATCGACCCATCTCCGCCCGCATACCAGAATTGATGGTATTTGTATTGCGCTTTATCTGCTTCTTCATATGGCAGTATACATTCAATTTCCATGCCAAAGCATTTGTTATGCACAGGCTTACGAACATGTTCAAGAGTGTTCATGCTTTCTCTCTCCTAAGATACTATCCATGCCACTCTATTTCTAGAATGGCACAGATAGAACCTGCAAGGGTCCTAAGTTTTATAATAACAGGGTCAAAGTTTATAAGGCTTTGCCGGTCCTATATATTATTAAAACGATTTAACACTTCTCAGTGTTGTCTGCTTGCACAGAGCGATGTCGCCACAGTATGACATTCTCATGTCTTGATGGGAGGTCCCAAAATCCCAAAAGTATTGTCTGCGAAGAATCAAAGTAAACATATAGTTTGTGCGTCCACACGTTCCACATTTACATTCATTCTCAAGGGCAATACAACCCAATTATCATTTACCCTCTATAGACGGGGAATTCCCCGTTTCGCCCTCTCAGGTGGGGCTCATCAGTATATACCCGTATTAAAACATTTAATACAAGAACTGCCGGGCGCGGTTGTCCCATATCCGGGCTTTATACCCGGCGTCAGAATTGCCGTCTGCCAAATCAATGGCATAGTCCAAAGAATTTGTCTGAAATTCAATCAGCAAATCATCTTTGCATCCAAAAACAATGAAACGTGATTGCATTGGTTTCTCCAATTAAAAGATTTAATTGCCTTGCAAGCAGATGCGCCTATGCCTTCGGACAAGGATTTGCCCCATAATGCGGTAAACGTTCCCATACCCTGCGACGTGGGCTACTTTCACAAACAATGGTTTCATTCTTCCCCCATTCCAGACAGGATTGCCCATAAGGCGAATAGACACACTCCAATGGCCATCACCATCATGATGGCAGTCAGAATTTCCAGTGTGAAAAGCATGATCGACCTTTCAAAAAAAAGAGCCCACTAGGGGCTCATTGTGAGGCTTGAAAAGCCTGTTATTTCATTGCCTTGACAGTGGTTTCCATCCAGGCGGCGAATTCCAGGAAGCTGGCCGGGTTGTTTTCGAGCAGTTCTTCGGCCGCCTTGATTGCCTTGTCAATCAGCGGGGTAGCTTTGCGGCCTGCTTTGCGCTTGATGGGCAGTTGGGAACCCTCTGCCGCGTTTGCCGCATGGGCTTGACGGATTTGGACAGACTCAGCCACCACTACGGCCCACGGCTTGTCCTCGGGCTTGTAACCCAACTCACAAGCCGCACTGATGCCGCGCCAGTTGGATACGAGGGTTTCAAAAGAATTGAATGAATAACCCTGCGTTTGTTCACGGGTGACGCCAGCAGTTTTGCGCAGTTCTTTCAACAGGCTCAATTCCTTTTGGAGTTCGCCCCGGAATTCAACGTGCCCATCATGGGTCAGTTCGGCAATGCTTTTGACAATTGCCTTGAGTTTCCCGGCTTCCTTTTCCTCGATTTCCATGCGCTTGGTGGCATAAGCCATGCAAACGACAGCCAATGCAGCGCCCCGAGCCAGATTGCCATTGGTGCCGGCCTTCTTGCTTTGCCCAATGGGCTTCATTTCCGCGATGTCCATAATATAGCTCCTTCGCCCTTTAGGGCAGTTAATTGATTTAACCCGGGATTGAGCTAAATCTAGGTGCAGTGTAGCACACTAATAATAACCCTGTCAAGTGCAAGGTTATTAGTGGTGGACTAATTCAGGATTTGAATTGTTCCTTTGACATTGTCAATACCATAAAGGATATTCCAGGCCGCCACCTCTTCCATTAAATAGGGCAGCATCGGGTAGACGAGTACCTGTCTTGTTTCGGGATGCAGGATGCATTCAGAGGGGATGAATACCAATACCATTTGTATATCTCCTATTAAATAAATTAACTACGGAACCCA
>OFQX01000474.1_pt1 | contig 12394 bp, 21 predicted proteins | sample 1542951 | NCBI WGS metagenome assembly OFQX01 (sample SAMN07774215, study PRJEB24372) | wastewater metagenome | isolation source: WWTP Novara (Effluent) | place: Italy: Novara | collected 2015-12
CCCTCCAGCGCCTCGTAGTCGAAGCGGGTCAGGCACACATGCTTGCCCCACCCCCCGTGGACTTCCAGCGTCATGTCTAACGGGCGGTCGGCCCCTTCTCCCTCGTAGCTGAACCCGTACCTGTCGGCGGTCTTCGGGGACCACATGCGCAGCCCCTCGTCGTCCGTCAGGTTGGCAGCAAGGCACTCCTGTGCATAGTCCCACATCCTGGCCTTGTCCCGCTCGCCGAACCACTCATCGAAGTCGGGGAAGTTGAGAATGAAGTCGGCCATGTTGATGAAGTGGTTCTCGGCGAGCAGCTGCGCGGCCTGCTCGGCGGTTTCCAGCTGCTGGAAATAGTAGACCATCCAGCTTAAGGGCTTCGACCTATCGTTGCGCCGCGAGTACCCGCCGTTGCTGCGGATGCGGTCGGCGAGCTTGGCGCGCAGCCACTGGTTATATCTTCCGGCCATTATCCTACCCTCCATTTCTCCAACGAATGTGCGGCGATCTGCCGGTCAAGCTCGGCCACTTTTGCGGGAGTGGTGGCAAGCTCCTGCTCAAGTGCAGCCTTGCGGCGCAGCACCCGCTCCTTGTCCTGCTCATGCCCCCGCGCGGAGCCAAGCTGGCCCCACACAAAGAGGCTACTCGGGACTATGTAGACTCTTGCCATAATTCGGCGTCCTTTCCTTGAGTGCGGCCATGCGGTGCGCGTACGTGCACATGGTGTTTTCGTAGTGCGTGGAGCCTACCCTGACAGGCACCTGCTCCCCCCGCCTCCACACAAACGGCAGCATGTGACGCTTGCCCGGCTTGTCGTTGTCCACGACGCGGCGGTGGAACTCGTTCATCTCGGCGGCGAGCAGGCTGCGCTCCATCTCGTGCACCAGCTCATCCATGCGGGCGTACTTCATCCGCAGCGTCCAGAAGGTGTCAAGGTACTCGACCCCCTCCCTGACGCGCTGGTCCCATTTGTAGTTGTGCAAAACGCGGGCGGTCATCTCAGCTCTCCTATGCGTTCACGGTGGCCACACACTGGCCTTTGAAGTACATGTACGCTACTCTACCTTCTTTCCCGGCACTATGCAAGAAGTGTATGACCTCGGAGATCGTCAAGTCCAAGACGGGGGTGGTCACATCCACGTACACATCAGTCTCGTACGTGATCTCCAGTGCCTTCTTCGGGTCGCCGACCGGCGCACCGAGGTAGTCCGCGATGCGGCAGATGCGGCTCTCCACACGGGTGAGGCGCTGTCGGATTTCGTTCAGGTTTGCATCAGCCATTTTATTTCACCTCGATAGTTTCAAAGCCGTTATTGGCGGCGTAATAATGGTGGCGCAGCCCGTCGCGCAGAGCTGCGATGAGCGCCGTGTGGCTGGTTAGGGGGTTATACACACCGAACAGGGCACCGATGGGCGCCGTGTGGCTGGTTAGGGTGTTATACACACCGAACAGCTCGGCGACGTCCTCGGTGCTAAGGAACGTATCCCCAGCGGCGATGCTCCGCTCGATGCGCAGCAGTGCTTTGAACTTGAAATTGCCTGCGTCGCGGATCGAGTGTGCCCGTTCCTTCCACTCCCCAAGCTCCCAGCGCCCACGTGTCATCTTCCCGATCTTGCGGAACAGGTTGGCATACTTCTGGACAACGGCCTTCTTGACCACCTCCTTGTAGTCTGGGCGTTTATCCTCGTCGAGCACGTAGCCATAGTTGTCGATGCGCATGCCAGCGAAGTAGGGGTATCCGTTGACGCGTACTGGTTCTTTGTACCCGGGGCGGGAGTTGCGGTGCATGCTGACGCCAGTCAGCGCAGCGATGCGCCCCTGTGTCGTCGGGCTGTCCTCCCATCCACATCCGTGTATGGTCTTGTACTCCGGGTAGTAGCGGACGATGATGTTGCCGTGGAAGGTCGCGTAGTAGCGCCCGTCGCCCTTGTACAGGTACGTCTTCTCGCCCAGCTTGACCCGATCATATCGCTTGACGGCGACGGCCTTGTCGTTCCATATCCGCTCGCAGGCTGCGAACGTGCGTGGGGTGTCCCGTGATCCAAATCCTCTTGAAAACATGTCATTCTCCTAGTAAGTAAGTTGCTTCGGCGAGTTGCTTCGCCTGTTTGAGGGTGCGGGTGCGGCCTATGCAATGCATCCGCCGGTCCCCATCCCTGTGCCACACGTGATACTCCCCATTGAACTTATCGACGGAGAATTCGAGGGTGATCTCCGACATCCCGCCAGCTGCATGGTCGATCCGAGCGTACATGCTGTGGATGGCTCCGCGCCCTCCTCGTACCGCTACCCACCTAAGTGTCTCCGTTTTTAAGGACATAGTAAGCCTCCAGAAACTCCATACATGATGCGAGGACAAAATCCCGCATCTCGGGTTCGCAGGGGAACTCCGCCAGGTAGTGGGGGCGAAGCACGCTCTGCCCGCCGAACTTCTGCTTTCCCTCTATCCGTTCGACCGCCCGCCACATGTCGAGCCGGGGGAACCACTCTGCACTCATGTTCGTGGACACATACCGCATGCTGGCGTGCATCTTCAGCATCCTCCAGACCTTCTTATTGGTAGGGCCGGGCAGCGCCTTTTCCCTCCACTTGAACCTTGGCTGGTCATTCTTCGAGGGCATAGGTCACCTCCACATAACTCTGTGCATCTTCCTTGGTATCGAAGGGGCCGCCGTCGTCCTCTGTGTCGTGTATCGCCCACCATTTTTTGCTCACGGCCTGCATCACTGCCCATCCGCTTTTGCGTATCACCATCCGTTCCTTCACGCCGTCGAAGTCACCTACCGCGATGTCTCCATACACGTACTTGACTCCCTTCAGCTCGACCCATCCTTTCATGTTCACCTCCATTACTCAGTAATGGTCTGCCCTTACTCCTCCATGAGCAGGACCGTAGTCTCCGCAAACGCCATCGCTTCGGTGAGGCTGGGGTGCTCCCCCAGCAGCTCGCCCTTGTCAGTGCGCGTGCGCCACATCGGGTAGTTATCTATTTTATCGAGGTTCATGGTGCGCACGACGCACACCCCGGTAGCCACGTGGTGGTACCCACCGATGCGCGGCATCCACCCCTCGCGGGCGAGGTTCTCCGCCCACTTCGGTCGCCCCCGCTGCTTCAGCTGCTTTTTCATGACTCCAGCGCTCCTGTAACGTCTGCATAGTTGACCGCCTCCTGCCACGTGTCGAACCGCTGTGCCTCCCAGCTAATGATCGGGGGCGTGGCGACCCACGTCACCTCGCTGCGCAGGTCCAGCGGGTGCCATACGACGACCGCCCCGACGCGCCAGTGCGTCGTGCGGTTGAGCAGCGCGCCCCCGGTGGTGTACGCCCACCCACAGGCGTGCATCTCGCCTGAGATGATGGGCGGGTCGACGTGGACGAACGGCGGGTTAGTGGTCGTCAGAGACATGGACGACCTCCCCGAACGGCGGCAGATAGTGGCCGAGGTCTTTGGGGTCGATGATGCTGGCCCACAGAACCGGGTAGGGTGGCTCCTCGTCGGGGAACCCGCCGCAGCAGTCGGTCAGGACAATCACGGCGTCGGCCACGATCCCCTCGTCTTCGAGGTACTGGAAGATCGGACGGAATTCCGTGCCGCCACCACCCTTGGGCCGTGTGCTGAACTCAAGCGCGCCATAGTCCAGCTCGTCATGCCGCTGAATCTTGGCGTCGAAGTAGAGCACGTGGGTGCGCTTGGGCTTTGTCTCGGCGAGGATCGCGTTGACGTGCCCGGCGAAGCCGGCCTGCGACTGCTGGTCAAACACCGACCCCGATGTGTCGATGGCGAACACCACGTTCTCCAGTGACTCGGAGAAGTTGGCCGGGGCGAACACGTTGTGCTGCACGAGGTGCCGGCGGTTGATGCGCGCCCAGTTGTACTCGGACATGGACAGGGACTGCATGAACCGGTGCAGGTGGTTATACCACGGCTCTTTGGACGGCTTCATCAGGTCGTCGAACCCCTCCATGCCGCCGGGCGCGTTGCCATGCGCACGTGCAGTCTGGATGGCCTTCTCGACCGCTTCGAGGACTTCCTTCTCGGCCTTGTCGATCTGCTCGGCGGACCCCTGCATGTCGTTGATGTCCTGCCACATGTCCTTCCACTTCTGGCTTACACCGGGAACATCGTATTCTGCGTGGCCGCCAGCGCCCCCTGATGCGCCCGCAGCTGGGCCGCTATCTCCTTCATCTGCTCCAGCGTCAGCCCCCCCGGCGGCAGTGCTTCCTTCACCTCCGTCTCCATCAGAATCGCCGTCGCCTTGGCTATCTCCCTCGCCTCCCGGTTGGCCTTCGCCCTTGCCTTGCGAAGCGCCTTCCTCTTTGGACTCGCCATCTTTCTGCTGCTCATCGCCTTCTCCTTGTTGGGGTTTCTGTTGCGCCTGTTGCTCGATGTCGTGATACACCGCCTCGACGGCCCAGCCGTCGTACTTCGCGTCGAACAGCCAGCCGTCGTCGAGCTGGAAGCCGTTTTTCTTGAGGATGGCGTTGACCACGTAGTCTGCTGCGATGTTCCACAGCATGGGGTGCCGCGCGCCGCGCCTGCTGCAGTGCAGCAGCATCTTGTGTCCAACCTCATGGGCGAGGGCGGCGATCTTCAGGTCGAGGGACAGGGTCGCCCAGAACGTCGGGTTGACCCACATGTTGCGGCCATCGGTGCACAGGGTAGGCTGGTTGGCGTCCTCGTAGATGGTCATTGTATAATAAAGTTCCGACCAGTAGGGAAACTTCAGCATCAGGCGCACGGCGGCGTCCTGCGTTGCGTTGGTCTTGATGTTGCTCATGGTTCTTCTCCTAAGTTAGATGCCGCCAAGTAAGTCGGCGACGTATCTGATGCACGGTACTTACTGTAATGCCTAGCTCCCTAGCCAGTTGTATAGGGGACTCCCCGCCATCGCGCACTCGAATTGCTTGTGCTTCCGTAAGGCGACTCCGAGGTGCGCGCTCCCCCTTCTGCTGGTTGCCCCGCCCCTTCGTATCCCTGTCCGCCATGTTGTCTTGGTGGGTGCCAAGGAACAGGTGCCGAGGGTTGTTGCACCCGGGCGTATCGCACCGATGCAACACTTGCAGCTCGCCGATTGGCCCAAAGGTAAGTTCCCAGCGAACCCGATGGGCTCGATGCTTCTTGCCTCCCGGCACGCCGATCATCCCGTACCCGCAGCCGTCCGTGTGTCCTGTCCAAAGCCAGCATGCGTCCGGCCCACCCGCTGAATCGGTGTAGTAGTCGAGCCGCTGGCTGAGGGTCATGCCTCGGGTTGGGCGTGGCGGTCTGCCATACCTGTTCACCTTGTGGTGGTAGCGACAGAACCCTTTCGCTTTCGCGTCGGCTTCGCACCCGTCGAACTTGCATTTCATGGTCTGGCTCCTATGTTGAGACTAGGTAGTATAGACCATAAAGGGAACAGCTGCGTCCTGCGTGGCATTCGTACGTGTGTTGCTCATTTCATTCTCCTTGTGAAGTGCGTTACTCAGTAATGGTTGCGCCAGACCGTAGTACGGCAGTGGCGAAGGTAATCCTCCAATTCTCGCGCCGCTCGTCCAGCTGCTCGGGGGTGATGGTGTGCAGCTTGGCGAGTGCACGTTCGTGCGCTCTTGCCCGTGTCGTGGCCACTGTCCCCGTATCAAGCACCGGGGTGCCCGCCGGGTACTCGTACGCGTACCAGAACCCGTTGTACTGCACGTCCTCCTCGGTGGGGGTGCGCTTGGTGCCGCGCGTGACGAGGAACTCCCTGCCCGGATGGGCGGAGTGGGTGAACAGGTACCCCACTATGCCCCGCCGGACCAGCCCGAACTTGGTCTGCTTGTCGAAGATGATCTTCTTCATAGCCGCCCCTTATCTGGCTGTGGTGGGGGTACGCACCGCCGGTTCTTACCCGAGCGTATCGAACTCACCGTTCCCTGCGTTACCCCAAACCGTGCGGCGATCTCTCGCTGTGTACCCGAGGCTGCCTTGATCTCCTCTACCTGCGCGTCAGACAGCTTTGCGTAGGGGTGCTTCTCCCCCCGGGCGTAGTTCCTTGGGGGGCGGTCGGTCCCAATATGCGGGCTCCTCCCCTTCTGGATCATGTCCTGATGGTTGTCGACGTACGTGCCAAGGAACAAGTGCTCGGGGCGTACGCACGACGGGTTGTCGCAGCGGTGGAGCACCAGCCTGCCTTCGGGGATGGGGCCGTTGGCAATCTCCCATGCGAGGCGGTGGGCTGCCTTGATTGGGCCTTCGTCCGTCTTCAGCTTCCCATACCCTTGTAGGTTCTTGGCCCCAGTCCAGACCCAGCACTCCCCGGACTTGTCAGTGTAGAACTGCACCCGCTCAGACGTGCTCATCCCGACGGTGCCCCGCTCCTTACTGCCGTTCCGTGCTTGGTAGTAGTGCCTGCGGCACAACCCCTTTGCGGCGGCAGGGCGGTCGCACCCTTTGCGCGTACATTCAGTCATAGTTTCCTCCTAGCAGAAAGTATATCAGATTACCTAGCAGTAATTAACTTGTTAATCTGCGGATCTAAGATCCACTTGCGGTAGACCTCGGTGCCGACCAACTTGAGGTTCTTCCTCAGCATCATGGTGCGCAGCATGAACACCTGCATGTCGTGCTGCACCCGCTTGGCGAACGTATGGATCGCTTCGAGGTGCTCGTCCTTGCACTTGAGGCTAACCAGCATGCACAGGGCGTACAGCTCGTCGATCTTCTCCGGCACGGCGACCTTGTCCGGATGGGCCAACACCTCCTCGATGGTGGCAAGCCGGCCCACCATCTGCTTGAACGTGTTGTACTTGATGGCCGGAGCTTTGCCTACCGAGCCGAGCACTTCGTCGAGGGACAGCACCGAGCCGAGCGTCGTGCTTGCGTACTCCAGTTCGGAGACACGGTTCCATCCACGCATGCAGGCCCAGATGCCGCGCTTGCCTTCCTCGGCCTGATCGTCCGCGCCCTTGCGGTTGCGGTCGCCGCCGAACACATCCTCGTAGTTGTCGATGAGGTGGGGGTTCTCGCGGAAGAACGCCTGCACCAGCGGGTGCCACTCATGCTTGGACGCATACTCGGCGTTGTCCTCGGCCTCCGTGTACACGTCGATCTGCAGGAAGCGGTTGAGCAGGGCACGGAACTGTTGCAGCACGCCGGCCTTGTCCTCCAGCCGGTTCGAGTCGGCCACGACGATGACGCCTTCGGGCTTGCGCAGGACGCCGTTCATGTCCTCCCCATTCACGTACTTCTGGAGGAGCTTGAGCGTGTTCTGGTCGGTGTTCAGCATCTCGCCGATGAACACCACGCCGACCGCGTCGGGCGTCTTGTACGCATTGGGCAGCGAGGCGTTGGAGTACACGCTGAGGGTGTGCGAGGCGACATCAGGCATGCACGCCTGAATGTCCATCGGGGACATCGTCGGGCCATAGAACGGCCACAGCTGGAAGTGCGGGATACGCTCGCGCATCTTCTCGACGAAGGCGTTGATGGTGTCGGTCTTGCCGATGCCCGGCTTGCCCAGCATGAGCAGGTTGGACTTGGCCTGATAGCAGCGGACGATGACATCGGTGATTTCTTTGAGGCGCATAGACATGGTGATTCTCCTAGTGAGTTAAGGGTGCTACGGGTTGAGAAGGTTGCGTTACTCAGTAATGGTCAGGATGAGGGTCGCCAGCGCGGCCCGATACGACCTGAACGGACCCACGTACCAATGAGGTACGGGGGCTTTCGGGTCCGTCCAGTCAGCCGAGCCGTCGCTCTCCTGTGTCGACATGTACCACTTGCCGTTATTCCACTTGACTATGTATAGCCCGATTGGGTGCAGCGCTGTCGGGTAGACGTGGTCGGTGTAGGCGATCCCCTCCTTTGCGGTGCCCCTCCTGAACCCATCAGGCAGCTGCGGTGGCTTGCGGGGCATGGCTACGCCGCGAACAGCGAGGCCAGCTTGCTGGTGATGTCTGCTGCCTTGCTGGCGGCATCCCGGCGGGCTTCACTGTTGTCCTTGTAGAACGCGGCGGGCTTGTCGAACGTGGCCGTGATCTCCTTGGCGATGCTGGTCAGCGCCGGGTCGTTGGTGATGTTCAGCTGCGGCAGCAGGGCAGCCATCTCCTGCACGTTGGACACCCAGCTGTCGTAGAACGCCCGCTTCTCGTCGGCGTCCTCGCGGCGGGTGTACTCGTTGAGCCGGTCGGCCATGAGCTTGACCGCATCGGCCACGCGCCTGACCGTAGTGTTCATGGCCTCACTCACACGTGCAGATACCTTGGCCTCAGCCTCGGACTGCAGGCGCTGCAGCTCGGCGTCGTCGATACCCTGCAGCACGCGGAAGTCTGCCGTGTCAGGCAGGGGCATCACTTCAAAGTTGCACGTGAACCTGTTGGCCACGTCGCCGGGCATGGGGTACTCGCTCTCGTCGAACAGGTCGTTGAGGTCGAAGCGCGCCTTCTCGCGCAGGGCCGGGTACTCGGCGAGGAACGCAGCGACGAGGCCATCACGGTGCCGGGCCATGTCGCCGTACGCTGCCTGAATGTCCATGTGTCCATCCACGTTGTACACGCGCATGCCGTTGTCGAACCAAGGCGAGCTGACATTGCCCCACCACGTACGCATGGCGGCGGCGTGCTTGATGATGTCGTCCAGCTGCTCGGCACCGGGCAGCAGGGACTTGCGGGCACTGATCGTGCCGGCCTTGGCCGAGGCGTGCAGCTCTGCCTCGCGCTCGACGCCCTTGGCTTTCTTCTTGGCTTCCCAGTTGGTGATGGACAGCTTGCCAACGAGGACGATGTTCTTCAGGTTGCTTGAGTTCATGGTGTTTCTCCTATGGATGTGTGGGTGCGGCGGTTACTTCGGGGCCGGCAGCATGGGCAGGTACTTGGCCAGCAGCGCGTCGAGCGGGGTGGTCATCTCGTGCGCCGTAGTGTCAAGGTCGAAATAGTTCGCGACGAACGGGGCGGCTTCAGGCCACGTCTTCATGACCTTCGATGCTGACTTGCCGACTATCTGTTCTGACAGCTCATTCCGGAGCGCACCACGCTTCTGTATCAGTGGGGCACGGGCCTCGTGGAGCTGGGCGTACTCTGGGGTTTCAGCGGCGGTCAGGAACTTGAACTGGTTGCTGTGCCCGATAGGCACGGTGAACTCCCCAGTATCCCCACGGATAATCTCTGTCGTTGTGCCTGTACCATACCTCACGACGACCTCCACGGCATCGATCTGGCTGGCAAGCCCCCGCTCCACCAAGAAGGCTGCCACATCCTTGCGCATGTGAGCGTGGTACGCCGTTCGCAGGAGTGCGTTGATCTGCTCGGTGATTGGCGTGATAAGGTGGGCAAACGCTGCGTTGGAGATGTTTTCAGCGATGCGCTTGGCACCGCAATTGTTGATCTTTGACTTGCTCATGGCGTTTCTCCTTAGTTGGCTGACGGTTCAGTGGTGAAATATGCAAGGCCACGGTACTGGCCGAGCAGGGTGCCGACGACTTCCGGCTGGTCGATGGTGATCTTCACGTCCGTGGTGCAGAACGATTCGTTCTCCAACGTAAGTCGGGCCGTCTCTTTGTCGGAGGCGACGATCAGCCCCCAGTCGGTCTGGCCGTTGGCATAGTCGAGGCGGAAGCCAAAGAGTTTCTTGGCGGGATCAGGATGGACTGGCACGGTTCTCTCCGTTACTCAGTAATGGTTCCGACGATCTGGTCGGCCAGTGCGCGGCATTCGCGCTCGACGTAGTCGAACGTGCGGTACACCCCTTCGCCATCTGTCTTAAAGAATAGTGCCTTGTCGGTGTAGTGGGCGCAGTCGAATCCCACCCAGAAGCCACGATCTGCCCGATAGAAGTTGAGCGGGCCGGCGAAGGTAATGCCCCCATGCACGTGCAGGTCGGGGAAGTCCGGGGCGTAGGCGCGGCGTACATTCCCTTTGATCTTCTTGGTGCGCGAGGGGAAGGCGGGGACGTGCAACTTGCGGCGGTTGCGGAGCGTCCGGTAGTGCGGGCTGGACTTGGGGAGACGGACATACCCGCAGAGGTGGCCCCTCATGCCATGCCGCAGGATGAGACAGTGAAGCCCTTGGTGAATGAACATCGCCCAGTCAGGCTCAACAAGCCCTGCTTCGACTTCAGTGGTGGTCTTGCTGGTTTTCATGGTTCTCTCCGTTACTCAGTAATGGTTGTGCCTTGCGCGAGGAACTCTTCCATCGTGACGGCGAGCTGGCCATACGGAGGCTTGTCGCTGCCCATCAGGTTGGTGGTGGCGATGTGGAACGCCTCGAAGCGCGCGGCAGTCTCGGCATCAGGCATGAGCATGTTGCTGTCCGGGGAGAATGAGCGCGTGCTGAACGTAGTGCCTCCCCTCGGGATCAGGGCGTACGTGCCATTGCCCGTGCCTTCCTTCTTGGCCACGATGGCCTTGGACACGAGCATGGCGAACTGGCTGAGCATCTCTGCCGGGAGGAGCATGACGTCGTCCCAATTCGAGTAGTTCTCCAGCTTGACGAGGTGCAGCCCCTCGGTGCGGATCGCGGGGGCGGCGGGTTTGGTTGTGGCTTTGGCCATGTTGTTTCCTTTCATTCCGTTGCGTTGCGTGGTGAGTACCCACGATGAAGCGCACGGGTGCTCATAACATCCGTGCGCTTTGCTTGAATACTCTTGTTGCTTGCCTTGTTTGTTGTCCGCCAGCAGGTGGCGACCGGCCTTGCCCCGGTTGAATGTGCGTGATCGCGATAGTCCGGGGCAGGTGCGGCCTGCGTTCGGGCGCATTGCGCCCTCCACCTGCTGCTTGCACGTGAGCCGTTACTCAGTAATGGCTACTGAATTACGTCTGGCCTGACTTCGGCCACTCGTTGCTGTCGTTTGTGTGTGCTGCTCCGGGGGCCGTTGGTAGGGGTGTAGTCGGCGGGCGGGCGTGACGGGGTGCCCTTGCCGGCTTATCGAGGACGACCTGATGGTCGCCGGCGTTGGCAAGGGGCGCGTCGCATACACAGGTGACAGGTTCTGAGTGGGAACCATCAGGCAGCGCCTCCCGGCGTACTGCTCACATGCGTCATGCTGTCGAGTTGTCAAAGAGCGTTGTCGAGGAGGGCGAAGCCCTTGGTAGATCGGAGGGCCGTTACTCAGTAATGGCTGAGTCCCGCCCTGCTCACCTTCATTTCCTACCTTGTTAACCCCCATTATACGCCGTTTGGGTACGAAAGTCAAGGCAGTTATTTTCGTTGGTGGTGAGGACCGGCACGGGGTAGCGGGCAGATTCAGGGAGGGCTTTGGGCAGATTCGCCCGCATGAAGTCCGAGACGAGGCGCAGGTCGCGCTCGTTCAGCGGGGCCGAGTACGGCGGGCTATACGGGCGCGTGTTGGCCACGGCTGCCCAGATGTGCTTCTCGGTCAGGGTGGCCTTGCTGTCGTTCCTGTACCGCTTGGCCTGATTGAGCACTTCGTTTGCTTGGCTGGTGATGGTGTCGAGGAGCGAGGCCGGGATCAGGTGGGCGAGGTGCTTGTGCGCGTAGATGAGGAGGGCAGCCGGGCGCGCGCGCCAGACCGTAGTGGGTATCGACTGGGGTCTGGCTAGGCCGGCAAGCAGGACGAGCGCGGGGGTGGCTTGGGCATCGGCGCTGTTGGCGATGAGGGCGGCGGCGATGGCCTTGGCTTTCTCTGTGACTGTCTGGGTGCGGGCGTGCCGCCACACCGCGCGCGTCGTTCCATCGTACCTCTTGTTCTCCTCGCGCTTCTTTTCGAGGCGGGCGTCGATACGGGCCTGTTCATCGGCGAGCTTTTGCATTCTGGCCTTGGTCTGGGCCGGGGCACCCCGCAGCAGCATCTCTATGGTGTTGGGCATCGGGGACATCTTCACCGCCTCCTCCATGAACTCCTTGGTCATGTTGGTGCGCAGGATCGTCTCGGTCAGGAATACGCGGTGCCGGCGCGTCATGGAGATCGGGTCGAGGGCGTCCAGTTTGGCAAGGGCGTCCGGGTTCTTGGCGAGGTACCGCTCATACGCACGCAGGTAAGCGATGGCCACATACCTACGCGACACTCCATACTCCTCGACCAGCTTGTCGTAGGGCAACGCATGTGGATTGGCCATGAACTTCGGGAACAGCACGGCGTCCATGTGCTGATGCGGGATAATACTCATGCCAATCTCGAACGCCAGCTCACGTAATTGCCGCTTGTAATACTGCGAAACGGAGCCGATTACGTCAGGCATGGTCATCCGCCAGTACGCCGGGGCGCTCATTCCTGCGTTTTTTGATTTAGCCCTAATTAGGTCCGGCGTGTAGGTTTTGAGGGTTTCGAGGTCGTTCATGGCGGCTTGCTCCTGTTTGTGGTTGATAATATGGCTCTACTAAGCGGAGTGTACCACCAGAAATGCACTATCGCAATGGGAGTTGTTTAATACTGGCCGGCTTGAAACCCGCATGGATAGGAGTGTTGGGATAATCACGCGTTACTAGGCATGAAAACAA
>OFQX01000476.1_pt1 | contig 12374 bp, 16 predicted proteins | sample 1542951 | NCBI WGS metagenome assembly OFQX01 (sample SAMN07774215, study PRJEB24372) | wastewater metagenome | isolation source: WWTP Novara (Effluent) | place: Italy: Novara | collected 2015-12
AAACTCATTAACTTGTACTCCCTTTACGAATAGCGTCGTTTACGTGCTTCTGGAACTCTCGCTGTATGAAGCGTTTTCGCTCGTCGTCTATCTTCATCATAACTCGGCGAGGTATCTTTTTACGAGGCTTATTCGACTGATGATACTTAAAGTAAGGGGTCGGGTTAAATATCTCGATATAGTCCGGTCCAAGAGATTGCTTAAAGTTACGACGCATAGCTCCGGTCTTCTCTAGTAGAGGGTGCGGTAGATTATCTACCCTCGGTTGCCAGCGACCGAATAAAGCCCCTCTCTGCGAGAAGTTCTTATCGAACGTACCTCGAAGCTCGCCTCCGATACGGAATAGAGGAATCTTCCAGCTACTTATATTCGACGGTATAGTCATTAACCGGCGACTTAGTTGCTTCTCTCCCTCTAAAGTTACGTTTAAGGTAATCATTGGTCGCCTCGCATAAAGTGTTCGGTCGTATTTACGCTCTCGTTAAAGGTCGATAAGTCTCGATTACGAGGGAAGATATTACCGTCGCTACGGCTCGAGACGCTAGCCTTAGAGCCGGAAGTAGAGTCGTCGGAGCTTTCGTCGATATATTCGGTTAGTAAGCTCTTAGCGGTCGAGAGACGCTTATAGCCGTCCTTAGACGTATTCTCGGTATCGGCGTTTAGTCCTTGGTCTCGGATTAGGATAAGACCGGCGGAGTAGATTCTAACGACCGTCTGTACTATCGGAGGGATAGTCTCGTCCGTCCAAGCCCCGAAGTCGATAATACCGTTAATCTTACGTTGTACGTAGCTAATAGCTTCCTTACGATATTTTGCGACCTTAGTATCGTTAATAGAGGAGTGGTAGTAAGTACCTAAAACGGTAGCCCCGTTAGCCGGAGCGGTTACGAGCGTAATAGCTCCCGTATTAGCGTCGATAGATTCTACGGCGACCGGCGTATCGTTTACGTAAACTACTACGTCTCCGGAAGCTCCTACGTCGAGAGCGTCGTTATAGTTCGAATCGACTATATACGTACGCTTCGAGATATAGACCTTATTAGAGCCGTTAGCGAGACCGGATAAAGCCTCTAATTTATTGAGGTGTTGATGTCCGGCTTCTTCTCTAATATCTTGTAGGGAAGAATAATCTTTCTCGGTAACGGCTGCCATAAGAGCTACTCCAATTTCTGTTTAATTAAGAAGTAGCTTCTTCGCTTTCGTCGGAATTGCTAGCCTGAGCGTCGACTATCGCTTGTGCTACTTCGGGTTTACCTGCTAAAGCCTCGGGAGCTTCTACTCCGGCTTCGACCGCTAGAGCGTTAAGCTCGTTACGGCTGTTGTTCTTAACGAGACCGTCTACGGTTAGAGGCTCTACTTCTGTAGACTCCGTAGTATCGTCGCTATTTTCTTCCGCTTCGTCGCTAGAAGAATCTTCGCTATCGCTATCTTCTGTCGAATCGTCTTCTTCGGATTCGTCGGAGCTTTCGCTTCCGCTATCGTCTGATGAGTCTTCTTCGCTATCGCTAGTCGATTCGCTCTCGTTCGCTTCGAGGTCAGCGTCGCTCGCCTCTGATAATTTGATTCGTTTATCATCTGCATATACCTTTACTTCTTCGTCGGTCAATTCGATTAGTTGAGGTTCGAGAACGGTAAATTGACGACCGCCTCGGTAGTAAGTTCTCTTAGCTCCGCTTTCGCCGGAAGCTAGTAGAGTTACCTTATATAATTTTGTTGATTCTTTTTTCGCCATAGGTTTGGTCTCCAATTAAATTATTGTCTAAGTATCTAGGGAGAGAGCGTATTCCCTCTCCCTATTATACTAACTCTAGGCTACTAATGCTCCTACAGCTTTCTGGTAGAGACCGTAACCGGCGTTTCCTCTCCAGTAAGTACCGTAGTAGTTTTTCTTTCGCATAAAGTTGCTTTCGCTACCTTCTTCAAGTGCTTCGAACGGAATAAACTCACGTTCTTGAACTACGAACGGCTTGATGATACCGCTTACGTTAAGGAGGTACCAGTTATTGGTATCGCTTAACCAGTCGGCTACCAAGATACGAGCTTTACCCTTTAGGGTGTTAGTCGAACCGTTAGCGTTAATTAAAGCTTCGAAAATTGTCTCGGCTGTAGCTTCGAGGTCGGCAGGAACTACGATAAGTAGGTCCATATTGCGGTTCATTGTAGGGCGACCGAAGTCGTCTTTCATCTTACGCAACATTGTACGAGCTGTCTGGAAGCTAGTAGCGTCGAGAGCGGAAGTAATCTTGTTACTCTGCGTAACGCCAGTCTCACCGATTGGGTGGTCTGTATCGAAGAAGTACTGTCCGTCGTAACACAAGCTAGTGAATCCGCCAGGAAGTAGAGTCTCGAAGACTAACTCGTCTGGGAACGCCTTAGCACTTTCACCGATTGACTTAGCTTGAATACCGTATTGACCGGTCTGGTCGTCCTTAATATCGGCGTGGTTAACTTCGATAGAGGCTTCGTATTCTTCGTTAGTAATCGTGTAAGTGTGCTCTAGGAGCTTCTTAGGGATACGCTCGCCACGCATTTTTCGTAGACGAGGGATACTACCAATCCAAGCGTAGTTTTCACTACGAGCGGTTGACGGTACTTTTGTTGCGACATCTTGCCAATGCGTCTCGACGGAGTTATATCCCTCGAAGAAGTTGGTAAGCAAGCCTTTTGCTAATACTGATTCCATAATAGTTTATTACCTTTCTTACCCTTATTACGCTCGGTCTCGAATATCGACACGAACTTTACTTGATGATAGAACTTCTAGGACTCGTCCTACTAATAGGTCGTTAGTCGTAGCACCTACTAGGTCTACAGTCTGGTTGTCGACTGCGTACACTAGGGTATTAACGTCCGCTTGTGCGGCACTCCAACCGGCTACGAAAGTAAAGACACCACTACGGCGAACTTTAATTTCCTTATCTCCGGCAGAACCGCCCGAGTTGTCGATTGTTTCGTCGGCGATACCGACTACTACTGCGCTAGCGTCGTCTCCACCGTTAACGGCGAATCCTGCGGCGTTAACCGCTACTAATGCACCCTCGTAGATTTTCTCTACGCCAACCTTGAACGGATAAACTAATCCGTCTTGTCGGTCAGTACTTGCTTTACGTGCTGCAATGTCAGCCATAATTATTTACCTTTCTTACTGTGCTTATTTGCTAATGATTTGAGAGCCTCTCGAAAGACTGGGTCTTTCTCCGCTAGCTCGTCCATTTTTGCGGGGTCAGCTCCAACAGCTTTAAATCCTGCTAGTTCTGCTTCTGAAAGTGTTTCGGACGGCTTCTTATTTTCGTCGCTGTTCTGATTAGAATCGTCGTCCTGATTCTCATCTTCCTTATCTGAACCGTTTTCCTCGGTAGAAAACTTTACGTTTCCTGCCTCGAGTATATCAAGAACTACGGTAGCTAAGTCAATCTTTTTACCGGATTCGGTAGAAAGTTGTACGCCCTGCCCTAATTTAGCTAGAGCTAGAATCTTAGTTTCTTGAGCTGGAATAACTTTACCGGCGGATAGAAGTACGTTATATCGCTCTTTAATAGCGTATTGAGCGTTCTTAAGAGTAGCTTTAGCGAGAGCCTTATCTTTATCGGCTTCCTCGTCCTCGTCTTCTTCGTCTTCCTTTTTATCGTCGTCTTCGCTAGAGTCGTCGTCTTTGGAATCATCTTCCTTAGAGTCGTCGTCTTCTTTAGAATCGTCTTCGTCTTCGGTAGGAGCTACAGCGTCGGTAATCTGAGTAGTAACTTCCTCGGCTACTTCGGTAGGAACTTCTACTTCTTCTCCGGCTTTAACAACGACTTTAACTTCGTCTTCGCCGTCTTTATAAGTAACTTCTACGTCGAAGTCTTTATCGTTTTTAATTGTTGACTGGTCCATATTAGATAACTCCTTTACTTTCGTTCTTGACAGCATTATAGCACCCTCGGAAGCGAGCGATAATCCTACCGGCTTAAATGATTTATTTAGCTTACTTAAAGCTTCTCCTACTTTTTCGAACGCTGTCATACCTATTAGATACGGCGTATTAACTAAAGCAACGTGTAAAAGCGTAGCTCCGTAATGCTTTCCGTTATCTTGGCGGATAAAATCCCACATAAAGCTAATAGATACGTCGAATATAAGACCTTTATCTAGCTTCTCTTGGGTATCTTCGTCGATAATTTTAAGATTAGCGTAGAGACCGTCTCCGGCTACTACTTCTAAAGATTCGACTAATCCGGTATTAACCTTAACGTCGTCCGTATGGTTAAGAGGAACTGGTACCGGAGAACCTAGAGAGTCCTCGTTAAAGTTCTTTACGATAGTCTCCGCCCAAGCTTCGTCTAGCGTCATATTCGGGTCGTCTGAGAACCAAGGATAATCAGGGTTAACCCACTGTCCGAACTTTGCTATTTGTTTACGGTAAATATGACCCTTAAAAGTCGCTTGCTGAGTGTCCTCTTTGGCGAACTGTAGAATATTTCCGTATTTAGTTTTCTTAGGCATTTATATTATCTCCTATTTAAATGATACCATAATTTGTCTACACTATACTTAAATAATATCTAGTGTGCCACCCAGTTAGTCCCGTCAAAAAATACTGGACTTACAATAGTCCCACCGCCTACGACCGTAGTTAAGTACGTTGGCGCAAGTGCGTCAGTAACGTAAGCTATATCGCCGATAGTACCGGTAGGCAAGGTAGCAACAGTATAACCTTTTAGCCTTGCTGGTTTCTGGAATATTCTAACTGGAACGTAGCTAGTACCATCGTGCATATATAATTCTTTGTCATCCGTAGCGTATAGTGGTTCGCCCTGTACTCCTAAATCATTTACTACCGTAGTTATCTGTGAAGCAGTGCCAGTCTTTAGTTTTAGTTGCTGGTCAGTATTATTCAAACTCATAGACTAACATCTCCTATATTCCTAGCTGGTGAAGTTGGTTTAAGTCTAAAGTTTTTATTTGCTAAGTCTACAAATAATGGGTCGCCAGTAATATTAGCTGTTAGTGTAGCATTTGTAGTGGTAAGGTTACGAGAAATATTATTGCTCATTATAAATGAACCAGACGGTGCACCTCTATATGGATATAGGGTTGTGGCGTGACGATTATCTATAACACAGTTGTAGAAATAGACTGGTTTAGGGTAACTTGGTGAACCTTGTATTATTGCGTATGAAAATGTTGATATAGTTGAATCATAGCTAAATGTACAGTTTCTAAAAGTAACAGATAGCGTTGTTGTGTAATAAACTGCCATAAGACTGCCCGAACCCTGAAAGTCTATAAACGTACAACCATCAAATAATATAGTTATGCTAGTTGCAGGAACAGTTGCACTCGTGCTAGTTTTACCGAAAAAACCGTCACGCCCATTACCATCATAAGTAAAGGTAAATTTATCAAAGATACAGTTTACGAATTTATGTATCGCATAGCCAGTAGCGGTGTCAATAGTAAATATCTTACTAGTGGTAACGTGGTTTTTCATATAAATGTTTTCAAAAGTTGTTGTAGCATCGTTACCGTTCAAAGCTATAACCCCATAGGTTGAATTTAACCCATCTATCATTGCGTAAGTGTTTGAAGCAAGTGAGGGGGTATCTATTCCTTTGATATGATAACCGCCCATATTATCACCATTACTGTATGTGTAGGTTGAAGCCGAAGAGGCAACCATAATAGTATCGCCTTGTGAGCCTACAGAGGCAGCCTTAGTTATCTGCTTATAGGGATTACCGACCGTACCGTTGCCTGTCGTATCATTACCTGTGTCTAAACTGACATACCAAGTAGCCATTATTTTTCCTTATCTTTTTTAAATTCTTGAGCTTCGGTCTTCAGGTTTGCCAGTTCAGTTTCTTTTTCTGCAATTGCTAAGTCAATATCAGCAACTTGTAATATTTTTAGTATTGCTTGCTGTTCTGAATCTTCTAAAGTCTGAGCATATTGTTGTATGAGTTTAATTGTATTTCGGTTAATTGGTATTGTTATTTCGTTCATAGTGTTCCTCCACTTAATATAACAGGTGGCTGGTAAGCCCCTGCACTTGTTTGATATTCTTGTATTACTGGGTAACCACTTAGACTTAAATCAGTTGAGTTACCACTCCTAACATCTATTTCCCTTTGTGCTGGAAAGTGAACCAACTCATTATCTGTATTGATAGAAAAGTTTGTTATAATTATTTGCCACTCACCATTGGAATATATTCTTAATGTTGTTGGATTGGTAGTAGTGTCTAAACCGATTGAGCCTTCTTCTTCTCTGTCAGTTCCACGCAATACCATATTATACAGATACTTACTAGTAATTTCGTCAGAGTAGTAACCGTTGCCGTCTGACTGATTCGCACCTGCGTCTAGCCCTGCGTTAGATAATTCAATACTGGCTACTTTCCAGTTAGTACCGTCCCAGAGTAAAAACTCTTTAGTATCTGTGGCGTATGCTAACTGTAAACTATCTGGTGAGCTACTAATAATAGTCGTTTTAGTATTCGATACTACGCTCACTTCTTTAAGGCTAGGGTTTACTACCTCTACGCTCATAACTCTGTTACCGTTACTATTTTATCCCCACTTACGCATATAGCCGTTATTACACCAGTATATTCGGTTATTTTAGCCGAACCGCCGTTAGCGTTAATACGAATACCGGAGTTTAGGCTAGCCCCCGACCCAAGCTTTAAGTAAATAGTCTCGTCGGAGTCGTTAACTATAGTGGCGGATTTACGATTCTCATTTATAGCTAATACTGTAGTAGAACTATCCCCTACAGTTATCCCGTCGGATGTTGCCGTATTTACCGAACTAGACCCTAGAGATAGCGGAGTACCGTCCGGATTAGCTACCGGTACGGCTAGAACTCCGTCTCCGGTATCTACGGTAGGACTAGAGCTACCTCCGCCCCCTCCTCCACCGCCGAAAGCTTTATAGAAGTTAATTCCGTCGGTTAGCCGGACGTTTATATAGCGAGTAGACGGAGCGTTCTCGTAAGCTATAGTAACGGATCTTTTAGAATCGCTCGGTAATTTATTAAGAATACGGTCGACTTCTACTTTAAGCTCGTCTTTAGTAATAGCCGATAGCTTAATCTCCGGCGATAATTCGAGAGAATCTAGCGTACTATCGAGGCTAGCTAGAGCCGTACCGATCTTAGCGAAAAGTTTTTCGTTAGAGCTATTATCGAACTTCTCCGGCTTGTTATTGTTAACGGCGTTTAGAAGTTGAGTAAACGTATCTTTAAGATCCTTATCGAACCGCTCGTTACTTAGAACTACGGCTTCGGATACCGATCGACTAAGACCGGCGATAGTACCCTCTAGGAGAGTCCGTTCGGTATCGTTTAAGGACTTAATATTAGAAGTTACCTCGGAGGCTATCTTTTTAGATAAGGCGGTAATCTCGGCTTCTCTAGCGTCCGCCTCGGCTTGCTTTTGCTTTAAGGCTATTTGTTCTAACTTATTAGCCATTAGTTTTACTCCTCCGCTAGTAGTTCTTGGACGGCTTTATTAACGGCTATCTTACTTAGTTCTTCTACCCTTTTCTCGATTTTAATACTAAGTTGAGGCTCGTCTAATCCCCCTGGTCGCTCCGGTAATCCGGTAATAGGAGGTTGATCTAGCTCGTCGGCTAGGATCGCTACCCAGATACACCTACAGTGATGATGTATAGGAGGGTCGAACTCTGTTCGCTTATATTCGGCTTCGTCTACGACGCTTCCGTCGAGGTCGTCGCATATCGGGCAAGTCTTAGTATCTAATATAGCCGAGTACTGATACTCGCTAATATCGTTAGAGCTATCTTCGAATACGTCTTTACGTCCTTTATTAACGCCGGTCGCTACAATAGCTGCCGCCGTTAAGCCGATTACTTCCTTATAGAAGTCGGTAAATAGAGCCGATACCGTAGCGATTACCGCTCCGATAGATAGCTTAGAGAGTTGGTCTTTACGTCGAGCCTTAGCTACCTCGGCTTGTACTTTAAAGATTAGGTCGGAGTATTGCTTCTCTACGATACTTACGCTTTGGTCTCTAAAGAAGTCCTTAGAGGCTTTCGGAGTAGCCGGAGCTTTAACTCCTAGTTCGTCGCTCGCTCCGTTCTTACCGTAGACGTACGCTTCGAGACCGGACTCTTTAACCGCTCGGATATACTGATTCTTTACGTTCTCGTCGAATAGAGTTTTCTCGGTAATCTTACCGTAGTCTTTATCCTCTAGTAATTTATCTAACTTAGCGATAGCCGTTTTAGCTAGCTCGTCGTAGAGAGGTTTAGCCGAACGCTCGAACTCGGACTCTAGGCTATTAAGCTTCTTATCGAGACCGGTAAAGTTAACTTTCTTCTCCGCCGGAGTTAAGTCTCGTCGCCAACCGTCGGTAGCGAACTTAATCTTAGAGTTATTCGAAGTATTAGGAGTTTCGATAGGGTCGGTTTCTTCGTCCGTATTATCGTCTTCTTCGCCTTTAGTAGCTTTCTCTAGGACGTTTACGTCTATATCGAGCTTATCGGCTACCTTTTGTACTACGCCGTCGATAACTTCTTGAGGTAACTTATCTTTCTCGGTTAGCTTAATAAAGACTTGCTTTAATAGTTCGATAGTAGAGTCGGTTAAATCTTCGAACTTAAACGTACCGTAGAGAGGTTTCTCAAAGTTATAGTTATATAGGTCGGGGATTAGGTAACTCGTAATATGAGTCTCTATAGAACGTCGGATAGCCTGTAACGCTTGGATAAAGAAGTCGCTCTGGTCTTGGCTAAGAGAGTACGAACCGGTCTTAGAACCCGTACCGAGTAGGATAAACATAGCTAGAACCGAACGAGCCATTTCGGCGTTATAGTGTTCGATTAGAGGAAGTAGGTCGAGTCCGCCGTTCTGATTTAGAGCGGTAACGTCGAAGCCCATAGGTAAGCCGACGGTAGCCTTAAAGCCTAATTCGTCGACCGCCTCTACCGTAGCGTCTAACTCGTCTTGATTCTTCTTCTCGGTAGCTTTTACGACTTTAATCTTTAGAGCGTCGGATTGAGCCTGTTGCTCGCTAAGGTAGTAAAGACGACGCTTCTTATCGTAAGCGGAGTAAGCGGAGGTAAACGCCGAACGACCCTTTAACGGGTGGAACTCTTTACCGTAGGTATATAGGAACGAACGCTCTATAGGGATAGTTACTTCGTCGTATCGAGAACCGATAAAAGCTCTCTGCTTAAAGCCGTTAAAGCCTCCTCGGTCGTCGGTACGAAGTCCTAGAGTAGTCGGGTCTCTCCAAGCTACTTTACGGAATACGATATAACCGTCTTTAATCTCTAGGACTTTCTCGAAGCCGGAGAAGCCCTCGAGTACGCCTCGGGTCATTTGAGCTAATACGAGGTCGAACGGAGTCGACATACCGCCCTTATGAGGAGGAGTACGAAGCCAATCCTCGACTTTTTCGCTCTGGTCTACCGCCGGAGTAGAGTCGTCGTCGGGTTCGATAGTCCAGTTACTACCGAGAATAGGCATTACGATTGTATTAAAGAGAGCCTGTACCGTACCGTCGTTATCGAGCATTTTCTTAAAGTCGGCGACTTTAATCTTCGAAGTATCTATAAACTCGCTATCGAAAATAGACGGTAGAGTACCGGTAGCGGAAGTACCTATCTCCCCACCTGTAACCGGAGGAGCGGTCTTTTTAGCTAGGCTTACGTTTAATCTTCCGAGTTTCATATTATAATTATAGTCCTTATAGTTTTATTCTCTCATACGCTCGTCTATTTTCGAAGAAGCACTTTTTCCGGTTGTTGCTTTCGCTGCTGATTCTGTGTTAAGTATATCTGCTAACGAATAAATAAGCGAGTCCGCTCGGTCGGGAGATTTACCCTTATGACGAGACTTCCAGTCGTCTTTTGATTCGACCGCTAGCCCTCGTCCGGTAAACTTATACCGCCTCGTCGATAATTGCATTATTAGCTTATCGTCTTTAGGAATCGCTAACTCTCCGGCCATAAATAGCTCTCTCGCCCTCCACCATAATTGACTAGCTAGGTTAGCGAACGTAAGCCCCGTAGCGTCCGGTAGAGCCTTACCGTTGTTATATATCTCGGCTAGCCCGTCTATCTTATCCTCGTAAAGCCGGTCGTATACACCGCCTCCGAGTCCGTCTACGTCGATACCGATAAAGACCGGTCTCGGTCGTATATATTGCTTTATCCGTCCGGCGGTAGCTTGGGTATCTTCCTTAAAGCTAATCTTCTGTTCGGGTATAAAGCCTCCGTATCGAGGCGTAATAACGGTCTCGTCGTTACCGAAGCGAGCAGGGTCGACTCCGAGACGTAACGGTCCACCCTTAGCCTCGAGCTTCGCCCTATGCTCTTTCTCGTAGGCTAGCTCTAGGTAATTAAGCGGAATAACAGTATTAGTCGACTGGCTCGGGAAGTTACCGAGTACACGAGCTTGGAACATAGGAGAGTCGATACCCCAAGTATCTATTTTCTCTTGAGCCCAACGAGGAGCGACGAGATACGGGTTAACTATATCTACCTTATCGAGCTTCGCTTCTCGGAGGTCTTTAACGTCTTTAATTCCGTTCTCTACGAAGTTCGGGGTATCGAATACGGATATATGAATCTTATTAGCGTGAGTCCAACTATGGTGCGATTCTCGGAAGCTACCGCTATCGCTCGTCGGGTTTCCTATCATTAGCATACGGGCTTCTTCGGAAGTCATCATACCCTCGATAGCTTCGAACGCCTGTTCTTGAACTCCTGCGGCTTCGTCGACGATTATAAGAATATGCCCACTTGCGGCGTGGAATCCCTGTAGCTTATCGGGGTCGCCGGAAGACGCTCCGATAGCGTACCAGTCCGGACTAATATCTAATCGAGTCTTTAACGGCTCTCCGCCTAAAGGTTGCCGGCTTGCTTCGTGTGCCGAACGTAGCTCTCTCCATAGGAGGTTTTCTACCTGTCGCATTGTAGGAGCGGTAGAGACGACTATAGATTGAGGGTGCGAATATAAGAACCATAGAGCCGTACGTGCGGCTATATAGGTCTTACCTACGTCGTGGCAAGCTCTAACGGTCGTATAGCGGTTATCTCGAACCGAGAGGATAATCTCCTCTTGTTTACTCCAGAAGCTACCGCCTAGTATCCACTCGTTAAAGAACGGAGGGGATATTTTACTAGCTTTCCGGAGTTTACGTATCGCCTCCGCTTGAGTCTTGTCCATTTTCCGATAATACCTTTTCTGCGGCTTTAATCATATCCGAGAACCCACCCCATACGCTATTACCCTCGGGGTCGCTAATAGCCGAGACGCTAGTAGGTAGACCGAGAACGACTCGCTCGCCGTCTATAGCTACCTTAATAGCTTTAGCTAGCTTCTCGAGTTCGAACGGATTTATAGGACGGGGTATAGGTTGAGGTACGCCGTCTTTATCTTTAAGTAGAATAAGTCGACCGCTCTTATCCCTCTCGAAGTTACGCTCCGCCATATCGACGATAGAGTTATTCGCTAACGCCTGTAGGTTTTGCCAATGCGTAAGGTGTCGGTTATTAGCCGAACTCTTAACGTCTAGGAGCTTCTCGGTAAACTCGCTAAAGGCTCTTTCGTTCAAGTCTTGTCGTAAAGTCGTCCACTCTTGCTCGGTCGCTACCTTACCTATCATTGACTTACTAACACCGTATTTTTTAGAAAGGTCGGAATAGCTTAGGGTATTGTCCTGTAGATAATCCTTACGTACGGCGTACCAGTCGATATTTTTATTCCCACTCTTAGAAGACTTCGACTTTTTAGCCGGAGCTTTTTTAATCTCGGTCTTCTTAGAGTTAGTCTTAGCCATAGTTTTATTGTACTACTATTCCGCTTTAGGGGCTTCGAGGAAGATTATTCGGCTTACCTCGGATACGTTTTCGATATAACCGTCGAAGTCCTTTTTACGGCTTTCTTTCCAAGCTTTACCGAAGTAGTCTCGGATATTCTTATCGGGGTCGTAATCTTTAGAGTCTTCTCCCTCGTAAATAATTCCGAGAGGTACGGTTAAGTATACGTCGAACGAGTAAGGAGGATACTTAGTAACCTCGTTATCGAACGTCTGCTCCCAAGCGTCGAAGATAACCCTAAATAGAAAGGTTAATTCGTTTGACATAGGATTTACTCCTGTGGTATTTCGAAAGTCTTACCGGCTCGGAGCTTAGGTTCGACTTCGAGAATCTTTACGAGGACGGCGAAGAACTTACCCTCGGCTACGTCTACGGAGTGAATCTCTTTAATTAGCCAACCCTCCGGCTCGACGAACTCGACTCCGAGGTCTACGCTAACTACTTTAATAACGGCTTGAGGACGCTTCGGGGCTTCCGCCTCCGGCGTTACTTGTTCTTCGTTCTTAGGCTTTTTTGCCATAATGCTGGTCTCCTTTATTTATTACT
>OFQX01000478.1_pt1 | contig 12337 bp, 12 predicted proteins | sample 1542951 | NCBI WGS metagenome assembly OFQX01 (sample SAMN07774215, study PRJEB24372) | wastewater metagenome | isolation source: WWTP Novara (Effluent) | place: Italy: Novara | collected 2015-12
AATCTAGCTCGACAGGAGTTTCTCGTCCAAACATGGAGACCAGGACCTTGATCTTACCCCTACTATCATCAACTTCACTCACCTTACCTTCTAGATCCTTGAAAGGACCGTCCACAATCTTCACCATCTCATCTATAGCGAGATCGATAGTATGTTTGACCTCTCCTTTGTTCATTCGAGCAAAAAGAGCATCAACTTCCTTTGTCTCAAGAGGAACTGGATAGACTCCAGAACCTACGAAACCAGTAACTCTAGGAGTGTTTCTTACTACAAACCACGAATCTTCAGTAACAATCATATCTACTAAAATATATCCTGTCGGATTACCTGTTCCGGCTAAAAATGAATGGTTCGGCAATAGTTTAAGCTGCACTACCAATCTCGTTTTCATTATAACTTCTTTAAGGAAGATCGCAGATTCTAATAACTTCCCGTTATCATACGTTAAAATAATATCACCTTTTCTTAATTGACTAATAGTTTTTTTGCCCGTTGGAGTATAGACGGATTTCGTTGCCGTTGCCTTTAATGCGATGCCGTTGACCGTTTCAATTAAGAAGATGTCATCTACTCCATACGAGATTTCTTTGATCTTGTTAAATCCACCGTGACCGTCCGGCAACCAAGTGCCGAGTTGTAAATCTTTGGCGGCAACTTCGCCCTCTTTTGTGAGAACAATCTCGTCCTCAAATAAGCATAACGGTTGTCCGTCAATGCGTCCGGGAAGTTGCCCCGTTCCCGATCCGCCTTGAGTTGTGCCGTTTGGAGTCACCGGCGGCAAACCCCGACTTGGTGAAATATCTTCGGGATTTGGTGCGAAGGCTGCACCCTGTATATACGTTAAATGTGATAAATCAAAATATACCGAATGTTCGTTCGCGCCACCGTGAATATATACTGTGCGATTTTCCGCAGTAATATTGCCGTAAGGGTCTAACATCTCGATTTCATTGGCGTTTGTGTAACTGCCAATCACTGACGAAAATACTGTGCCGTCTTTGGCAATAATATCAATATCTAATCCTACTTGGTCTGCTCTGAACTGTCCTGATGAAGTTGTTGTAACCGTTGTGACCGCAAGTGTAACCGTTGCATCGTGAACTTCAATGTCCAGATTGCCGTTCGCATTTGGATTACCCTCATATCCCCACCGTAACCACTGACCACCCGCAAGGATCGTATCGCTCATATCGTAGTTTTGAGGAATACGAATTGCGAACGGCACAGATGCCCATTGCGGAGAGTTTGGATCACCGGCGTAAGGAATAGTTGCCAAGACATTCGGAATGGTTGAAGTGTAAGCAACTAATTGATTGAATGTGTAAGACGGATAACCGGCAGCGTCCGCTTGCACTGAATTGTTATCAATATAAGTTAAAATACCTGTCGTGATCCGATAGAGTAATTTATATGTTCCGGCAGTATTTCGATAAACTTCATACGACTGAATACCGTAATTTAAGGCTTGCTTCCAAGATAAAACTACTCTCGCGCCATTAGTGAAGTCATCATCGGACGGTGCGCTTGCTACCGTTAAAACCGAACTTTGAATTGTAAAACCTCTGTCAGTGGTTGCGTGAATGACATAATCACGACTTGTCGGATGCAATGTGCCGTCAAAGATAACATCTGCTGTGATCGTGAACGCGCCCCACAACCATTCCCAACCTTGTGCCGTTGAATGAGCATAAATCCCTGCCGTGATTCTAACTGCCGGGTCTGCCGTCACATATTGGTTCGCTCTCGCACAATCAAACTGTGCGTAAAAGTTGTAACCCGCCTCGACATTGTTACCTGGAATGAGTGCATCCAATGTCTTACTGCCCTGCAAACAAGCACTGCCTGTCACCCAATCCCAATTACTGAAAACCGATGAATAATAAGTATCTGAATCTTTTTTGAGCGTATAATTGAAATCTATAACTTGTGTGTTCACCCCTTGCGTTGTAATATTTATCGCAGTTCCGGCAACGGCATTAGCCACCGTAGTTGCTAATTGAATTGTTGTGCTATCTACCCGAATTACATAATAAGTAGTATTTACCACAAATGGACTGGCTAAAGTTCCTCCGCCACCTGTTAAACTAAATCTAACACCTAAACCAGTATCCAATCCGTGATTAGGTATGCGGATTTCATCTGCCGCCGTATCAACATCTACTGGATCATAATAAACAACTGCATTGCCCGTGACGGTCGTTTCTTTATACATCGGTTGACCGTCGAGATTCGGATGCGAATACCACCACGCACATTCATATCTGCGATTATCGGCTGTTGCAGAGTTCGCCCAACTACCTGTTGAGTGTGAATATGAACCATTTCTGATCTGATTGACGGCTTGCGGTGTTGAAGATGTCGGGATACTTGCCGGTTGATTGAGTTGGTCTTGAATTGATTGAATGATTTGATCTTGCCCATTTACCGTAGAGATCAACTGACTCACCATTAAAGTAAGTTCTTTATTCGTGCTTGAATTGGCAGGGCGTTCGAGTTCTAACATTACGTTACATTAATTACACTGGATTCTGAACCAGTTCCGTAGATACTTGCTGCGAAGTGCTGACCACTTACCGCATCTGTCGCTTGCCAAATAGACATTGCATAGGTCCGGCAATTCTGAATCGCCGGACGGACGTTAAATGCGTGTTGTTCGGCATTAATATTAGGTGTTGATATAAAGAAATCTTTCCCCACAAGTGCAAAAACATTTGATACAGTCGCAGATGCCGTCACCGATGCGCCGGTTGTTCGATTGGTCATCGTTGCGGTCGTGCCGGACGCATACGTTAGCTTGACGATTAAATAATTGACAACAATAGTTTGTGTGCCTGTTCCGCCGGTAGTAATATCAATGGCAGTTCCGGCGAGTGCATTAGCCAAACTTGTTGCTAATTTAATCGTGTTGGCATCTACCACAATGACATAATACGCGGTGCTAATTGCTAAAGGACTAGGGAGTGCGCTTGAAGTAGTTAAAGTGATAGATTCACCTGTCGTAAATAAATGCGCTGTGATTGTAATGGTATTTGCCGTAGTATTCACATCACTTGACGTAAAAGTTTTACTGCCAATTCCCGCGCCGAAGATCGCCGCTTGCATCCCTGTATAAAGAGATGTGAACGTGCCTGACGGTGCGGTTAATGTTCCGCTGCTTGATGCCACCGAACAGCCTCGAATATACGTCTTAAAAAGGTTTGTATGAAATCCAATAATGATTGGTTCGGTGTTATTGCCTTGCCTAATAGCGACATCACCCTCGTAGATATTCACCGAGCGTCCTAACGTGCTTTGTTGCCACTGCGAAACTGACGCGATCGGTATCCGTGTCGTTGAAGAACTATTGTCGTATGAATATGCGGTTTGAGTGCTTCCATTTACCAATGTTGCAACTAATTCGCCTCGCGTATTAATTGCTGACACCCAATTTCCTGTGATTCCGGCATCTGAGTTGTAAATCGGAGTTGACCAAACACCTGTCTGCAAACAATAACAAACCGATGAATCGCCGTTTCCGGCAACAAATGAGCGAGTCACGGGATTGAACCCGATAACCGTATTAACTGCCGTCCAACTTCGCGTGAATGTATTGACTTCCTTGCCAAACTCAAAATCTATTGAACCGTCAGAACCCATCATTACAAGTCCTGTTCCCTCAATAAACATACAGATCGCGCCTCCACCTAACGCCCAATTATATTGATAGGCAATCCCAAGATCGGGTGTCACAGTCATAATCGTTGCCGATGGTAAATCATCGCCACGATACCCGACATATTGAAGTGCGTGGATTGAGTTTCGACACGCAACAAAGGCGTAATTGTCCACTTGCCGATGAAGAACTGCCGTCACTGCTTCGGGAAAGTAAATCTTATGAAAAGGATTGTAACTCTCAAAGAAGTTCGGCAAACTCACTTCTCCGACTGTGCCGTTAAAGCAACCAAGAACAACCATTATATTCTCTAACTGAACGCAATGAGTTCCGGGATCAGGCGCGTAATCTTGAATCCAGGCTAATTCAGGTAAAAGATCGCCTGTGCGATAATCAAACTCTAAAGTTCGATCTGTGGCTGCTACAACCGTAGATTCTGCAATCCCGAAATACCACGTTGCGGCGGCATCAGAACTATTGCGCCAACCAACGCGATAAAATGCGCCTGTCCCGCCGAATCCTTCTTTTGTGCTGAATACTGCCCAATGTGTTTGACCTGATAACGCAGTTGGAAATGTTATCTTAACGGTTTTATTATTAGGAACGACAACTGCCGATGCGGTGGACGCTACTCCTTTGACCGGCGCAGATGGTGATAAAATATTACTGCCTACTGATTCTCTGTCACGGATCGCCGCAAGCTTGAAATTGACCGCACCATTAATAACACCTGTATAACTGCCTGACGGCGCGGCAGGAACTACCACAGCAGGCGCATCAACTCTACCTAATCCGACTGAATCTAAATAAGTATAGGTTGTGTCGGTAATTCTTTTGGATAAAACTTGTAAAACAGGTGCAGCGGTTACATCTGCCGCCGATACTGTGATATTTGTTCCTTCACGACTCGCTTTGCCCGAACCGATGAGATACATATTCTTGTAATATGTTTCAAGGATCGAACCTTGCCCTGTTGTAGATGAATAATTCTTTAAGCCACCCCAAGTCGAGCCAAGTTGAGTTAGATAGTTTGTGCCTGTGCCGCTTCCTTTAGACACATATCCTGCAAATGGTCTGACTACATTCTCGCCAACTGAAACCTGATTACAACTTCCCGCCGCCCACGTTGACGGAGGCGCAAGTAGAGGATTCGTGCTGTCGGCATAACCCCCCTCAAAGCTAAATTGTGATAATGGTTGTCGGCGCATTTATTTATTATTTATTTTGTTAACAATCTTTTGCCCTTTTTTAGCTAAAAACCAAAAATCCTTTCGATTAACACTCTTTCTGAATGGTCGCCCTTCACAAAAGATCAAATCGCCTCTACTATTCCAACTAGCAATAACAATAGCGTGATTGCCTCGAATGTTATATATCCACTCAATAATTTCATATTCTTTGCAATATCTTAGTTCTAAATTGTGAATTTTTATACTTTGCATTTAGCCTCATTTAACACTTATATCTCCGCAACCCGAACAAACGATCAAACCAACCCATTCTTTGCGTCTTTGGCTGAATATCAACCGTCTGGTGAACTTTCGGGAATATGACACGGGTTTGACTTTGCCGTTCTCCAAGATGACTGTTTGTATGTCCGAGCATCCGCAATCGTCTTTGTCAGACCAAATCAGATTCCATATTTCGGTAGATTCTTCATCGCCGTATTTCGCCGCTTCATCGTATCTGCCAACTGTTTTCAGCGCATCAATATAAGCACTGGTTTGGAAGATGTTCAATTTATAATTAGGATCGGCAAGTAAGAGTTTGGTTTCTGCGATGATTGCGTTTGCTCTGTTAAATTCCGTTCCTTCTGCTGATAAATCTAATGCTTTCTTTTCGGCTAATTTGCGCTGTTCTTTGTCAATGATAGATTGCGCGTCATCCGTTAAAAAGGGGATACGCGGTAATTTGTCATCAAAAGTTTCGCCTAAATCTCTAATCATTATTTTTCCGATTCTTCTTTTACTTCATATCCTGCATCGGTCGCTAAGTTTATGACTTCATCAATCAGATCATTTTGGAGTTGAGCCGGTAATGTGTCCAAAGTCGGAATAAACGGCACACTCATTTGAAATGTTCCGGCGATCTTGTTCGTGTAAAGTTTATCGCCAACCAACCAAATGTTTGCTGATTCAAACGGAACGCACGATGTAAAAGATGCGATATTCGGACTGCCTAACCATTGGCATACATCAACGTCTTGCAATACGATTGTGCCATTCCCTGATCCTGCATCGGTAATCGTGATTGGAGTTCCGGCAATGGCGTTAGCATAACTTGATGAGAACTGATAATCCGGCGTCTCGGGATTGCAAACGTAATAATCTATATTGGCGTAAATCCCTCCGGGTAAGACTCCGCTTGTAGTAAATCTAACTCTTGTCCCTTCCGTTAAAAAATTGGTTGCCGTTGTGCCTTGAATCTCAATATAGTTACTCGGTGAAATCACGACATCTGCGGTCAAAAATGCAATCGGTGGGCGATGGTAATAAATAGTTCCAAATTGCAGAAAGTCAAACATTATGCCCGGATCATCTTCTAAAACTGCTAATGACGCATAATAAGGATCGTAACCCGCAATTGTAGCTATCGTGTCGGATTGGTCGGTCACAAGCAATCGCCGTCTATTCGGATCTGATGCCGTTTGACGCGCCAGATTGTTCAATGCGGACGGAATAAGCGTCTGCAAAGACAAAAGCGAACGACCATCCATCTTGAGTCGTTTCGCCGCTTGAATTGCTACTTGTGTTTCGTTCAGTGCCATTATTTATATTCCACAATTTCAGGTATCACTCTTGCGCCTGATGCAATTTCCGTTAAATATGCTTGATACTGCTGCGTGTAAAACGCAAGTTGTGAACTATCCGAACCGTCTTTCAATAGTTTTGATAATGCGCCTGCAACCACAGCAAAAAGGTATGGTTCAGGTGCTTGTGGGGAACTCGTTAAAGTGTAATCAGTATAAACAACCTTGCAATAAGGCGATGTAGTATAGATCGTGTCGCCTTCGATAAACCAGTAATTGTAAGTGTAGTTCACTTTGTTTGCGAAAACGATAACATTATTTATCGTTTCTAAAACCGTATCTTTGCTGTCAGTTTGGATGCCAACTTCATACGTCATTACAATCGTTGAATTGCCTGAACCAATGCTTGAAATCTCCACTGCGGCATCGTTGTAAGCGTTAATGTAACTTGTCGCAAACTGATAATCAGGATATGCGGATGATGCCGTGATCCAATAATCAACACCTGCCGATAAACCACCCGGAAGTGTGCCTGCGGTTGTAAATCTGACCTTTTGTAACGGAACTAATGAAAGAGTCGTTCCTGCTAAATCAAATGAATCAGTTGACGGCGATACGTTGCCTGTTGAAAAAGGAATATCTACTGTGCCGTTTTGTGTCAGCACGTTTAAGATTACGCCGTTTCGCGCCGGAAGATTCGCGCCGTTTGCTAATGCCGAACTTGTCTGCACAAATGTTGATTGAAACGGTGACTGCATTGTTTTGGCAATCAATGTGCATACTTCGGTATCTGCGTTGAGAATGGCATTGGCAATCTCCGTGTCAGATGAATATTGCCTATTCGATCCGTCAACGGTTGTCGCATAAGGGGTTTGACTCGCTTGCAGAAGCGAGATAACCATACTCTTTGCGGTATTAAATGAAATTACTGTTGCCATCGTTTAACCTTGTGAATTTAACCCGAAAAGCCAGTTGGATTGACTGCCATCTCTACGAAGCACATCTCTACGCCTCCGAGCGCGATGCCCTCCTCTGCTCTCTTTCCGCCAGTTCTCAAAAAATCGGGTAAATTCCATCTGTTCCGTTCGGTGGGATTCAAGTAAAATTTGCCAACTTGCAATCATTCCCGCTAATTCAGGTCGTTCTTTGAGTTGCTTTGACGCATTGACGATCATTATCGGAATTGCCGATACCATACAGTCAAAGTAAAGCATATTGACCAAGTTATCAGGCAAAGCAATTGTTTCTGATTCGGTTGTCGGATAAGGAACTGTGGGAGAATACCAAACCCGATGATTTCTAAAAGGTGACGCGATCTCGTTGCCAAAGTAACTGAATTGAGCAATAACTTCCCTTGAATCTCCGCCGTAAAAAGATACTGCCGGAGTCAGAGATTGCCGTCTTGATTGCAATTGAGTTAAATTGACCGTTGGAACAAACTGCCAAACAGGATGTTGCGATACATTCACAATTTGACGTTCAACCCATAACGGAATAACGAAATCCGCCTCTAAATCAGTTAGATTCTTTTCATTAGAGTTAGCAGATAATGTGAACTCCGTTGATTTTGCAATCGAAATCCATTGTTCAGACTGCCTAACCGATTCTAAGCGAATAGACATCCGCCGAAACAGAATCGTGGAGAGTTCCAGTTTGCTTAGGAAGTCATCGGTTGGCTGACCTAAACTAAGATAGACGGAACTGAAAATTTGAGAAGCGTCTGAACACATTTGCTATTTACCTCTTAGTGTGATACTATGGTAACAGATCTTTAATAAACTATATGCCACAACAAAAATTTACTGAACAAGAACTTATAACTGAACACTGGAAACCCATTCCTCTTGTCGGTTTTGAACATATTTACAGTGTGTCCAGTTTAGGACGTATTCGACGTGACAAAGAAGGATATTCTGCGCGAGTAAATCATATTATGACACCTTGCCTTGATACGTCTGGATATTTACACGTTCAATTATCATATAACAACTATAAAAAACACGGGCGTATTGCTCGACTTGTAGCAACTGCCTTTTTAGGTGATCCCCCCACTGAGAATCACCAAGTCAACCATATTGATGGTGAAAAAACCAACAATCGAATTGAGAATTTAGAGTGGACAACACGTTTAGAAAATATGCAACCCGCAAGTAAGCTAAATTTGTGTCCGTATGGAGAACAACATCCGGATGCTAAATTAAAAAATTCAGATATTCCTGTTATTCGCCAATTGATGAACGACAAAACAACTAATGTGTCTGCTTTAGCTCGACACTATGGTGTTGATCGTCGCCAACTCTATTATATCAAACATCAGCAAACGTGGAAGAAAATTAAATAATTGCGGAGTCGCACATTATTTGTTACCTCTAATTAATTTCGTCGCGTTTGACCGTTTTATTCGTGCCGTCAGGAAATTCAACTGTGAATTTGCCAAAAGGTTTGCCGATTACTTTTGCCGGTATGCCGTCAATCGTCACGAAATCACCTTTGTTGATCTCGGTTGCTTCCGATTCAACTTCGGGTGTTGCTTCGGGTGCAACTTCGGCAACTGCTGATTCAGCTTTAACAAGTCTTTCAGCGTTTGCTTGCAATAGAACTTGTGAGCGAAGTGCTTTCATTTCCGCTTGCATTGCCTGAAACTCGTCTATTGAGATTGCCGGTGTTTCTGTCTGTCTTGCCGTCATATTAGCGGCGTTAGCGGATACGAGAGCCGCCGTTAATTGTTCGACCACGTTAGTAGTTGAATCTGCTGCTATCTTTCTATGTGCCATTTTCAGATACACATAATCCGTTTCATTCCGGGAGGTTCGCCCATTTTCGTGATTTGAGCGTTTGGTCAAATCTGCGTCAATCAGATCAATCTTGCGTTCGGCGTAACGGATCGCCGCTTCATTGGCATCAATCAAAACTGCTCGAAGGCTTGCCAAGATATTTGAATCAAGCGTATTTGATGCCTGATAGATCCGTTGACTGATCTCGTCCGATTTCAGCGAGGCTAAACGACAAGTCGGACAAACTTGCAGTGAGTCCTGACCGTGTTCGTGATGAGTCAATCTTTCAAGTCCGAACGGACAAGCATTGATCGGCGGATGAACGACATCGAAGTATGTATGCGCTTCGTCAACGTAATATTCCTTGCCGTCCGCGTCCACTCCGAAGTCATACCGAAGCGAAGTCAGCATCGGTAAATTCCGATACCCGAAATCTTCTGTTTCGTGGAACTTTCGCGCCACTGAATAGGATAAAGTTGATGGTAAAATCTCTTGAACGGTGCGCGGATATGTGCCTGTGAACTTGTTATACATTCCTTGCACCCGTTCAACTTGCGGAACGAATAAAAGAAGTCTGCCACCCTCAATCGGATTGCAGTCAAGTCCTGATGCGAGTTGTCGCATCGTCATATTCGGCACACCGGCGGAATATCCGAACCGTCTGGCGCGGTCGTTGGTCGTTGTTGTCGTTTGTTTTAATCTGCTGATTGATGCTGTTGATGTCATATATTATCTAACCGGCATTTTGCCGTTTTTCCTTATCGAGTCGAGATGTTGAGGGAATGACCATACCCGGCTGTCTGCATTGTCAAGTTGCGCTTGATGTGTATCCCAATGTTGAAGAATGTCCTGCGTTTCCTTTTGCGCGATCTCTTCTTCACGTTTTTCCTGTTCGCGTTGCCGTCTTTCTAAATCTTCAAGTCGGTCTTTTGCGTCCATCTGATTCCATTGAATATCAGCAAGTTGTTTGGCTTTAACGCAATTCAATGTTTCTTCGGTTAATGGCAACGGTTTGCCGTCACCTGTCATTAACGGTGTTTTAAGGACGTATCGCCCTCTTGATGGAAACGCACCTAACAATTCCTCATTCCACTGTTCGCGTGGCTCAAAGAATGTCGGCGGCAACCACGTTTCGATGACGAAACATTCCATCGGTTTCTTGGTGTTATACGGATTCGGATATTTATATCGTCCGTTTGTTTCCCTTAATTCCCGCGCATCTGACACTTTAAGACGCGGTTCACCGTGAGCGGTTCGTCCGCCCATTTCCGTTAAACTGTCTTGAAAAAACTTTGGTATTTCCATTAATCCTATATTTACTCCTTAGCCTTGATACACTCTAATTTCGATTGATGAATTAGCTAAACAATCATCCGCATTAGTTTGAGAACCGCCCACCACATCAATGTTTGCCGTTTGGACTTTGATGTGGCTAACATCTACCCAAAATGATTCTGCAATATTAAAAGTTGTCTCCCCGTCCAAATTTACTGGGACATTAACTTGCGAAATCCACGTTTTAGTTTCAGTGAAAGTATTATCTAATGTGCCGGTATATAATCCAACGTCAGAGCGCGTCCAAACAACCGTTCCACCTAAAGTGTTCTCAAGCACTATTGCAACCGGTGCGGCTGTGCCTGATTGCGCTAATAACGCCCGATAAACTTTTGGTGATGAAAGATCAATCGTGTTGCCGTCCGTTGAAATAGAATCGGACGGCACAAGGATTACTTCTGGATTAGCAAAAGTTCCGTCAGGTTCTTGAAATCTTAAATTACTCATTTATCCTCCGTAACCGAATTGCAGATTTGAAAAGGTTAATTGTCCTAAACCAACTGACAGCAATAAAGAATATGACGCAAAGTTAATAACATTCACTTGATACAATACATCGCCGTCTGTGGTTACTGTTGTTGAACAATTGGACACTGTTTGCCAAGTCGCGCCGTTATCGTTTGAACCTTGCAGTTCAATTGATGCATCTGCTAAAGCAGTCGGCGTAACGGTATTCGTGCCTGTTCCGTTAGTCGTGATGCTCAAATACGTTGAATTTAATGCGTTCTCTAGCGATGTGGCTAAATAGAACGTGCTTGATGTAATCGGAATAACGTAGTAATTAGTCGCATCAGTCAATCCTGATGGCAGTGCGCCTCCAGAATTGCTGACTTGCACAACTAATCCGAGTCCGAATCCGTGATCGGCAAGCGTGAATATCTCGGTTGATGCCGCTGCCGTAAATGTTCCGCCTGACGGATCATCATCCACGAATGAGCCGGTCACAATAAGATTGTTCAATCCCGCCGCACCGTAGTCAACATTCTGAAAAGCGTTCGTTCGTTGCGTGTATGCAATATCCGATAATGCGCCGCCAGTTGCTTTTGTTAAATTGAAATAATGAAATCCCATAATAATCTTCCTATTCTGCAAACATTGTGGTAAAATAGAAACAGACTCGCAAAGTCTTTGCTCACTTTGCGAGTCCTAATCACAAACATTTATTTAGGAGATAAATCGTCTATGACTGGACTCTATTATACTGAAAAAGAACTAAAAAACGAAATTTGGAAACCCGTTGTTGGGTTTGAATTACTTTACTCTGTTTCCAACTTGGGGCGTTTCCGTCGTGATAAAGCGAACAGAGGCGCAAAAGTTGGACACATATTAAAACAGCGTATCAGAAGCGGATATTGGTGTCTTGAGTTGCGTAAGGATGCTGATACACGTTCGTATATCGCACATCGTCTTATATGCAAAACCTTTCACGGATTGCCACCTACTCCGAAACACGAAGTAAATCACATTGATCCTGATAAACTAAATAATCGTGCCGATAATCTTGAATGGGTAACTCGCTCTGAAAACCTTGCTCATCGCAAATTACACGGTCTTGAAGTTTTAGGCGAAAGACGCGCTCTCGCCAAACTTAAAGATGCCGATATTCCTGTTATTCGTCGCAGATTAGCCAATGGTGAAACTGCCGTAGCGATTTCTAAAGACTATCCTGTAACATCAGGCACTATTTCAAAAATCAAACGTGGTGAACGATTCACCCATATTCCGTAAAAGGTGGCTGAATATATTCAGCCACCTCATAATGTCGCAATCTAACTGTAAAGCATTGAGGCTTTTTGGGTTGGACTGACGAGCGTAATGCCGGAAATC
>OFQX01000479.1_pt1 | contig 12319 bp, 13 predicted proteins | sample 1542951 | NCBI WGS metagenome assembly OFQX01 (sample SAMN07774215, study PRJEB24372) | wastewater metagenome | isolation source: WWTP Novara (Effluent) | place: Italy: Novara | collected 2015-12
AAAATTACAGTCTTCATTAGTTTATTAAAATAAACTTAGGTTTAACTCTCTCGACTCCATTTACATCTATGTTTACTGTATATTCCCAAAGTCTAGCCTGTTTAACCATATCTAAGTACCCACCTGTTCCTGCTAAAGATATATTGAGAGTGTGTACATCTCCCAAGTTTAAATCATCAAGTGTTGGTGTCTTAGTTGGATATAATTCCATCTCAACTAAAGATCCTTCTACCTTGTAAAAGCTTAGCAAGTTATTGAGTTTTGTGTCCAATGTGTCTTGAAGTGAAACATCAGCAACCTTTATTACCTCTTCTCTACGAGTATATGCACTTTGTGAAGCACTATCAGAACTTGTAGAGATTAGAACTGCATCACCAGTACCAGCACCTTCTAATATCATGTTGTTGAATATGTTTTCTTTTGTAGCAGTTTGAATCATCTTCATGTTAGAGTCTATCTTTAAAGCAGGTAAATCTGACCTTGTAGTACCTTTAGAAACATAAGTATTGAAGGTACAGCCTGTAAATAGACCTCCTGATGTTGTAGCTTGAAAGTCAAACTCTATCCCACCGATAATATTGCTCATACCTATGATTGCACTTGCCAAATCCGTATATGGATAAGTTCTATCTCTTGAAACTGTTGCAGGTAAACTTCCAGCTGTTATACCAAGATTTCCATAAGCTAATCCTTGTGATGTATTAATTAAGTTCCATAGAATCATTGACTGATCTGTTGCTGTTATCTCTAATAACTTTGCTGTATACCTAGTCTTTAAGTGGTAAAGCATTGTATTACACTCAACATTGATTTCACCTTCAATTCCAACAAAGTTTGAGTTTACATTAACAATAGGACCAAACCATTTAATAACAGAATCCTTTTTAATCACAACATGATTTCTGAATCGTATTAAGTTAGCCTGACTTGCTTTTGGATCATATACACTAAGAGAAAAAGTACAACTTCCGATACCATTTAACCTGTCTGTAAATGACAAATTCTTGTATGTATCAATAGTATCAATTCTGGTAAAGACACCTGTTGATGGAGTAAGTTGATATATTTCTAAAGTGTACATAGTTAAATACTTAAAAACTTTTCATAGAGATTTACTGTAAGTGTTGCTGTAGCCGAATAAGAACTAGCAGAAAAAGCTAGAACATTCACACCTCTTATAATTGGAAATACAGTACCAGTAAAGTATGAATAAACATTTGATCCATTTAATAAACAGTATTCACCAGCACTACTTCTTCCAACTTGTAAGACATCACCATCTACTAAAGTTCCAGTATATGAGAAAGTAGCACCTGTTGTAATATTTAATACAGAAGGATTAGTACAAGCATTTCTTATTTCAAATGTTGCATAGTTTTCTACATCACCAGTATTATTTAAGGTTATTCTATTACCTCCAACTACTAAAACAGGTGATCCAACAGGACTTGATACAGGAGTACCACCACTAATTGCTAATCCACAACTTCCAGTAATCGCAGAAGAGCCTGACCAGTAAGGACTTCCAGCTCTTAACTCTATTCTGTATTGATTGGTAGTTGTATATCCACTCTTTTCAACTATGATTGGTTGTGTAATAACCCAAGCATCTATTGATTTAGAGCTTCCATTCCAAACAGTAACACTTAGAGTATCTTCTTCTGCAAGAGCAGAAAAAGCATTAATCAAAGCATTCTTTAATAGAAAATATGTAGAAGAATCACCACCTAATATCTCTCCTTCTATTGCAATAGTCTTCATGGCATATTTAGTCTTCCAAACTACACCACCATGTTGTCCAGTCAATAAATCTTCCGATATTCTTATAGGAGTGTTTTCTTCAAACTGTGTAATCGTATAACCATTCTCTGGTTTTAATGTTAGTCCATTGTATGTAATCCAAGCAGAACTTGCCATGTTATAAAGTCCTTAAAATAAATCCGATATTTCTAGATAAAGCCAAATAATCTAGTTGTGAATTGTAATTATTAATTGTTACATTGGCACTTTTCCCACCTATTTGATTGTTAGGTGTTACAGAGCTACCAGAAGGCAAATTAACTACCTCTGGACCTTCTTCTCCAACTAAGTATGATCCTCCCATTGCATAGTTAGTACCTTTAGCAAACCTACCTTCAAGTGCTTCTGCCCATACATTAGCTCTACCTTGTACATCAAAAATTGATAGAGAGTTTAACTTGTTTTGTAACTTACCTTGATTATCCCATATTTTTTTAATCTTATTAAAGGCTTCAACTGCATTTGTAAGCATTTTTACTAACATTTCTACATATCCAATAAGTAGCTTAATAGCACCTACTAATATACCTCCAATAATCATTGCAACATTTTTCATAATCTCTCCGAATATTTTCCATCTTTCAAGATCATCTGGTGATGGATTTAAAATTCCCATTTTATCTATAAGTTCTTTTACTGACTTAACAAGTGATCTTACTTCTTCACCAAACAAACTATTTAGTGCTGTGCCTATATCATCAAAAATCTGTGTTAAACTTCCTTTAGTATTCTCAAAGTTAGTATTTAAAGTAGTCCATGAAGTATCCCATCTGTTTATTGCATTAACTATTCCATCTATATTAATTCTACCCAAAGCCTCACCAAACTTATCTATTAACTTAGACTGAACAAGCTTATCTAATAAAGCAGCAAGAACAGGATTTAGCTTGTCACCTATCGTGACTTTTAACTCCTGCATTTGAATTTCTAATTGAGCCTGCTTATCTGTTAGTGTTCCTGTAAATTTCTCTGCAGATCCCATTGTAAGATTAGTAAGCTCTATCATTCCTCTATATTTAGCTTCTTGAAGTTCTGCCTCTGACATTGAAGCAGTTTTCTTGCCCATTAACTTTGCACCTCTTTCAACAATGTCATTAAAGTTTTCTGATATACCAGACATATTACCAAGAGCAGAGTTTCCTGTTGCATAGGCAAAGGATAGGTTTTGTACTGCTTGAGCTAAAGAAATACTTGAGGACTTACCTGTAATTGCTTCATTGGTGAACCTCTTCATCAATGTGGTGGCTTGCTCTAAGTTAAGTCCTGACTTTAAAAGGTTTTGTAATCCTTCTGCTGCACTACTTACACCAATTCTAAGTTCCTTACCAAGTAGTTTAGCTGCTTCTTGTGCTTTGCCTGCATTAACTCCAAATCTAGGAGCTATTATAGACAAAGTGGTCATAGCCTTTTGTAAATCCTGACTTGCCTGAACAGAAGATGTAAATATATCTGCTATTCCATCTGCTACTCTTGTTAGTACCTGTGAAGCTATAAAACCACCAGCTACAGTTGCGATATTACCTAAAGCACTTCCGAATCTATCAAGAAGTGAAACCTTTTGAGTTGCATTTGTTACATTACCAATGGAGTTTGATACTTTACTAAGGACACTTGAAGCCATGTCCTGTGCTATTACTTTAATGTCTATACTATTATTGTTCATTTTTCTTCTTGTTTAAAAGACTTTCAAATAAAAGTGTCATCTCAATGTGCCTATAATCTTCTTCTAATGCTTCTTTATAGCTCACACCTACTATTTTCTGATATTGGATTAGATTTAGCTCAACTCTTGTCACTCTATCTATATCAGCGCCATTAAGGTAGTTCTCAATGGCTCTTACGCTTTTTTTGACACATCACCAACAACTGCACCTAATAGATCAGCCATGATCTCAAGATCAAAACTGTCTATGTCTTCTTTTACAAGTTCTCTTAATACTTTTGATTCTGAATCATAAATCATTCCTGAAACAAATCTGTTTTTTAGAATCCCATAATTGTCTAGAATCAAACCTTTACTATCTTTAGAAGTATTATTAAGTTCTTGTATCTCTATTACTTCTTGCCCACTTAAAGGATTTAGTAATATGAAACTGTCCTTCCAGTCTGAATCATACCTACTTAAATCTACTCTTACTTTTCTTCTGATCATGTTCCTCTGATAAAAAATAATTGCTCTCTGATTATAAGGTAAACTCCCCAACCTCAGAGAAAAGTTGGAGAGTATTTACCACTTAGTAACTAGCTACATTGTTCTTAATAACAACCTTCATAGGTGCATCACTTGTTCCTGTTTTATTAAGAGCCAATAATGAAACTTTCTGTTGTACTAATTCATCTAGTCCACCTTCTCTAGTCCATTTCAATATTTCTTGAATTGGATATGTAAAGATTATAGAAGGATTAAGATTAGTTACACTTCCAGTTATTATTCTTCCAGTATCAGTGATTGTTACATCTGATTGTACTTTAGTGTAGTTATCATAGTAACCTTTGATTGTAGTATCTGGCATTAATAGAGTTACTTCCGATTCAAATCTATCTGCTAGAGTGTAAAGTCCATCATAGGTTGAACTACCTAAACTTACATTGACCTTGTCATCTGATAATGGGAAGGCATGACTCACTTTCAAGTCCAACACTTTAGTTGCTGTTAAGGCTCCTGTTGATGTTGCAAATCTGTATGAAACATTTCTGCCAACAAATTCTCTAGGTGCAACCATTGTATTTGATCCAGTCCATGTAGTTGGATATTTTCCTTTACCTGAAACTGTTAACAATACAAAGTTATCTTGAGTTGCTTCTAGGTCTATCTTATCAAACTTACAGCCTGTAATCTTCATTGAAGTCCTGTCTGGATCTTGAAAGAATAAAGTATAGTCACTTCCTGCATTAGAAGTGTTATAAGCTAGAGTATGAGTATAAACAGCTGCATCTCCACCAACTGCTGCACTATTGATTGTGAATTTCTGCTTTAAGAAAAGAGGTAATAGATTTTCATCTACTTTCATCTTCATATTGAAATTGGTATGTTGCATACTCATCATTGAGTCATTTACAGCATAAGAACTTCCAAACATAGCATTGTTTTCTACTTTATCTGTAACTTCTTCTACTTGAAGCTCTACATTAGGTATAGAGTAGGTAGGATTTGCCATACCATTTCCATAAGTACCTGTTTCGGTAGCTATTCCCATTGTTATCTTACGATATAGTCCATTTGCCATATTGATATATTAAAAATTATTTAAGTAAATCTTCAAATTTTTTATTTGCTTCTTCTAGGTTTCTGGCTTTAACTACTACCTTCAAACCATCTATATACCTCTCATAACTATAAAGTTCCTCTTTAAGTTCTGTCATTATATTTTCACTTTCTAAGTCTTTATCAAACTCTACCTTTAGTTTTTTATTGCTAGATACTTTTAACATCTATGTTTACATAACAATTAAGTTGAATTGAAAGATATACTCTCAATCCATTTTCCGAACTCTCATAGGAATAATTGGAAGGCATTACTTGTAATCTGTAGAGGTGACTGCCATTAACATATTCAATGTTATTAGGTATCTTCTCTAGGTAATTTAAAATCCTGTCTTCTATATCCATTAATCTGTCTAATTTTCTTTTAGCCTCTGCGTAGTCTGCATTAGTTTCTATAAGTTCATATACTAATATATCAAAACCTAGCACTCTTGAATCATATCCTAGTCCTGATACCTCTACACTAGGACTCATTGGTAATACCTGACAAGCAGGTAATGAGGTTGGAAAGTCTACAAATAAAGCCTGTGTTATAGCGAAACAACTATCAGTATTATTGTCATGCTTTAATGCTGTCATATCTGTTATTAGTTTGTCTTCTATACTTTTTCTAAGTGTTGCCATTTATTATAAATAAGGTCTTAATGTTTTTATCATAAAGTTTTTAACATCATCTTTTTTAGCTTCTACTGTTCTTGTAGCAAACTTGTTAGGTCTTATTCCACCACTATTTCTAGCTACTGTTCCTGATCTTGTATATCCACTTGTATATCCATAATCTCTAGCACCTTTCAATCTTCCAGTTCCTTCATGTATATAAATTGGGTAAGGCTTTCCTTTATTAGTTGCTGTTGTTGTTACCTTATATTCCAATGCACCCATTTTTATTACTTTAATCTGTCCTTTTAATTCTCCTGTAAATCCCATAGGAGTTTGCTTTTTGTATTCATTGAGTACTATTAATTGTGTAGCTTCTAGTGCATCTTTTATATATCGCTTTCCATTAGCACCTTCTAAGAACTTACTTAACTTTTTAGTCATTACTATTCTCATGCCTGTTTAGTAACAATTACCTCTAAATGATCTTCAAACCCACCTACAAGATCAGCAAAACTAGTAACTGCCTCTACACCATAATTTGTACTTCCAACTAATATAACATCATTTGCCTTTATGTTTACTGTATTATCACACCATAGTTTGTACTCTTTTCCAAAGTTTGCTTCCTTAAATAGTTTTATTCTTTCAGTAACAGGTCTAATAACACCAGAATTACCAGAAGAAACTACAGCCTGTGTATCAGTTCTTGTTCCTGAAACACTGGCATATCTTTTTACACTAAAGGTTGTGTTATAGAAGCTAGAAATTACACTCATATACCTACTTTAATATATTTAGATAGAATACCTTTGTTGTCTTCAAGATAAGCCTTTGTATTTTGAACTTGTGAGTAATTAACTGAGAAGTCTCCTACACTCTTAGAGGTTACATTTAAATCACCTTGTGCAGTTACCCCACCTGACCTGAAAAGGTCTTTAACACCCATCAGAGCGACTAATTTGAGGTCATCTGGAACAGTGGAGTATCCTGCAGTATAGGTTGCTAATAACTTCCTTTGATAATCTGAAGGAGTTGCATAAAAGTAAACAGTCCCATTGTTTACATCTATTTTATAGTCATCATCTGGAATAAGTGCTACACCATCATAAGAGATAGAGGCTTGAACAACACCACTTACTGTAGCCACAGGATAGTTTCTTAATTGAACAGTCCTTTGTGGAGATGCCAAATCAAATGGAGTATTTTCATCTAAATCAAAATTAGCAGATTCATATTCTAATACCTCCCCAGTATATGTGGCAGATTCAATAGTCCTTCCGATATATGTATTTATTTCTGCTGTTATATAACCACAATATCCAGTGATAAGTGTGTCATATGTAGTGCCTGTAATCTGTAGGAATGATTTTGCCTCTGCGACTGTGATAAGCATGTTATTAGATATTGAATTAAAACATTTATTATCTAACACCAATCCTACTTTCGTAGGACTGAGTGTTAAACAACAATTTTAGTTTGTTGCTAAAGTTACGATACCAGTTGCGTTAGCTGTAACGAAACCAGTTCTCTTTGTAACTCTTAGAGCCTGCATATCTTTCTCAGCTAAGTTATCAGAACCTACTGTTCCTTCTTCAAGAAGTTTAACAGTGATTCCTCTTCTGTCACCGATAAAGGCATGTTTCTTCCAGTCTGCTAAAGCAACGAATTTTGATCCTGTTGCAGTTGCACTTAGTAAAGGCATTTGATTCATTAACACAATAGGTCTTCCCCATGCTTGTGCTACTGTTCCTTCTTGTGGTGCATTATATACCATATATTCTCCACCAGTTGAAGATTTTTGCTTTCTAAGTACGTTGAATACTGAAGGACTCATAATGAATTTTGCATTTTGACTTTCCTCTAGATCTACTTCATCAAGAGCTGCGATCATTCCTGCTAGTTCGTCCCAAGTTATAGCACTATAAAGAGTTCCAGTTGCACTTAATGTGTTAGCTGTTACTCCTGCTGCCTTTAGAACACCTAGAGATCCTGCAGTTGCACCTGAAATGAATTCAGTTTGTTCTGCTTTTGAAATTGCTTTACCAAATCTTTCAGCAATTAATCCCATTAGATCAACTTCTGAATCTTCTAACAATTCACTTGACCATGCTTGAATAGCAGCATATTTTTTAGGAGTGATTATAGGTTCTCCAAATGCTACATCAGAAGCGGTAATCAATGAACTTTCCCCAGTTATGTAAACTGTAGGCTCTGTAACCAATGTGTTTAGGTTAAGAGTTTTTGAGTTCATTGGAAGAACTGTTGCCTCTTTTCTAAATTGGTTATGGTTGTTTAAGAATCTGATAACTTCTTTCTCAAATTCTACTGGTACTAAGTAACCACCTGCACTTCCACTACCTTCTGATAGTGCTTTGTTGTTTGAAACTCTTTCAGCTTCATATTTCTTTAATACTGCTGTGTCATTCTCTGTTAAAGCCTTCATAAAAGTGACAAATTCACTTCTTTTGTTAGTAATGTCTAACTTAGCTTTGTCCTCATCTGATCCTGTAACATTAAATGCTTTCTCTCGTCTTGCAACGGTTTCAGCATGTTTTGCTACCAATTCACTAGCGATCTCTTTTAGATCTGCCTTTGATACTACTGTGTCTGCCATTGTATTCTAATAATAAATAATTAATCTAACTTTGCTAATAAATCCTCAAAAACTTCCTTAGCTTCTTCAACTGTAATTCCTCCTTGAGTTTCAAGTGGTAACTGGTTCTCAGTAACCTTTGGATCTACAGCCTCTTCAACTTTAGAAACCTCCTCGGTCTTAGCTTCTTCTTTTGCATCTTGTTTTTCTTCAACTACTACTTCTTCTTTTTTCTCTGGTAGTTCTTCTATCTTAGCAACTATATTTTGAATATCAGTTACTTCATCTCCTGTCTTTACATATCCTAGAAACTTACAAAATTCATCTGACATAAAAGACTTTCTGTATTGCTTTATCTTTGCATGGACTTCTTCTAGTAAGTTCAACTTTTTAAATAGTTCCATTTCATCTTCATTCCCAAGTTTTAAACTCTTAACTGCACTTAATACTCTTGCTTCTGGATTAGCAGGTACTGTTACAAAAGATAATTCAAATAGTTCACTATTCTTTATTGTCTTTGTTTCAAAATCATAGCCACCATCTTTAACTCCAAATCCTATTGATAGACTTGTTATGATTCCTTTTTCTACCATTCCTTTTAAATATACTGCTTTTGGGTGATCTGCAAACTGTATATCTGCAACACACATCTTGATTCCACTATTATCTTTTGTCTTTGTAATATTCATTGCTTTACCCATTACATCTTCAACATCACCATTTGCCATTCTATGTCCCCATAGGACTATTGGATTAGCCTCATATTTAGTTAAGTCCAATCCATCTACAGAAATAATTTCACCATCTCTATCTATAATCTCTTTAGTAAGAATAACCTTGCAAACTCCTTTCTCTTTTATAATCTTACCTTCAACATTTAGTGTTTTTAAATCTTTATTCATGTGAAAACATAATAATAACTAATCATATATAACAAGAGCTTTTTGTGTCAAAACTATTTACTTAGAATTAAAGCAGTAGCATCATCTGCCTTCTGTTCAGCACTTATTAAAGTACTTCCCATTGTATTAGCTCCATAACTGACTGTACTTGAAGCAGTCCAAACATCTTGAGCTGATAAGTTGGTTGCAATAGGTGGTGTAATAGGTAGTGCATTTGCCCATAAATCCATAGCTCCAAGATTGAGCTGATAACCTGCTGGATAAAGAACTGAAAAGTCATCTACATAAAAATATGAGTTAGTTCCTGTTGCATCAGTCTTACCATTTACAGTTACTGTTAATTGACCATAGGTAGTAGCTGGTGTAAAGGTAACAGCTAGTAGTTGCCAACCAGTTGTTCCAGTTGCCTCTGCATAAGCTGTAGTTCCATTATCATAATTCACATTAAGTCTTGGCTTCTGGTGTGTTCCTGCATAATAAGTAGCATTGTTAATATTAACCCATAAGGCTACTGTCATACTTCTATTCTGTATGTTTCCAGTTGGTATCTTAAATGACCAAGCTAATAAATTAGTACTAGAAGTAGGTTGGAATCTCATGGCAAAGCCTCCTGAAGTATGAACTGTTGTATCAGTAAGTCCAGTTCCAGTCTTTTGGAAGTTACCATACTGCAATACTCCTCTATCATCATTGGTTGTACCATTATAAGTTGTATATTTTAGGTTTGAGCCTGAAAGTAGAATAGACTGAAAGGCATAATCTACTGTAGTAATTCCAGTAGGATTGACCATTTCAGCATCTACATAAACACCTGGCTTTATAGAAATCTCTTTAGTGTTAGCAGTTACATTTCCAAATACTGCATTAGTTTCGGTAAATCCGACTGTAGCACCAATATAGAACATTATGGCAGAATAATTTTCATTGTATACATTACCTGAAATGCTTGTTGGATTAAGTATGTTTCCATAGTTTACAGCCGCATAATCTCCCCATGATACTTGGTCGCCTCCTCCCCAATAACTATTATTAGTATGTACAAGTCCTATTCCTGATAGTCCCAAGAAGGCATGTTGTGAGCCTTCAAAGAAATTACTTTGAATAGAGAGTTGAGCCAAAGCAGACAAAGAGGCAAATGATGGGAAGAAACCAACTGAGCCATTGTTATCGTGTATTTTTACACAATTACTTATGGTTAACCTTCCAGAAGTGAAATACTGTGAAATAGCCCATGCTGGATTACCTGCTATCAGTCCATTATGAAAATAACAATTGTCTATGGTTATCGCAGTTTGTGGTATCCATGTTTCACCAAAGAAGAAAGCACCCCCACCAACAGTTGCATGGTTTACCCAGAATGAACTGTTTTTAATATATGAATCGGTAAAGTATGTTGGGTCTTCTGCTACAGCAGGATAGGTGTTTACATTGGCATAGTTAGACCTACCGTTAGTTAAAAAAGTCTGACCAGTAGTATTCACCCAGTCTAGTCCAGTTATCTGTAAGTTAGTATAATTTAAAAAGACCGTAGAGCTACCAGTAGGACCATATATCTTTATCCCATGTCCTTGTGTTGCAGCTTCTAATCGTATCACCTGACCACCCGAAGTTCTTGCTCCTGTTATTACAGGTGTAATATTAACTGTTGTTCCAGAAGTTGAGGTTACTGTATAAGGTTGTCTGCTATTTCCACCTCTTGCAGGTCTACCAACTGAAATAACATCTCCATTTACCCAACCTGTTGAATCAGTAGTAGTAAAAGAGGAAGCACCATTGGCTACATTTCCATTTAAAGTGGTCTTAGGAGTACCAGTTTGACTTGCTCCATACCAGTATAGACCTGATTTCTCATAGGCATTTGAAGTATGGTTGGCAGGATTAGTTATAAGTGAGTTTGCTGCTACTGTAGCTGTTCTAAAGTCCAGTATTGCCTGTTGAGCAAAAGGTATTGGAACTGCTGCTGTACCTATCCTAAAGGCTGCGTGACCACCTAAACAAATATTCCCATCTACTGTTAAAGTATAAGAAGCGGCAGGAGTATCGTGCCATTTTAACTTAGCATTGGCTCCAGTTGCACTATACAGACTACTACACACAAGTATTGCTACTGCTCTTGTTGCTAGTGAGTCCCCAGTTACTCCTTTAACAGTTGCAGTTTTGTCTATAGTTACAATATCCTTACAAATTATCGCATCATTGTCGGCAAAAGTTGCGGCTGTATCACACCAGACTGCATAACAATTTAATCCAGTTGCACTTACACATGTATATGAAGCTCCCACCATTGAGCCTGTGGCAAGAATGGTTAACCTCCACTTCCCAACTGTTGTATCAACTGGTACACCTGCCCATTCCCACGCAGCCACCCAATCTTCTACTCTGCTATATATCTGTGCATTTCCACCTCCACTAGGATAAGTTCCTGTAATTTCTGAAAGGTTTTTAGTTACTGTTGCTCTATCTATCCAAAGTGTATGTACTCCTGATTGTGTTCCTGTTGTGTTTATTGAAGCACCACCAGCAGTTAAACTTAATTCAAATGTATCGGCAGTCTTATTAACTATGTAATAATGAGTTGTAGTATTAAGTCCTGTAGGCAAAGCTCCTGTTGTTTCTATCTTAACAGTATCTCCATTTACCATTCCATGTCCCACATAAGTTCCTACACCTGGCGTAGCTATTGTAATCGTTATTGGTGTTCTTACTTCTTGAAGTCTGGTTGTTAAGGTTGAGGCATTATTAAGAATTGCATGAGCCTGTGTCCTGAAAGTCCAAACACACCCAAGTGAGTTTCCAGCATTTGCAAAGGTTAAAACTTTTAAAACAAGCTCTGCTGATTGAATATATGTTCCCACTGTAATAGAAGACGGTAAATTATGAGCCTCTACTCTGTAAAAGCCACCTGCTGTACTTAGACTTGTATTTCCATTAGAAACTAAAACTGCCATTTATAAATTCTTAATAGCTAAAAGAACAGAATTAACTCTGTCTAGTTCAGATCGCTCCATTGAATGATCCACATATTTATATCTCTCCTTGGCATAGGTAATCCACTCTGCATTAGTCTTAGGTAGATTAGGATCTGCTGTTCCTATTCTGGTTTCAAGCTCTGCCTTCTGTTGTTGTAAATCTTCTTTTACAATAATCTTTGCAGAACTT
>OFQX01000480.1_pt1 | contig 12301 bp, 9 predicted proteins | sample 1542951 | NCBI WGS metagenome assembly OFQX01 (sample SAMN07774215, study PRJEB24372) | wastewater metagenome | isolation source: WWTP Novara (Effluent) | place: Italy: Novara | collected 2015-12
TTTGCGTTCACTGGCGTCTTTGGTTTCGTCATATGTACTAAAAGTATACAGGATTTATATAGTATTACTTACGGTATATCAGCACCATTCGGCATGGCATTGAGGAGTTCGTCGGTGACTGACTTATACGGTGCATACTGCTGGTTGAAGGTTGACGAATACAGTATGTGCCGTTTTGTTCCGTTCTGACCGGCGTATATTGCTCCGCCACTTCCTTTGATCGCACGCTCAATTAATCCTCGTGTCGGCAGCAAATTAACAAATCCATTGGTCACAAGTGGTGCACTCAACGAGCCAGAATTCGTCCAGTAATCCCGGATGTAAGTACTGGTAAAGTAATGCTTGCCTCCGCCGTCAACTACATAATAGCTTCCATCTCCCGCTTTGACGACCACGCTAGTCCAGTCGGTTATGGTTGAGGGCGCAAGCGACGGATCAAGCCTCATCGTCGGAGCATTCACTCCTCCCAGGTTCGCTAACTGAGCGTCTGAAACCGTATACCAAACGCCACGATCCACCACAAAGACTCGCGCATCGCCAGGAACAGAAGATTTCACGAATCTAGTCAGCATGTACTGTGTGAAGTTGCTACGAACAAATGCCGGACCCATAAGCGACCCGCCGTCCAGACTCCATACTTCACCGATATTACGATCAAACGTCACGTCAGCCGCATTGTTCCGGATATAATAGTAGCCCCCGGCCGTATCCCTGATTGCTTCACTGAGTGTTCCCGCGGTTGGCAATAAGTCAAGTGTGCCGTCTGTATAAGATTGCGGTGAGCCACTAACACCCCACTTTGTTTTTACGCCACTTGGCAATATCCATTTTTTGCCATCGTCGAGGAAATACTGATTCGTAGAGTCAGCCACATAGGTGGCCGGGCTCGTACCGAGCCGCATATCATTTACCACATAAGGCGAAAGCACTGTGAGACCCGCCTTGTAGCCGCCCCAGGCCGTGACTTTGTCCGCCCACTCCAAATGATGCCTGGTACCGCTATTATCAAGTGCATACACCGCGCCATTACCCGCTGCCTGGACAAATTTCGTCATCACGCGGGAACTTGATGGCAGGACGGCCGCTAGATTGCTACTGATTGCCAGCACCGTGCCACTATTTCTGAACGCAGCATCATACCCGGTACCAATTTTCATCTTGGCATCGTCCATGAGATAGAGCTGCCCCCCAATATCCGCAAGATATCCGCTGACATCACTGCCAGCAGTAAAGGTCGATAGAATCGCGTCGTTCACTTTTGTAATAGAGACGCTATTACCACCCCAGGCTTTCAGTGTGCTTGACCATAAAATGTGGTATTTGACCCCGTTGTCAATCAAATACACTGCTGAGTTATTCGGCGACTGAATGAGGTACGTACTGCTTGCTATGTTAGGCAGGCGGCTATATGTCGTCCTCGATACCGGCTGCACAGTGCCCGGATACAGTGCGCCTACCGTGTTACGATTGATGGTTTTTGCGCCGCTTGCGACCTGAAACTCCTCGCCACTATAGGAAATTTTGGCAGACGTGATCGTCGAGCCAACTGCGTTATCAATCGAGTTGAAAAATCCTGAGCTGGTAGCGATCGTCGTATATGTAGCCGTATCACCCTCCCAGGCCTTGAACATTGTCGCGTTCTGATACGGCCTAATGACTGTTTGCCCGTTGCTATCGGCGCCGTCCATCATGTAGATGGTCGAGCTACTTTCTGGCTTAACAGCGTAACTCAGATCCCCAGTATCTCTTGGGGTATCATAGAGTCCCTTAGGCACGCTACTGACAGTCCTGTCTCCTAAGTTCCAAGCAGCCCGCATGTCCGCCCACGGTACACGATATCGTTTGCCACCATCCATGAAATAAAGCGTGTAGTTATTCGGCTCGTTCAATCGCGCCATGCGATCAAGATTCGGTCCGGTCGAGAATGAATTGAGATAACTGGCTGGCAGGGTAGTGAGCGGCACGTCCTGCAAGTTCCAGGCATAGATCGTTTCAGCATCCGGGATGTGCTGCTTGAGCGTACCGTATACGACCCACTGGCGCGAATCACCCGAGTCATCAGAGATGACCCTCATGAACGTATCTGATTGAGTGAGTCCAAACCAGTCATTGAAGAGGCGCCAAAAGTTGCGGTTGCCGTACGCGCTACAGCTATCACCGGAACCGTAGAGGTTGTTGAGCGCTGCCTGGTTTGGTTGGTACGGTGTGTATATATACAGCCCAGCAGTAGCCTGATTTATGATAAATACTTGGCTGCTGTTGCAAGAACCATTCGGGTTATAGGCGATAGTATTGTTACGACTAGCTCTGTAGGCATAATTATTGGGATTTTGGGCATAGACCTTGTACTGGCGGGCAGCATTGTACACTTGGTTGAAGAACCCGTAGTATTCGGTATCACATGCGGCCGTATCCGGACAGCCATAGCCGGTTGCACTGCGATACTGGATGCTCTCTGGGTAGTCGTCCGTGACTAAGCTTTGCTCTTTTTGGAGGAGAATGATAATTGTTTTTTGACTGACACCACACGATACGCCAACCTCGCGAATAATTTCAGATGCAGACTTCTGGCTACCACCGTTGTAAGCGCCGCAATAGGCATCAGCTCCCCTGTTCGGTGTGTCCTGCTTGTAATCCTTGAGGCACGTATAGCCTGAGCGACAGACCGGGACTTTCGCGTTCAGAAAATTCTGAATCTCGCCAGTATTCATGGCGTTGCTATCGTAAAACGTCCCATTATCGATAATGTTTCCCGACCTGAAGTCAGAGCCTGACAGCGCGGCCGCAGAGGGAGCAAACACGACAGCTGTTCCGAATAAAGCAAGGGTTGCCAACACGAAAATTAGCGGCATCGACCGCACGGCTGATATGCAGACCCACAATTTCACCTAGCGTACCTCCACCTCTTTAGTCGCACTTCCTTGGACGGTCGATGATTTATAGGTCAGAGTCATAGTCCAAGTCCCGGGAGAAAATTGTGCCCGTTCAAAATCGAGCGCACCGCACTGGAGCGTCTTCGCATCCTTTATGATCTCGTGCGTCTTTGTGATAGTAGCGCTTCCGAGAGTAAATGTCGCCGTGCAGCTGCCGCCGTCTTCATAGACATTGTCGATATAGCCTCTGACCTCAATAGCATTGTCATATTGTGATGCATCCGATATGACAACATTTGCTGTTGACGGCAGCGTCGAGGACTTGTCGAGCTCTTCACGTTCCTTATTTTTTTCCTTTTGGTCGACCGCGTCTTGGCGCTCATTATTGGTCGGCGGGTTGTAGTTTACTTTGTTCTCGACAGGCTTCGGCTTCAGGAAAAAAATATATACAGCGATAGCCGCGGCCACCAAAACTACGGCCGTCAATATGATGAGCCGAGAGCTACGCTTTTGTTGTGATCGCTGAGATAGTTTCATGTTTTGTTTTAGTGAGTGAGTTTAAGTATATTATAGCATTATGGCTAAACTTTATCCATAACATAACAGAATCGCCCAGATAACACTGTTTGCGCCTACTATTACAATAGCGAGCTGCAGCGGCTTTCTCATTTTGTGCATAGGAGCTAGCTCAGAAATGACCACGTCTTAAACGACGGCGGAAAAGTTACTTTATATAGTAGACAAACGATACTTTATCTAAACTTAAGACTTTTGACGAAAGTATCAAAATCTGCGAGATAGTCAGGTTGATTTTGGCTCTTATAATTCGTATATTCGATTTTCAATAGTTGTCCATCGGCTGGAAATATGTATGTTGTGTAGGTGGCTTCACCGGAAAATCCTTGCTCGTTTTCTTCCAGAACTTGACGAATCCCCTTCTTCTTACCCACGATCACATCCGAGCAATCATAAGATTTGAAGCCGACAGAGGCAGATTTATCTAACTTGCTTTTAGCTGACGCGCAGCTCTCGGGATCGATGTAATTGTAGTTATCTGCAATATACATCGAGATAACGGTGCCGGGTTGATTGGCCGCGCAGTTTGGATCAAAAGTATTGGGCGGCACAATTGCAATATTCCCTTTATGGCACTCTTTCTCTTTCCAAGCCACTGGTAAGGTATACGGCTCAATCAGGTCAGTTGGATCCAAGATAGAATCATCTGCCCCAACTCTCTTGTCTTGACTATACGGAGTTTGGCTCTGTGGCTGAACGGCAGCTTGTTTATTATGCTGTACCTCATAAACACGCCATCCTACGAGCCCCAAAACACCAAGTAGCACAACTATACCCAGCACGCCGACGAGACCGAACCCTGATGTCTTTGGGTGTTTCACTTCATACTCCTGTTACGTTAACTGTTGCCTCTAATATACATAATGCAATCCAAGGTAAACAAGTGTATATGCTTATGTTCGCCTGATAATGGCGTCGATCGATTCATGCAACGCGTCCCACGAGAAAGCTTTGGTGCTTTCAACCATACGGGCGACAAATTTTTCATCTCTCGATTTCTTGGCGGCATCGGATAAGCCGTCGGCTATTCCCTGAGCCGTCGGCCGCACATATGTCAGGTGTTCACTATAGCCGACGCTTGTCGTACATGGTGCGTGGTTGACGACAGGCACGCAGCCGGTCGCCATCATTTCGAGCGGCAATAGAGACATGTTCGTAAATGACAGGACAAGTCCGGCGGCACAGTCGTTATACAGCTCGTTGAGTTCGGCGATCGACACGGTGCCGTGATTGATGTATGGAAACGGAATGTCGTAACGACTGACATCCCACCCTACCAAGTGAATCTCGTATTCCGGGTGTTGATCGTGAAAGACCTCGAGTGCCAGTACACCGAGTTCAAATCCACGTCGGGGCGTGACCGGGCGGGCGTAAAAAACTATCTTTTTACGCGCTTCTCGGTTACTGTATGTGTATTCGTTGCCCGTTACAGCCAGATCAAAGTTATCACACGTCATCCCGTACTCTGATTCAAGCTTCTGCTTCATCCAACCACCCAGCGTAATGCCATGGAGTCCAAACTTATAGGTGTTGTCTGCTAAGGTACTGTATGAACCCGCCGGATCAAACAACGGCTCAAAATCCTGTATGAGGTAGTATTTCTTAGCCGATATCGCGGCATTATAGACCGGATATGCCGTATGCCAGCTAGTAGCGAAGAGAGCGTCACACGGCTCAATTTGCTTGAAATCATAGATGATTTCAGCCGAAACTTCGGGATAGTGCATTAGATTGTCGCGTATCTCTTGCTCAGAGGAAATCTTGCCAGGATCATAGATATACAGCCGGCATACATGACCATGCGACTCCAACCCAGCAACAATTCTTAGGATTGTCGTGTGCCCACCTGATACGGAACCCATCGGCGGAATTACCCACGATATTTTCATATTTTTCGATGCGACTGAAGCTACTGCTTCGTCGAGCTTCTTTTGAGGACGAGAGGCTGCTATGAGATCTTTCTTAGCAACTGGCCAGACAATATGCATCGGTTGATCTTCACGCCGTAGCTCCCGCACTTCGCGAGCCCACTCATCATTGCGGTCGGCAAGCTGCTTGATTGTCGCGTCTCTTTCCCGGATCACATTTGCCTGATCCTCCACTTTGCGCGGGAGCAGGATAACGCCGAACAACCAGCTAAACGGAGGGGCGTGGCGGATCTTTTTTAGCATTCGCTGGGATTCGCCACTTTTTTTCATCATTCACTCCACCGTGCTTTAACATTGAACATCCCGCTCTGAAAGGTAGGCTCGTCAACTACTTTGACTTTCGGCGTTGTTGAGCCATAGGTGGTGTCAAATGCGTCGATCAAATCCGGAATTTCATTTGATGGCCACTTGCAATAAGTATAGATGGCCGCGGCTACGATGTACTCGCCTTTATTAAGCTGTCCACCTTCAAAGGTACACGTAAGACTATGTTCTCCTGTTTTCGGTCTGAATTTCTCTAGCGCCTTGGTCGTGTTGATGCCGCAAAGATAACGACCTTCTTGATTTGTCAAAAACACGTTGAATTGTATTTCTGTCGGCCTGACAACCGTATAATCAACTACTACTTCAAACGAGTCACTTTGAGACAGAGTGACAAGCTTCTTGTTTTTGCCTTTTATGTACATGTCGTTAATACGGACATCCGGATCGGCGGGTCTGGCAGAAGCAGAGCCATCGCGTGCCGAGTCGCTACCGGGAAGGTTCGCCACTTCGTAGCGAAGCGCAACTTCGCGTGGCTTGCCAATCATCACAACCTTTGAGTCTTCGATCATGAGCGCCCGATCGCAAAAATCCTGAACCGCCCCCATATCATGCGTGACGAAAACGACGGTTTTTCCAGATTTTTTAATTTCTTTGAAAACCTTGTAGCATTTCCGTTGAAAATTCGCGTCTCCCACAGCCAATACTTCGTCAATCAGCAGAATATCGTTGTGCGCTTGGATCGCAATCGAGAAGGCCAATCGGACTTGCATCCCGCTCGAATAGTTTTTGAGCTTCTGATCCATGAATCGCTCCAATTCCGAAAAGGTAACGATCTCATCATACTTTTCATCGATTTCTTTTTCAGTAAGCCCCAGAATCGCTCCGTTCAAATAGACATTTTCTCGGCCAGTAAGTTCCGGATTGAAACCGACACCGAGCTCGATAAACGGTGTAAGTTTACCGTCTACTGTAATTTTGCCACTGGATGGCACGTAAATATTTGCCAGCAGCTTCAATAGCGTACTCTTACCGCTCCCATTGCGCCCGACGATCCCGAAGAACTCGCCGCGCTTGACTTCGAAATCGATGCTGTCCAAGGCTCTGAAACGTTCATAGGTTTTCTTTTTGTGAAAGTTAAGGAGGGTTGATTTGAGGCTGGAATGTCTCTCGTGTGGCAGCTGGAACTCTTTCACGAGATTCTGGACGGATATGTGTGGTTTTTCGCTCATGTTATAGATCCTCGACAAAATATTTAGCTCGACTACGGAAAAAGGCGTATCCACCCACAGTCAGAACGATCACGATGACAGTCGGCAATCCATAGCTCAAGAAGGGTGGAAGTATCTCGTGTGTCGTCAAAGTAACAGGAGTAATGAGGATTTCCCTGAAATCCTGAATGATCTGTGCGAGTGGATTCAACGCAAGAATCTGGGCGATCCTAGGATGGCTATTATAGGCAAGAGTAAATGCGTAAATGATCGGTGTAGCGTAAAACATCATCTGTAGTATGATCTCCCATATCGGCGCGATATCACGGAATTTAACGTAGAGAGCCGAAAGAAAGAATGATAAACCGAGGGCGAGCAGTGCAAGCTCAATGAATAGCACCAACACCAACGGAAGCATAGTCCAATTGATATCAACACCAAATACCGCCATAAAGACCACAACGATGATCAAATTGAGTGCCAGGTTAATGGCGGCGGACAATATCGTCGATATGACGACCGATATCTTTGAAATACTGACCTTGCGGATGAGATCGCCGCGCCCGACGATTGAACCAAGTCCCATACTCGTAGCTTCGATGAAAAACGTCCAGATAACGATACCCAGCAGTAGATAAACGGGGAAATGAGGCACTCCCTTGCCCGTAGGAATTATGTAAGTGAAGACCACGAACAAGATACCGAACATCATGAGCGGCTTGAATAGCGACCAGAGATAGCCCAGCACGGAGTTTTGGTACCGTAGTTTAAAGTCCGTGACGACCAGCTGCTTCAACAGCGTGCGCCTCGCCTCGTGAGTATTATTTGCCATACTTCTTTATAACCTTTTCTGTTATCTGGTTTTGCGCTGCAATACTATTGTAGTATGTTACTAACTGGTCAGTAATAACCGGCCACGTATATTTTTCCGCCTCTTTGAGCCCGTTTCGCGCCAATTTCTCCCGCAGCTTCTTGTCCTCGAATACTCGTTCAATCGCATGAGCCAGCGCCGGAACATCGTCATGATCAACCATGAGGGCAGTTTTTTCGTTAATACAGAAATCCCGGTTACCATGCGAGTCAGTACAAATAACAGGCGTCCCCGCGGCCATAGCTTCAAGAACCGGCAGACAAAATCCTTCGTGTCGTGAAGTCTGCACAAAGACTGTCGATTCGTTATAGAGCGTGTTCACTTCTTTGTCACTCGGCTTAAATCGGTAGGTTATTTTGTCATCAAGACTCTTCATGTCCGGTTCGGAACCAAATAGCCACATATCCGGTCGCTTGTCGCCAAGCTGCTTCCAGGACTTAAAAGTGAAATCAAAGTTTTTCTGGAAAAACGTGCGCCCTACTGCGAGTAGTACGTTGTCGCGTTTTTTAACTTTAGCAAGACGCCTATATATTGTTTCGTCATATCCGCAGGTGATAAGCTCTGCCTTGAGGCCAAGCTGCATAATCTCATCCAGATTGTAGCTGGAGGTCGTGAGATTCTTGAATTCCTTGCGGTAACAGGAAATTACCGTGCGTTGCGCGTCGGGATCATTCGGGTAGAACCAGCTCTCAATTTCCTGAAGGAAGTTGACGGCAATACCCCTTCTAACTGATGATATCCAGACGGGAAACGCCGTCTCCCACCATGTCGCAACTTTGATCGCTTCCTCATTTTCGAGTGCGTCTATGAGGCGCTGGTAATTCTTGAAGCCACGAATCGGAACTTTATTCGGCCATACAGTCTTGTCGTCAAGTGCCCATATTTCCGTTGCAAACCCCTTGTCTGCCAGACGATTCGCGTGCTCAACGACTATTTTGATACCGCCACTGTAGCCGAGCGTTTGAAGAACGAAGATAATGCGAACTTTTCCGCTCTTGTCTTTTACGTTGCGACGATCGAACCATTCGCCCCACTTCTCCCAAAAATACACAACTGCCTGTCGCTCCTTTTCACCGATAGTTTTATTTTTGGCACGGCTCGCCGATTCATGATGGGTCAGCGATGAAGCCGGGAAGTACAACGTGCGATATCCCGCTTCCCACGCCCGGAGACAATAGTCGGCATCCTCAAACGCAAACGCAAACCCTTCGTCTAGAATACCGATTTTGTCCATCAGTTCCCGTTTCACGTATTGGCAAGCTCCTGTAATCGCAGTACAGTATTGTGGCACATTTGCTGGCCCATAGTCCTTGTCTTGGAAGCGGTAATAGTGGTCAAACCATTCAGTGTCTTCGGTGTTACGATAGCTACCTGCGCTCTGTATGCGCCCATCGGGATAAAGCAGTTTTGGACCTACAATACCCACATCTTCGCCGAACTCATACGCTCCGTACTGCAATGCTTTGAGCCAGCCAGGATGAGCCTCGATATCACTATTGAGAATGATGGCGTCATTATCTTTGGGGACCTCGCGGAGACCCATGTTGACTGCTTTCGCGAAACCCCCGTTCTGCTCCCGGAAGATGATCCGTGTCTTGCTATCAGCGAGGGTGCGCAGTTTTTCGCGATTGTCTTCCTCGCAATAATCATCAACTATGATAATCTCGTAGTCGTCTTTCGCGCATGTTGTATGGATACTTTTAACGCACACTTTCAATAGCTCGTAATCATTGTAGCTGGGTATGACGATCGATACTCTCTTATCAATATGCCAGGCCTTTACGGCCGCCGGGTTAACGCCGCTCACTACTCCATTCGGAAAATGGTGTTTTGCTATCCCGTTGCCGGAAATGCGGATCATCTCCCGTTTTACTTTGGCGAGTGTTGCCTGCAGACCATGCTTGACCGGATATTTGGCTGCAGCCAACAGAGTCTGTGGGAAGTTTTTTCCTTTATAAAAATTATCACGGGTAATATGGGTGGCTTTTAGAACAGCTTTTTGAGCAGTTTTTAAGATGATCTTGATTTTACGCTTCATAACCCCGTCACATTTAGCATTAATAATTCTGTCTTATTATATACTACTGATATAGCCAAAGACATGGGCTATCAGGTAATGAACAAGGAGTTTCTAGATATGGAACTTGACGAAGTTTTACAGAATGTTTATAAAATTATTTCTTCTCAAAGATTTTCGATTTTCGAAGAAAATCTCACAAAGCCCTGGGGTGGATACATCCGACTTAAAAATAATGACGCGACTCGCTTTGCGGACACATACTTCCCGGGGCATCATTTTGATACATATGAAAATCTCAGCCCAAAGTTTTTACTTGTAGCACCAGGAAAACGTCTCTCTTGGCAAAAGCACGCACGCCGCGCTGAGCTCTGGACGGTTCTCAAGGGGCCAGTGGGCGCCAAGATTAGCGACAGTGACGAAGAACCCGCCGGTACAACCATCCTACAGGAGGGTGAATATATCGAATTCGACACCGAGGTACGTCATCGCCTGATCGGACTTGATGGTTGGGGCATTGTCACTGAGATATGGAAGCATACCAAAGCACCAGAGCTCTCAGACGAAGATGACATCGTCCGCATCCAAGATGATTTCTCTCGATAGTATCGTGTGATGCTAGAGTAGTTATATGCGACTACTTGAATACGAAGCCAAATACCTCCTGAAACAGTTTGGGGCGGTGGTGCCGACGGGCTCGATAGTTCAACGCGACGTATCAACGACGGTGCGTGCTGACTTCCCTCTGGTCGTCAAATCTCAGGTGCCGGTCGGTGGTAGGGGAAAAGCCGGGGGCGTCGTTGTCGTTGACTCTATCGAGGAGCTACAGGCGGCAACCGAAAAGATCTTCGGCTTGCAGATCAAGGGCTACACCCCTCACACCCTCTTGCTCGAACCGAAACTATCGATCGCTCACGAATACTATCTCTCGCTGCTCATAAACCGCGAGACCTCATCTATCCAACTTGTCGCACATGCCCAGGGCGGGATAGAGGTTGAAAGCCAGACTGGATTTAGTAGCTGGGACTTAGAGGTTGGGGAAAACGACTTCGCAAGTATCGGCCAGCAATTAGCAAAATTGTACGACTCACCTGGTGATGCGTCTCAATTAGAAGCTATCGCTGGTAAGCTCTACGAATGTTTCGTGAGCAACGACGCCACACTTCTCGAAATAAACCCGCTGATCAAGATGACCGATGGCGTGTACGTCTGCGCCGATGCCAAGATGGAACTGGACGATGCAGCCAGTTTTCGGCACAAAGATTGGGGTTTCGAGAATAAGCCGGGTGATGCCAATTTCGTCACACTCGATCGTGAGGGCGACGTGGCAACGATCGCTAACGGTGCTGGACTCGCCATGGCGACCGTTGATGCGGTGGCCAGTTACGGCATGCGCCCGGCCAACTTCCTCGATGTCGGAGGTGGTGCCAACAAAGAAAGCGTACTGCGCGCCTTCACCCGCATCATGGAGTATCGTTCCGTCAAAGCAATCGTCATCAATATATTTGCCGGCATCACCCGCTGCGACGAAGTTGCCCGGGCCATCATCGCCGCAAAATCAGAGATCGATACGCTCCCACCACTGTTCATCCGTCTCGCCGGTACGAATTTCGAGGAAGCCGCCCAGCTACTCAAAGAGGAAAATATCCCAACACTCGCGACACTCGAAGCGTGCCTGAGGGCGGCCAAAAAGGAAATTAAATCATCATGAGCCCTTCTCTATTTACTGCCAAAAACGTCATCGTCCAGGGTATCACGGGAACGCACGGTGCGTTCCACACCAAGGCCATGCTCGATGCGGGTACTCATATTGTTGCTGGGACGAGCCCGAACAAAGCCGGCGAGAGTGTGCACGGCGTCCCGGTATATAAGACGGTTGCTGATATCCAGACGGCTGGCATCAGTACTGACATCTCCGTTGTCTTTGTGCCCGCCGCCTATGCTCGTGATGCGATGTGCGAAGCTATCGACGCTGGTGTGCCACTCGTCGTCACGATCACCGAGGGCGTTCCGGTGCATGACATGTTGGCAGTGAAAGAGCGGGCAGCCAGCGCTGGCACTGTCATCCTCGGCCCTAATTGCCCAGGCGCGCTCCTGCCTGGCATCAACAAGCTCGGCATCATCCCGGCAAATATGGGACTGGCCTCAAACCAAGCGGGCTCTGTCGGCATCGTCAGTCGCTCGGGCACATTGACCTACGAAGCCATGGCTGGCCTCACAGCGGCTGGCGTCGGTCAGCGCTATGTTATCGGGATTGGTGGCGACCGGATCAGGGGGATTGATTTCACCGACTGTTTGGAGCTGTTTGAAAAGGATAACAAGGTAGATCGAATCGTGCTGATCGGTGAAATCGGTGGCACCAGCGAACATATGGCCGCAGCCTACCTCAAGACGAGCGTGACAAAACCGGTCTACGCCTATATCGCCGGGCACCAGGCACCCGCTGGCATACAGCTCGGGCACGCGGGCGCGATCCTGGGCGGTGAAGACGAATCGGCCGGCGCAAAGACAAAGAACTTAGCAGATCACGGCGCAATCACCGCAGACAGTATTACTGAACTAAT
>OFQX01000481.1_pt1 | contig 12276 bp, 10 predicted proteins | sample 1542951 | NCBI WGS metagenome assembly OFQX01 (sample SAMN07774215, study PRJEB24372) | wastewater metagenome | isolation source: WWTP Novara (Effluent) | place: Italy: Novara | collected 2015-12
GTGAAAAAGGGCTAAAGTCTGTTTACTCACAGTATTTGGAAAACAACAAATTAACACCAGAGCAAGAGGCTTCTATAATATCTGCTGCTGCAAATATCACAAGCATAAAGTCAATTTCTATTACAACGGGCATTAAATACATCAAGGTGGCAGCCTTCATTTATAAGCGCCGGATCAACCTTAACAAGCCGGTAAAGAAAGAAATTGAAGATTACGAGGTGAAAGAACCGATAATTAGACCGCCCGCTATTTACAGTAATAAAAATTACGCAGCATAGCAATTAAGAGACGGTGAACTTTTTAAAAAATAAAAATGATATACAGAGATCACTTTCAAAATTACAAGGGGTATCAAATACCAAAAGCGCAATTAATTATTGCTGATATACCGTACAATTTAGGTAATAATGCCTACGCATCTAATCCTGCATGGTATAAGGACGGAGATAATAATAATGGGGAAAGTGAATTGGCAGGTAAAAATTTCTTTGATACAGACGAGGATTTTAGACCTGCTGAATTTATGCACTTCTGCAGCACTATGTTAAAAAAGGAGCCAAAAGAAAAGAACGACGCCCCTTGCATGATTGTTTTTTGTGGGTTCGACCAACAAATGTATTTGATAGAACTGGCTAAAAGGTACGGGTTAAATAATTACATAAACCTTGTTTTCCGTAAAAACTTTTCGGCTCAAGTTCTTAAAGCAAATATGAAGATTGTGGGTAACTGTGAATATGGGCTTGTATTATACCGTGAAAAATTGCCAAAGTTCAGGAATAACGGTAAAATGATATTTAACTGTATTGATTGGCCTCGTGATAATGAAAGCGAAAAGATACACCCAACTCAAAAGCCAGTAGAGATAAACGACAGAGTGCTAATAAACTTTACAAAGGAGTGAGATTGAGTATTAGATCTGTTCTGATGAAGCTGAAGTAATATGGCGTCATGTTATAAAAACGATAGGAAATGTATGATGATGGAATTAGATCCTAAGTACTGTCAGGTAATAATAGATAGAATGATTAAGCTAGATCCAACACTAGAAATAAAAAAGAACTGATTATCCTATAACCCCATAGATAATGGATAAAAAAGAGTGAGTAAAAGAGTGAAGACCGCAGAACAAACACTTAAAACCATTTGCAAAGTGACAAACGGCACCTGCAGAGTTAAAGAGTGCATGACGAGAAAGAAAAAAAGAAGCCAAGAAGATTATGGATATGGTTATGCAATTCTGATGAATGACTGTAGATGAATTAAAAGCTATAGCAGATAAAAAGAAATGATCTCTAACCGTAATGGAAGCAAGACTGATGAAGTATGTCAGTAATGATAAATATTTAATAGACTGGCTAGACAGACATATAAGTAAAGCGCCAACTCAAGTAACAGGAGACGATTGACCGATAAATATAGATATACAATCTGCTAGTATAGATGATTTACTTAAACTAATCAAAGCTAAGTAATGCAAGAGGTACATCACTACAAAAACGCATTAATAACGATAAGTGATTATCTAAAGGAGACCTCCACACCCATTAGACAAGTGACACTACTAGAGTACCAACAACGAATAGGAAGTCAGATAGACTGCTTATGAGAGCAAAGCAAGAGATCCCAAGACAGAATGATAGTCCACATACAAATAGGCACTAAGCACGATATACTAAACAGCCCCCACTTGTAATATTTGACAATATCAGTATGCAAAAGACAATTAACTTTGTCTTTTTTTTCATATAATGAGTACACTCGTAAGCCTAAGAGAACAGCTCAACGACATAACTAGAGATCCTAACAATAGGATACGACCTTTGACCACAGTCGATAGAGCAATAAACAGTTGATACCAAATGGTCCAACAAGACCTAGAGAATTTCATCGATGACACAAATTATACCTATACAGCCAGTACAATTGCAGGTACTCAAGAGTATGCGCTTCCGTCTGACTTTCTTACGCTACAAAGTGTTATGTATAACAACATAGCATTGTTACCAACCGAGAGAAAGAAAATCATCGAGAGTGACCAAAACACAACGACAGGAAGCCCAATCTACTACTATGTAAGAGGAGGTAATATCTGACTATATCCGATACCAAATGGAGTATGAACATTAGTAATAGACCAAACTAAAACACTCCCGACTATTACAACAAGTGTCAATTGTTCAGCACCCACACTATTAGATAACGCAATAATTAACAAAGCCGCAGCTTTACTATTCAAACAAGTAGCAAAATCTGAACGACAGATACGAGAGCAAGAGTATGAGAAAGAGATAAACAGTGCTAGGCTTAGCCTAAGATGAGATGAAAACCTCACCTATAACAAGACAGGATGAGAGCAGACGTTCTACTCACCAAAAAGCTATGGATATAATAGCTACGACTGATATTAGAGCAAATGTCAAGTTTGGCTAAGATAAGCCAAATCATAAAAAACTAGTGAGGAAAATTACCGAGGTTATATAAAAACTACAAGTATTAACTACAATATGTAAATGCATTACTTGACATATACTAAATTTATTATATTACTTATAAAACAATGAAAATCTATGTACAAAACAAACAAAGAGAAGCTACAATGATTGATACAGAAACAACACTCAATCGAGAAGAAAACTACTGTACACTATCAGGCACTAGGTTCGATGATAAGCCACTTGTTAATTTCTTTGATAATGAATTAGCAGATTTTGATAATGAATTAGCAGATGCTAACGAAATAACTGATGACAGTTGATTACAAGCATTATGGGATTTGTATGAAGCAGTACTTGGCAAGGCAGTACCAGCAAGATACAAGAACGATACTGAATGGCTTAATACTAAAATCAATGAAACTTTAACTTCAGCTGAGTAATCTATGCCAAAGATAAAACACTTCAATGAGTTTACTGGATGATTGAACGCTAACACTACAAATGTAGTAGGCGAGAAAGATTTAGTAATAGCAAAGAATGTATTTTATAACGCTGCAGGACAGCTACAAACGAGGAGAGGATACAGAACATTTGGAAGTCAGATAGGAAGCAGTCCAATCACCTCTTACTTTTCTTATAAAAGAGATGACACAGGACAGCAGGTAGCAGTATGCACTGCCTGAAGTAGTATGTATGCACTTACATCCTGAACACGAAACGCTATTGCAAACGACCTTATAGAGTTTGAGACAATGCCCTGAAGGACCACACAAAGAACTAGATGGGATTTTGTTGTCTATAAGAATACCCTGTATATGTGCGATGGAGTAAATCCATACTGTAGCTATGACTGAACTACATTCACAAGAATAGGAGTAGGATCATCAATAGTAGTTACTGCAGACAATACAACAGATACTTTCACTAAAGTGGCGCATTGACTAGCAGTGAACGATGAAGTATACTTCACTAGTACTCTCACAGTTCCGACAGGGATTACTACCAGTCAAGTATACTATATTCAGGCGGTACCGACAGCTGATACTTTCAAAGTATCTACTACGCCAAGCGGAACAGTATTAGACTTCACAACTAACTGAACGGGGACAGTCTACTATAATAAACTATCAGAACCGAGAATAAGATACTTAATGATAAACCAATGAGTATGCCGAAGTGCTTGAGAAGATAAAAACCCTATGTCTCTATACTACTCTGACCCATTGACCTGATTATCAAACCTTACTAACATCAACACTAATGTAGCAGTAATAGGGAGTGCAGACGATGGAATAATAAACTGATTAAGTGATTATGCCCAATGAGCTGTAGCTTTTAAGTCAGGTAAGATATACTACGCAAGCATTGCGACAGGATCATTTGTATCAGAAGCTATTGATTCACAAACAGGAGGTTATTCAGACAGAGCAATAGCACAAGTTAAGAACTCTCTTATGTACTATAACGAAAGATGACTTGACGACCTAGCAAAGAGGGTATGAGTAAACGGAGCAGGAGCAATTGAGAGTCAATCACTATCAAGCAAGGTAAGAGATCTATTGAATACAATTAAACCAATATCATATAACTCATCCGCAGGGCAATACATAAGAGAAGTGAATAACTACCATTTTGCTTTTGATAGCAACCAAGATGATATCCCTGACACAATGGTAGTCTATTCATCACTCACAGGAGGTCGGTCACAATATACATTCCCTGACTTATATGACACTGGATGATATATTGATAGCGAAGGCAACAGACAATACCTATTCACCAGTGCAGATGGATGACAAGTGTTTGAATATGAGTATTGATTTGATGACAACGGAACACCTATTGAGGTTGAGATCCAAACAAAGAACTTTGATTTCGGAGACCAAGCACAAGTAAAGACATTCTCATTTGTAGATGTAGTATGACGAAAGCAAGAGGGAGACGATATAAACCTATCAGTAATAGTAGACAAAGAAACAGTCGGAGAGTGAATTGTAACTGATAGAAATATTAACTTAGAATGATGAGCAGTAGGAGTAGGGATAAGACCAGTAGGAATAGATCCAGTATGATGAATAGGGGGTACTACATTCCTATATCCATTCACTGTAAGGATCCCGTTCTATTCAAGAGGATCAACGGTAGCATTAAACATACAAGCCGAATGAGTACAATTAATATTTGATAGAATGAGGGTATGAGTTGATGCAGAAACAATAGACGTATTTACTTATAATAATATATTATAATGGCTAATCTTACAGCTTCACTAGCACAAGATAACTACAAAAGCACACTATCACAGGCTTATAATTGAGCAGTCTGAACCATATATGTCAAGAATACACCGACAGTAACTTTCCCAGCAGGTAAAAAAGTATTTCTTACTATCAATCCTGAGAAAAGCAATATGCAAGTAGTAAGAGTATCTGCTCGAGATAGTGCATTGAAAACAATAACAGTTGATAGTATAGCAGTCAATAAGTGAAGTGGATCAGCATACACACAACAACCACACGCAGTAGGTAGTAAAGTAGTAATATCTATTCCATATGCAGTATGGGAAGAATTAGACACAGTAACTACTGATAAGCTAGACACAAACGGGTGAAACGGACTCTATTATGCAAGCACAGCAGCAAGAGATACAGCATTGTGAGCTAACTGAGTCCCAACTACTGACTACAGAATGGTAAGAGCTTGATCAACATTCTACAATTATAATCTCTGAACAGCTCAATGGGAAAGTGTAGACACTGGCACGCCTACTCCCACAATGACAACAACATCACTATGAACAGCTGAACTATGAACTCAAGCAGAAAATACAGCAGGAACAGCAAGTGGAAGTGTATGACCATTAGTCATAACACCAGACATAATGGCTACTACTATACAAAGAGGTGAACGATTGTATGCTGGAGCTAGTGCCACAGCTAACGATACTTATGTAGTAACAATGACACCTGCATTAGCGGCATATACAACTGGGATGCAAATATCATTCAAGACAGATGTAGCTAATACCGGAGCTTGTACTATCAATGTAAACTGACTATGAGCTAAAAACATAAAGACACTGGCGTGATCAGACCCCGTAACAGGAGAGATACCAGCAACCACGATTGTAGGCTTACAATATGATGGTACTAATATGGTGATACAAAATCCACCAGTACTAGCTACTGATGCAGAGGCTATAACGTGAACAGATATAAAGAAGGTTACAACACCATACCAACTAAAGACATTCACTAAGATAGTGTTATCTAACCTTACCAGAGATAGGAATGGAGCAAACTGAACAGTAACCTATACGCATAACTTATGAAGAACTCCAAGAATAGTAAAAGTAACAGCACGACTAGATAGTGGTACGTATAAGAGTATAGGGTACTATCAGGATTGAACTTCATATTGTATATATGATAATTGAACAAGTTGATGAACTCAGACATTCGCTATTGATGTCTCATATACTGCTTGAGGATGACAGAAAGGAGTTATACAAAACCTAACATCAACACAATTTGATATAGTATGGACCAAGGCTTGAGCCAGCGCTTGAACAATCAACTGCCTAGTAGAATGCTCTTAATTTAACATAAACTAAAACAAATATGGCAACAAAAAAAATGCTCACGCTTCCTTCACAGAAACTAGTGTTACCAACGCAACTCCCTTGAGATGTGACACAAAAAAGGATGATTGGTAATCCAACATTTACACCCGACTGAAAACAGATTACAGGAGGTTCAGGAGTTACTTATTCACTGAAGGATATGTGATGACAGGATACACCTTATACTACTACAGAGGTAGCAGGAGTAAAGGGATGACCAACATCAACACCACCACCAACTGAGAGCCTTGACAGTATACTTGCAAACAATAGATCGGCACAGGGATCAAGTACGCCCACAAGTAACGCAAGAGGCGCAACTAATGTTTCCACATACAGCATACCAAACGCTAAACTGCTTGCACAGTCTGGGTGACAGTCTGATAGTCTACCTTGAGCAATAAACCCAGAAGATAGAATCCCTTGAGTATATTACCCAACACCATTACCAACACCAAACACACCTACACCGACTAATCCAGTAACTAAAATTTCACTACAGAAGGCAGTGCCAATAGCCCCCGATATAGCACAAATTCAGCAGATGGATATAAACAATCTAAATGATACTATAGACAAGTTGCAAATCAAACAATCTAAAGAGCAACTCAGTGATGAGGAGCTATTGACATTGAGAAGAGCAACAAGGCAGCTTCAACAGTCTATGACACCACAATCACTCACTTGATGATTGGATGAAATGATAGCTAAGAAAGAAACTAATATCATTGAAACAACAAATAAACTAGACAAACAAAATGAGCAAGAACTTGCACAGTTTAAACAATCCCAAGAAGCATACAAACAATCAGAAATACAAGCTATAGAGCAAGCAGATGAAGAGCAAAAGAAAACACTATGATACATACTATGAGCGCAAGGAGCAGGGACAAGCTCTTTTTGAGCTGAACAAATAAACAAGATTACACAAAATTCATTACAAAAGAAACAAGTACTCGCACAAGCAGTACAAGCAAAGATTGATTTGTATGGATCTCAATTAAGAAAAGATAGTCAAGAAACAATTCAGACCCTACAAACAAATCTTGATAACCTGTATATGAAAGCAGCGGAATTTGATGTTGAGAACATAAAAGAACTAAATGCCTTCAATAAAGAACAATGAGCAAACAAAATAAAAGAAATAGATGATATGCTTGCCTTTGCACAACAACAACAGAAACTAGCTCTACCACTCACAGAAGCAGAAAAACAACAAGCACAAGCCTTTGCGGGTAACCTTTACGATAATGAGGGTAATTTTGATGATAAGACATTTGAGCTACTACAAAAGATTAACCCCAAATTAGCAATGGAAGCAGTATTGCAAGGATGAAGCATTCAAAAAGAAAGGATGAGCAATGACTTAGCTATGAAATGACTAGATGCAGATATTAAAAGAGCACAACTTAATAAGTTACTTAATCCAAATAAAGAGTATGACTACAAACAAGATAAAGATTGAAACCGAGTAGCTATAGACAAAAATGATCCCACAAAACAAATACCAATCGGATGAAGAGGGCAATGAAACCCAATTATATCAGATCCGACAGTGCAAACAAGTATAGCCCAATACTCACAACAGCAAAGAGGAAGAGCCACATTACAATGCGGAGAATTAGTAAACGACTATATAAAGAAAGAAACATGATCTAGATGATCACTAGGTAATTCATTTGCTGATAAGGTAGCATGAATAGAAGACATAGGCAGATCTGCTTCTCCTGTTGTATGATGAGTATTTGCATTCGATATAAAGACATCACAAGGTAACACATGACATACAGGTATAGTTACATGAGTAAACCCTGATTGATCTATAACAGTATTAGAAGCAAATAGAAAAGAAAATAGTGCTAATTGATGAGTACCTAGTCAAGGAACATACACACCAGAACAAGTAAGCAATATGGTATTTAGTCAAGCACCAAAAAACAATAATCTATCTTCTGTCGCTAAAGAAGCAATAAAAAGCTGACAAATAAACTGAACTCCTACAGTACAGTCAGGTATTATAGAAGAACTTGCAAAGGCTGGAGAGTTTGACAAATGAAAAGGTAATAGTACGTTCTATACCGCTAAGCCAGCAGTTAAAGATGAAATAGCAAACTTTGCTGAATGATACGCTAAACGGCAACAAGCTAAACAAATATTTAATAAGTTAAAAGCTGATTGAACATTATGATGAGCAACATGATGGTTTGATAACCTAGCCAATAAAGGTAAAAGATTTGCAGGAGAATGATCTTCTGATGTGAATAACCTTAATCAAATACTTGCTGAATCTCTATCAAAATATATGAACAAAATATCAGGAGCTACAGTGTCAGAAACAGAAGTAGAAAGATTGAGAGAGCAAATACCTAACCTATCGATGTGAGATAAACAATTTATAGATGCATTTGAGCAATACGATCAAAGTATGCAAAGATGATTAGATAATACTTTGACTAAATATTGATTTAATAGCTATGATGATGTAAAACAAAAAATATACTGAGATAATAAATCAGAACAACCAGCAAGCACAACTTGAACTACCCCAAGTAATCAATGAAGTAAAGATGCAGACTTAGATAAATTCCTAAATATATAATTTATACTGACAATTTAATCATGGCACAATATCAATCTATAGATCCAACTCTAGTTGCTATAAATGCAGCTAAAAAGGTTACGCCACAGGCAAAAAAACCAGTGCCAGCTTCACTTACTACCCCAGCACCCATTCAACCTTCGTTAAATCTCCAAACACAACAGCCACAAGCCATTTCTACGAATATAACACAACCGGTAGCAAATATTGGTGGTATTTCTTCACCTTTTGGAGCTCCAAATATTAATTCTACCCCAATGTTGTGATGAGCAACACCACAAGAGATAGGAACAAGAGCAACACAGCTTCAATCACTACCAAAACAAATCCCTGCAAGCTGACCAAGTATGATTATACCTAAGGATACTTTTAGAGAGAAAGTAATACAATGAAAACAAGCATGATTTACTAGTACCCAGATACTCCAAAGATATAAAGACAAATGATATAGTATAGAGTGATTAAATTTTGATGACTTTTTAGAGCCAACAGTGCAACAAACGCCATTACAATGACAACAAGCACCAATGCAAAGTGTATTGCAGTGAGCTAAAAATGTAGTATGAGCAACACTTGAAACAGCAACAGGGCTACCCAGATTAGCTTGATGACTAGTGGGTGAATGAGTTTGAGCTATAGCGAAAGGACTATGAGCAAATAAAGAAAATACTGATAAGCTAGTAGAAAGTCGAAAGCAATCACTAAAGAATAATCAAGATATATGACAGAACAGAGAGAGTTGATTATTCAAGGGGACAAAATTAGCAGGTGACATTATAAATACCGCTACTCCTATGTGATTTAGTAAAACAGCTACTTTAGGTGAAAAGATAGGTAGTATACCACAAGTAGCCAACATAGTAAATAAGATACCGAAGTGATTAGTTGGGAAAGTAGCGAAAGGAGTAGCTGGGTGATTAGCAGATGTATCTAAGTTTGCTGGTATAAGCGATTCTAGACTGCCATCTCCAAAAGAGCTAGCTATATGAGCTACTATATGATGAGTTGCTCCGCTTGTTTGAGCTGGTATTAGTAAACTAGCTACTAAAAAGCCTAAAGTAGTAGAGGATGTAGTATGACAAGTTATCCAGTGATCCAAAAAAGATATAGCCCCAGCAGTAGAAACATTATCAAAGATAGATACGAAAGGAGTTAAGACTTATGAGCAGTTATGAACTAAGGTATCCGAAGCAAATAAGAAACTTATGCAAGCTGTAGATTGAATACTAGAGAACGATAATAGATTAGTTACTCCAGATATGTTTGTAAAGACTGTTAAAGCTGGCGATCAAGCTATTAATACAAATTATGTCACTAAAGCCATAGATCATCTTGATGAACTATATACAAAAATAGATGATATAGAGTCGCAAGCAATGATAAAGAATACTAAGTCTTTATTTGGGCAATGAAAGTTAAAGTTGAAAGATATAAATGATGTGTTAAGAATATACTCAAGCGAATTCTGAGATAAAGCATTCAGTAAGGCTACACAAGAACCATTGACTAGTGTATCAGCACAACAATACGAAAATGTAAGAAAATGAGCAAAAGAAGCATTAAGGTCTTATTTTACAGATGATTGATTAAAGCTATTGGATGAGCAATACTCTAAGTGAGCTAAGACATTGGAGCTAGTAAACAAGATGTCAGATAAAGTACAAAAATTACAACAAAAAATCACTGATAGACCATTCCTAGAAAAAGCAGGTAGACTGCTTGGAAGATGAGTAGATTTTATTACTTGATGAGGGTTGAGATGATTATTGACTTCATTCCTGCCATCTAATATCGGCAATAAGGTTATGAACTCACTAGACTTACAAGAGAGATTAGTATCAAACTTGGATGAGATAGAGAAATTAGTGAACAAAGTAGATATGTGAACAGCTAGTAAAATTGATTTAGAACTTATTAAAAAATATGCGACGACTCTTACTACTATTGGTGGCGCTAGCTTGGGCAAACCCCCATCGTTAAATAAATAACCATAACTATTTTGTTTAATAGCTTAGTAGTTATAAAGCCCACACTTTACTTTTTTGACAATATCAGTATGTCCATACAAGAACAAGCTACAAGAGAACTGGCTTGTAGACTACTAGAGGAGAAGTTTGCAACTCAAAGGAATAGTTTATATGAATTTCTATTATACTATCGAGAAGTAGAAAAGAAGATCAAACTAGATGAGAACCGACATATTAAATTAATATGCGATAGACTAGAGGATGTATTCTATTGAAGGACTAAGAGATTAATGATCAATGTCCCTCCTAGAAGTCTCAAGACAGAAATAGTATCAAGGATATTCCCAGCACGATGTCTTTGAAAGAAAAATGAACTGAAGTTTATGGGGATAAGTTACTCAAGCTGACTATCTCAAGACAATAGCGCAGACTGTAGAGCTATATATGAAAGTGATACTTACAGATCAGTATTCCCAAGGATTAGCCTACTAAAAGATGATCAAAATACAAAACAGCACCGAGAAACAATAGCAGGATGACAATACTACGCTAGTGGAGCAACTGGAACGATTACAGGGAAATGATGTGATATAATGGTTATAGATGACCCACTAAAGCCAGATGATGCAATGAGCGATGTTGTAAGGGTGGGTGTAAATAATAACTTTCACAATACTCTTGTGAGTAGATTAAACAATAAGACAGAGTGAGCTATAGTAATAATAATGCAAAGGCTACACGATGATGACCTTTGCTGACACCTTATAGACTTGGAGGACCAGTGAGGAGAGATACGAGATAAACTGATAATACAAGGAATTGCAGAAGATGATGAGGATCACAGAAAAGCAGGAGAATCGTTCTTTGAGAAGAGGTTCCCACTAAGCATACTAAATCAAATAAAGAGACAAGATGCGCAGGTATTTAGTAGTCAATACCAACAACAACCAACAAATAAAGAAACGCAGGAATTCCATCAAGAATGGTTCAGATATCATTGAACAGAAGCACTACCAACGCCCTGATGACTAAGAATATTCACTACTGTAGATCCAGCATTCAAGCTATCACAAAGTAATGATGAAAGCTGTATAATGACAGCCTGATTTATAGGGGATAAGTGTTATATACTAGAGTATACCGCAGGTAGAGTAGATGCAATGAAGATGCAAGATAAGATAATATACCACATAAGAAAACGAAAGCCAGAAAAGATAGGAATTGAAGCATTCCAAGCACAAACAATGATTAAGACGTTCCTAGTGAATGAGCTACAAAAACAATGACTGTATTGTGATATAGAGGAGATAAGACAAACAGGAGATAAGTTAAGTAAACTAAGAAAACTGGTTCCGCTATATAAGCAATGAATGATATATCACAAGTATGATATGGAAACACTAGAAAATCAATTGATAAAATTCCCTAGATGAAAACACGATGATATAATAGATGCTTTGCAAATGCTATATGATATGTATCAACTAGTGCCAAACAATAGAGCATTCAAACAACAGTTTTATATTGACTACGACCCGAACTGAAATCCTATTTATAACAACTACTAAATATGTTGAAATTGACACAAGAACAACAAAACAAAATAGTACTTCATGTGAGGGAGACTTTCAGTGATTATGAAACAAAAAGTCA
>OFQX01000482.1_pt1 | contig 12246 bp, 14 predicted proteins | sample 1542951 | NCBI WGS metagenome assembly OFQX01 (sample SAMN07774215, study PRJEB24372) | wastewater metagenome | isolation source: WWTP Novara (Effluent) | place: Italy: Novara | collected 2015-12
GCCGACATTGCCCGCGATGCCGACAAATCCACGCTAGACCTGTCCGGTAGTCAGCAGAAGCTATACGACCTGATGACCTCTGCGAATTGGGCAAAGATGCCCGATGCGTGGAAGCAAACGGCACTCGCTCAGTTTGAAGCGGCTCGGGCTGCCGAACTGAATGCCAAGTTCCTGAAAGACGTCGAAGCGCAAAGCATCAAGAATGTGGCCGCGAATCAGGCGATGTTCGACCAGGCGCAGACGTTGCAGAAGCAGGCCGAACTCTACGGCATGACGGCTTCGCAGATCAGCGTGATGGAAGAAGCGAGGCTGGAAGATGCCATCGCACTCGCTACGCAAAACGGTGCCTATCCGGAACACATCGCTTTTCTTGAGCAGGAGCTCGAAGCCCGCAAAAAGCTGAACGCAGCTTATGAAGAAAACGAACTTAAGCGCCTTTTGTCCGGCACCAAGTCACAGGAAAACAAGCGCAAGGAAGCCGACCGAGCAACTCTTGATCGAGGACTAGCCAGCGGAAAAATCACCAAGGATGAATACGACGAGGCGATTGCCAAGTTCAAGGAATCCACAGATGAAATGAGTGAGTTCTCAAAGCAGGCTGCACGCAACATGCAGGATGCAATGGCTGAATTCTTCATCAATCCGACGAAGGATGGGATTGAAGGAATGGCCGATTCGTTCGGTAAGACAGTGCAAAAGATGATTGCGCAAGCGGCATCTGCGCAACTGATGAATCTGCTGTTCGGCGATATGGGTAAGACAGGAAAACTTGGAACTGACAGCCTCGTTGGTGTCGGACTATCTGCATTAACTACCGCGTTCGGCTTCCACGAAGGCGGCATCGTCGGTTCCGGCGATCACTCATTCACTCGCACCGTTCCCGCTTCCCTATTCAACAACGCTCCTCGATACCACTCCGGTGGAATCGTTGGTGACGAGGTGCCGGCCATCCTCAAGAAAGGCGAGCGCGTATTGACCAAGGAACAGCAGCAAGGCATGGGCAACGTCGTTATCAATATCAATTCGTCCAATGGCGATCCTGCCGAGATTCGCCGGGCAGCAGCAGCCGGTGCGAGAACAGCGCTAGGCGCAATGAACGGGGCGCGTCGTTATGGCTGATTTTCTCGAAGAACGCATCTCTGCCGACATCCTAACTGGCGCTGGCTATCAAGATGATTACTCAGTCAATGTCGTGACTGATTCCGGCGGAAATGAATACCGATCTCTGTATCACCCATTCCCAGTTCGCAAATTCGACATTTCATACCTGCTTGATAAGCAAGGCATGTGGGCGCAGTTGCTTAACCTGTATCACCGCGCGCATGGGAAATATGGCGGCTTCCGCATCCGGGCGATTGATGATTACAAGTCCTGCGCAACCAACCAGACTCCTACCGCATTCGATCAGCCAATGGGCCTTATCTCAACTGGCGTTTATGAGCTGAGAAAGTATTACGGACTCGATAAATCAGCCGGGGCTACAGGCTACCCCTATCGAAAAATCAAAAAGCCGGTATCTGGAACCGTCAAGGTCGGCATTCAGTCTTCAGAAATCCATTCTTCAATGTGGTCAGTAGATACGACGACAGGGATTGTCTCTTTCGCTGCTGACAAGACTTTCGCCGTAACTGCAATCACCAAAGCAGCAAGCGCCGTCCTGACAATTGGATCGCACACGATCATATCTGGAACGCACGTCCATATATCTGGCGTTTCAGGTATGACGCAGATCAACGGACAGCGGGCAATGGTGACTGGTGTTGGCGCTACCACAATAACCGTAGCAATCGACTCAACCGCTTATTCTAACTACACCAGCGGTGGGGTGATTCATACCAATCCGCAATCTGGAGAGCAGGTTACTTGCGGATTTGAATTTGATACGCCGGTCAGATTCAACACGACGTTGCCGGTAGGGCAAGACCATTTCAATTACCGCTCGCTTGACGGTATCGAACTCATTGAATTGCTAAATCCATGAAATCGACCGTTTCTCCATATCAAACGTCTGCGACATGCGTCCGTATTGAGTGCCTTAACGGTGTAACTGTCAGGCTGACCGCCTACCCTTACGACCTGACCATGAGCAACGGCGCGGTCTATAAGACCGACTACGGCTATGAGCCGACGGCCTGGTCTTCCTCCTCCTCTTTCTCGCCATCCGCGCTCGATCTGGAGGGCATCGTCACCACCGCCGGCATCAATCGAGACACGCTCGCCAGCGGGGTTTTCGACAACGCCCGCGTCTATATCTTCAAGTGCAGTTTCCTGGCGCCCATTGAAGATTACGAACCGATCGGGGCCGGCTTCTTAGGCAAATCAACGCGCATCGATCACCGTTACAAGATCGAAGGGCTGGGGCTGGTGGATGCGCTTAGCCAGACGGTCGGAAGCCTTTATACCGCATCCTGCCAGCGCACCTACGGCAGCGCCGCCTGTGGCATCAGCCTGGCTAGTGTGACGGCAACTGGAACGCTGAGCGCAGTTACCAGCAACCGAGTGATTCGTGACGCCTCGCGGGGCGAAGCTGCCGACTGGTTCGGCGCCGGACAAATCCATTTTACCAGCGGGCCGAATGTCGGATTGAAGCCGCTGGAAATCAAAAGCTACGCAGCCGACGGCACGATTACCACCTTCGACCCGTTCTATTACGCACCGTCAATCGGAGATTCCTACGTGATGGTCAAAGGTTGCCGCCGCCGTGAATCCGATTGCGTCGCTCAGGGGAACATCATCAATTTCTTCGGCTTTACCCGCATCCCGACGGGCAGCACTTACGCGACGATAGGCGGTGAATGATGCGTGACCAGATCATCGCTGCTGCCCGGTCGCATATCGACAAGCCATTCCGCCATCAGGGCCGCGCCGCGCAGGGAGTACTCGATTGTGCAGGGCTGGTCGTTGCCGTGGCCGATGCCATCGGCGCCGATTACCTCGACCAGCAAGGATACAGCACGCACCCATCCAATGGACTGCTCGAATCGGCGCTCGATGCACAGCCGTGCCTCTTCCGCGTGCCGCTGTCCGACATGCAGCCGGCTGACGTGCTGCTGATGAAATTCGCCAGCGATCCGCAGCACCTCGCCATTTACATCGGCTTCAACCCGGTCTATCAGGACGATGGAATCGTCCATGCCTACGCTCAGGCGCGCAAGGTCTGCGAGCACCGCCTGACCGATGAATGGCACGCGCGCATCGTGCGCGCCTATCGCTTCCAGGGGGCTGCATGAGTACCGTAGGGCAGGGCGCAGGCTACCTCGTCGGGGCCATTGCCGGGTCGTTCATTCCGGGTGTCGGAACGATCATGGGCGCCCAGATCGGCGGCATGATCGGCGGCTATCTCGACCCGCCGAAGCAGAAGGGGAACAAGCCGCAGACCGACTTGTCCGTGCAGACGGCGACCTATGGCGCACCTATCGGCACCGGCTATGGCAATTATGCCAAATACGGCAATCTGTTCTGGGTCGAAGGCAACAAACTGCGGCTGGAAACCGGCTCGTCAGGCGGTGGCAAGGGCGGCCAGAAGAAAGCCACGCCGGATGAAATCTACGGCACCTTCGCCATTGGCTTCGGCGAAGGCGAGATCGCGGCCTTCGGTCGCATCTGGTGCAATGGCAAGCTGGTCTATGACCCGACCTCTGGCACGCTTGGCGCCAAGATGGCGAATGGCGACGTTGCCGGAAACCTAACTTTCTACACCGGCAGCGCCACGCAGCTGCCCGATCCGCGCATGCAGGCCGACATTGGCGCCACGCACACCCCCGCTTATCGCGGTCTGCACTACATCGTCTTCAACGACTGGCCGATGGCCGACTACGGCAACACGCTGATGGGGGTGCAGGTCAAGGCCGAAATCATCAATTCGGCCACGGTCGTGCAATACGTTCGTCATTTTTACGTCGATAACGTTATTCCAGACACGACCACTTATCCGGGCGCAGCGGCGACTGAATACGGATATTTCAACCCGCGATTTTCGGGCGGCGTTTTCATGTGCGACAAATCCAGCGCGGTAAATGGCTATGCCTTTACCTATGGCATATCGTCCGAAGGGGTGGTGCTCTGGCGACAGGCTGGCGGCGATGTGACTGGAGAATTTGGTTACATCGGCCAGATAGATGCCGGCTCGGTGATTTATGTGGGGGGGTATACGGGCGTCTTTGAAATTGCCGGGGCGACGTTCAAAACGAAAACAGCGGACGCAAATAACACTTGCCACGGCATGGCGGTTGGGGCGGACGGTCGGCTTTATTCACTTGAGCGCGTCAGCGGCGCCTGGCTGTTCAATATTTATGATGGATCGACACTAGACCTGATTTCTTCCGGAACAAACAACCCAATCCGTCTTGGTGATATTCACATTTCCTTGCCGTGCATTCCTGGAACGAATGTTTCATTTTGTGTTGAATCAGACGGCACGCACGTTTGGACAGCGCAAGAAGGCGGAGGTAATTCAAATTTCTACGCATGCGAAATATCGACCTCTGGAAATCTGGATATTGTTCATTCCTACAATACAAGCTATGGCACGCCTGGCGACGAAAGTTATTTAGGGGCTTCTGCCCGGTTTGCCGCAATCGTTGCCGATAATGGAATCTGTTACGGAATTAACAATCACGGCGGATTTTTTGTCTATGACCGCATCAAGTCGCTGACAAAAACCAGCGTCACACTCGCCAGCATTATTCAGAAGCGTTGTTTGCTGTCCGGCCTGCTGTCATCTGGAGATATTGATACCAGCGCCATAACGCAGATGGTGCGCGGCTACAAGGTCGATAACGTCGGCTCGATCCGCAACTCGCTGGAGCCGCTGCAAGGCGCCTGGCCGCTCGACATCATTCCTTCTGGCTACCAGATCAAGTTCAAGCCGCGCGGCGCATCGCTTTTGGCAACAATAGACATTGCCGACCTTGGTGCTGTGTCCGGTAACGAAAAGATTGGCGACATCCTGACGCAATCGCGTGAGATGGATACCCAGTTGCCGGTCAAGGTTCAGATTACCTACATCGATGTCAATCGTGAATACGACAAAGGCACCGGCCCGGGGGCCTGGCGCACCAACACCGATGCGGTGAATGTGCAGGCCATCGATATGCCGATTGTTCTCAATGCGGACGAAGCCGCTGGCATTGAGGAAACGCTGCTTTACATGTACTGGATGGAGCGTGCTGAATTCAGCTTCACATTGCCACCAGTCTGGCTGGCGCTTGAAGTGGCCGATGTCATTACAGTAAATGAGCCGGGCGCCAGTTACGAGCTGCGCCTGACCGACATCAGCTATTTGCCCGATGGCCGCATGGAATGCTCGGCCAAGCTAAATAATCCGGCGATCTACACCTGGACAGCCAATGGGCAGGAAGGGCAGAGCACCGGGCAGGTGCTGACCTACCCGGGGGGAACCTTAATCAGCCTCCTTGACCTTCCTTGTGTCGATTCGACAACCATGAATACACCCGGATTTGTCGCGGCCATTGACGGTTATATGACGACGTGGCCGGGAGGAACGGTTTTCAGAAGCTCGGATAACGGAACGACATGGGCGGCGCTGAGTAGTCAAACTGCGCCGGGCAGCATGCTTGGCAGTATCGTTTCCCCGCCTTCGTCTGGCAGAACTGACAGTATAGATTCGGCTAATCAGCTGACCGTTCGATTCTTTTCGACAGCCAATCTTTCAATTTTGACCTGGCCCGAGTTTTACGCGGGCGGGAATCATTTTGCCATCGGCGCAAATGGTCGATGGGAAATCATTGGTGCAAAAACAGCGGTTGAAAACGCAGATGGCACATGGACGCTATCCGATCTTATGCGGGGCCGGTTTGGCACAGAGCATAATCGTGCTTCTCATTTATCTGGCGACACCATCGTTTTGCTTGACCGATCGCGGATAGAGTTTATTGGAATGTCGACGGCTGACTTCAACGTTTCAAGGCTTTACGCTGGCGTGACCTTGCGTCAAGAACTGAACCCGGCTTTGGCTGAGTCATTCGCCTATTCCGGAGAAAACCTAGAATGCCGAGCACCTAGTCAAATCAAGGGGTCTAAGAATGCTGGCGGCGATTGGGGCATCGAGTGGATGCGAGGCACTCGCCTACCTGTTGGAACATTCTCTGGAATGCCAACGCCGCTTGGTGAATCCTCGGAAGCCTACGAAGTAGAAATATGGGATGCCGGATGGGCAACGCTAAAGCGCACGATCACCGGGATGACATCGGCTTTTGCTCAATATACAAATGCACAACAGGTAACTGACTTCGGTTCTGTCCAGAAGCTGCTATACGTCAAGGTCTATCAGCTTTCTGCATCAGTTGGAAGAGGATACGCAGGGCAGGCAGTGTGCGGAAACCTGGAGTTGTTAAAAGTCAAATCATTGATTCATTTCGATGACTCGCCGGTTGACATAAGTCGCGTTCTTGGTCTGCACTGCGACGGAGCGAACGGCAGCACTACGTTCACCGACGTGACCGGAAAAACCGTTTCCGTCTACAACGGCGCACAGATAAGCACGTCGCAGTATCCGAGCTTAACCGGAAAGACATCCTCTGCCTATTTCGACGGAGTGAATGACTACGCAGTTGTTTCGTCTTACTCTGATTTCAATTTTGGTTCGTCAAACTTTACGATACGATTCTGGTATCTGCCAGTAAGCCAGAGCGCATATTCCGCAATCATGAGTGGCGACGAGCCAGATTACCCGCTAACCATTTATCACGGGTCATCAATCAACAGCGGCAATCCTCTAGTTGCCGTTGGCCCGTCAGGGTCGGCATGGTTTTCCAATGCTTCTGCAATCACTCTCGGCCCAGTGTCAAATGGAACTTTCTATCACATAGAGATTGTTCGTAGTGGTGATACGTTTTACGCATTCAAAGACGGGATGTTGATTGCAACCGGATCGACGGATTCGGCGGCGCAAAACGTCGGGAACATCGGGTCTTTCACGTTTGGGCGCAATTCTGCTTATTATCTATCCTGCTATTTATCAGAAATTGAAGTTTATAGAGGAATTGCACTGCATACGGCTAACTTTGCTCCGCCTTCTAGTCCATTTACAGCAGCAGCGCCCTTAATTACAGATCAGGCGCAGAACGAGATAACCATCGTTGGTTCTGCTGTAACAGTTTATGATTCTTCCGCGTTCGGCGGAACATGCCTTCAAGCGAATCAATCAACGGGATACTTGACGACTCCAGTAATTCCATTGACCGATGACTACTGGACTATTGATCTTTGGATTAATCCAGTTTCGCTTCCTTCATCTGGGAATGTTTCAGGTATTTTTGATTACGGAACAACCATAGACGGAACCGGCGGATTATGTGCTGTCATCCGTGGCGATGGCCTGCCGATGTGCTTTGTGGAATATGGTTTGGAAATTAACGCTACCGTCACGGTTGCCGCCGGCGAGCGAGCACATATCTTCATTCAGCGCTCAGGGTCGAAAATCTACATGGGCGCAAAAGGAATAGTCGGAACAAACCTAGACATTCACGCGCTCTATGCTGGAGATAAGGGTTTTCGCATCGGTTATGCGAACGCTTCCAACTTCGACGGCAAAGAAATAAAAATTGATGAATTCCGTGTTTTTGCCGGGGAAGCGAAATACCCACTATCAGGCAATTACATCGTGCCAACAACCCCATTCCCGGACTTGTAAATCATGGCTGACTCAAGCACAAACCTAGACGCTATTTTGCAAACAGGCAGCGCCCAGGATATTCAGGCGAACGCCCTGTTCAATGCCGCGAGCGTGGCAATGCTCTATGGAAACCGACCCGCTACAACAACCGGGCTGGTATTTGGATACTTTGGCGGCAATGTGACGAAATCGGATGGAACTCAAGCCACGATTGCCAACGGCACCGTCACATTGATGGCCTCAATGACCAATTATTTGACCGCAAAGAAAGATGATGGGTCGGTGTATTGCCAGACGACAACAACCAACTGGAACGACATGGCCAACTACTGGCGCCTGTATTCAGTTGTGACCGGAGCGGCAACGATTACCAGCTACGCAGACGAGCGTGAAATCGGGCGCATGACAGGGCTTGGAACGGGTCTAGTCGCACCGGTTACGAAAACAGCGGCATTTACGCTGGGGTCAAATGAAAATGAAGTCATCTGCAACGGCACGGCATCGATCACGGCCACGCTGCCTACTGCTGCATCGTGGGCTGGGCGGAAAGTTCGGGTAAAGACCATTGCCGCTTATACCGTCGTGTCAGGATCGTCAAATGTCGTTCCATTGGCCGGCGGTGCAGCAGGTACGGCAATACTCGCAGCGACCGCCGGGAAGTGGGCAGAGCTTGTGAGTGACGGAACCAACTGGATCGTCATGGCAGGCAATTGATTTATTGCATAAGTTAGACGATATGCGACGCCTCGGCATGATCGCCACCAGTGGCAGCTATCGGCGTCACTGGCTGGCGTGGCGATGGTGGAAATATCCTTCTACAAAACATTGACGACGCACCTATTGATGCTCTTCTACGGGCGGTCGTTTTATTTTTGAACGAGCCATTTCCATGATCCGCGCCCACTAGATATATTTAGAATTGGCTCTAACGCATCTATGTAGTATCGCTCAACGTAATCAAGAAAGTGATGAGGAACGCTGATAATGAAATGATGAGTGAATTTCTGGTGGTGTCTCACTTTGAAATTACAAATATTGACCGCAAATGTTGAGCCGCGCATACTTTCGCCACTATGCCTAAACGCTCAAGCACAGGTCGGCTCGACCTAAGTCAACTCGCAAAGTCCATCGTGGATCAAGCTACGGACGAAGCTCTGCCTATCGAACAGAAGCCAGAGAAAAACAAAGCCGCCCAGGAATTTGGGCGGCTCGGTGGCTTGAATGGCGGCGCTGCCCGCGCAAAAAAACTGACCGCTGAAGAGCGGTCAGAGATTGCGAAGAAGGCGGCTGATGCTAGATGGTCACCGTCCAAGAAGTCATAGACCCTCGCCTGTAGCGAGTTGATCACATCTCTCAATTCAGCGCCAATAAAGGGTTCCAGGGCTTTTCCGCCGACAAAATGTGCCAGTCGGTCACCACCTCCTTTTGATCTTCCTCCGCGAGACATACCAAGCGCAGAAACCATTCCGCGCTGTGCCAAGACGCGCCGACCATCTTCCAATACGTAGCAGGGGATTTCAATATCTCCAATACGCAACGAATTCCAGTGTTAGACCTCTGCAAAATGTTCGGCTGGTCAAATCCAAAAATGGCAATGGTTTATTACAATCCAACAGCAAGCGATATTGCGAAACGCTTACAGCGTTGATTCTTGCGTCACGCGAACTTTATAGTCGTGCGCAGCAAACCCTTTTGATTTGTCACCTACCAAACATGATGTAACCCACACTCTCCTACCGTCAGACAATTGACGAATATGGCCTCGACGTAAGTGTAATCTAGGGCTTGTGTGCGTTCCTTTTACTGATGGCTCATTGGATGATGTTTCGCCGGAAATATGCAATGTTCGGTAAGAAAAGAAAGGAGGCTTCCCTTTCTTTTTCCGCTTTTCATTTATCAGTTTTGGCGGTTTATGCTCGATAGTCACAATATTGCTGCACGAAAATACCTCAATTGACGATGCAATTTCAATATAACGAAGAATCGTCCATCGTTCTGAATCAGTTAGGCCGTCTGAGTCTTTTTCAGGACCATTTGTTAAAACCTCGCCTGTGCTGATCCGTTTCGTAATGATGTGCTTGGCGCCTTGCGCAATGAAAAACTCGATGTCTTCCTTAAACCATGCAAAACCATCATTAAGCAGCTTTCCGAATCTTCGCCAAATTGTCCCGCCACAATCCTTCTTGGCTAGGAAAAAATGTAAGTCCATTTCTTGCGTTACCTGAAACAAACAAATTGGGGCTGGTATCTCAAAAAACTCCATACGAGAAACCTCAACCATTCTATTGATTGAATGGTTATCACCAATATCGAACTTTACCGCCGCCATGCAGTCAGCGTAGTCCTGACTTTCAGGATTTAACACCGCAATCAATTCATGCGCCCTAAACATAAAATACTCCTGCCAATTGTATTAAGCCGCTTTCCGCGAAGCCCTTGCGCGGTCAATAGCTTCAATCGGAATCTGCCCGCAGTCGTTCAGCGGAAGGACGCCACTACGCACCAATTTACGCACGATAGGATGGCTGATACCTAGCATCTGTGCGGCTTGCGTCTGATTGACCTGTGTCGGCCTCGGGTGCATTTCAGCATAGGCACGAACAGCTTTGATGGCAATGTCTAGCTCATCCATCATTCAACTCCTAGACGCTTTGCTGTTTCAAGTGCATTTCCTGCGACATTAATGCAGCGCGCAATCATCATTCCACTTGTTCCATGCTTACTGGCGTTTATAGAATAAATTTCACCAAGCGCAGCAACCGCTCCTCTGTACGCGGCGATCAGTTCGCTGATTGCGGATGGGTTGGCAGCGGCGATGTATAGCAAATCATTTGACGCTCCATCTTCAAAATAATATGGAGAGCGGCAGATTTCATAGCTATCATCTTCTTCATCTGGCCTATCTACTAGCACCTCATTGATAAACTTTGGCATTGCAGCACCAAAAGACGGACCTGCACCAATCCACGGCCCAGTCGTTGCCGCTTTCGCCAGTTCCTCTAGTTCATTGATGTTCATGGCCAACCTGCTTTCTGTAATTTTCGTCAATCGCCGCATTTGCCGCCTCGATCACGTCGGCAGCATGGCGCATTAGCCGCCTAGCCGTGTCCTCCCAATGAACATCGTATGGGGTGAGTTTCGCGTTCGCGGCTGCGCGGAGTTCTTCGATTAGGTTCATGGTTGCTCCTTCATGGCGAAGTCTTGGAGTTCGTGTAACCAAAACTCACCATCGCCGCCTACATGCCGTGAAAATTCATTTACAAACGCTTCGATCACCTTGTTCCGGTACTCGGCAAGGGACTGCTCGGGGGTGGTGGCGAATGCATTTTGACAAAATTTAAAGTTGTCTATGTTCATGTTAAGTGAGTCAAACCGACACTTTCCGAGCGCCTCCCGCAGCACGTTGATTTGCGCGCGGAGTTGGTCGCGCTCTGAGATTAGGTATATCAGCTTACCTTCAGTGTGTTCCCATACTTGTTCGGCAGTAACTCCACGCGGTGTATCAAAAGCGTCTAGTAGTCCACGGAGCCTGAGGTAGGCATCTGACAGACTATGTTCTGCGGCTTTCCACTTAGCAACCTCGGCATCCCGGCTGGTGGCACCGGCTTGAAATCCCTTAATGAGCGCATGTTGTTGCATTAGCGGCGTTGAAGCCATAAGTTCTTCAAGATTCATTCTTCATGCCCCTGTGTCTTCGCTGTGTCGGTCTCAACAGCCATCATTAAGAGCGTTTCTTGCGGCAGGTTAGAACCGCATACAGGGCGACATTCCCATACGCCCGTGACGCCTTTCTCATTGACGCGGGTGAGGTAGGCACCTTGAATCTCACTGCCGAGTTTTCCACATAGTCTGCATTTGATAGTCATTCTGTGTATCCTCCAATCTTGGCCGCAACCATCGTCGCAGCGTACATCCACGCCTTCAGGCGGGAGTTGTCGTGGTCTTTGAACTCTGCCCAAGATTTGTAGCCAACGAACTGGGCGCACAGAACCTTATCCTCGAACCAGGCGGTGTCAATCCCCACCTCCGCGCACATCTCGGCAGTGTCGGCATGGTTGGCGAGGGGGTTCCAGCCCGTCCATTTAGCGAACGCCTCGTTCCAATTCTCATTATTACTGACTTGAAACAAACCACTTGTGAGCACCCGCCATTTCTTGAATCCGCACGCCTTCGCAGCGGCTTCCAGCATCTTCCGTTGTTGTTCTGGGGTCATTTCACATCCACCTTGAAGTCATTGCACGTTTCCTTGAATGACATGAATGCGACGGGAACATCTTCACCTCTCCACCAACGAACAGCGTTTGCCCGCTCTACTGTGGAGAACCAGCGTCCGCAGGCATCCTTGTTCTGGCAGATGTCGGCATCAGAGCAAAATGCCCTGTCTCGATAGCAGATCATTTTTATTTCACATCCTTCATCAATAGATTCAATTCATCACAGCAACGATCGTATAGTCCAACGCTCTGCCTTAGCCAGAAATCCGCATAAATCCCGCAGAATTCACGCAACAATTTCACTTCATCGCCACTGACGCCCATGCGCTGAGTCTCTGCATATCTGGTTCGGATGTTGTTCATGACGATACTCATTGCATGGCACATACTTAGTAC
>OFQX01000483.1_pt1 | contig 12243 bp, 25 predicted proteins | sample 1542951 | NCBI WGS metagenome assembly OFQX01 (sample SAMN07774215, study PRJEB24372) | wastewater metagenome | isolation source: WWTP Novara (Effluent) | place: Italy: Novara | collected 2015-12
ATCCCGGCATGTTTAGCTCCGTCACCTAACAGGTTGGTCAATCCGACTTCGTTTCACTCAGCGGCTTACCGCCAGCGATGTCCGTCACTTCAACACCCCCGCTTCATGCGCTGCAATGACAGCAAGGGCAATGGCTTTTTGTGGGGTGTCGCTGTAGACAGACCTGCTCGCACGTTCGACATACGCGCACCATCCGATGCTGTTGTTGAATGGAAAGCAGTCATACCGCTGTGCAATGGGCCCGGCCACAGACCAGTCCATGAAATCGAACTTACGAAATGGGCCTTCTAGCTTGATCGCAACGCCGACATCGCCAGACCCGAAGTACACGCGGACATATCGCCACCAGATTGATGCCAGCTTGCGGTTAATCTCTTGATCGGTCATGTTCATTCCTTCAATGTTTTTCCGCTTGGCTCCCGCGCGCACAGCGTTGCCGAATGTGGCTGCTCAGGCGTGAGTGTGTAGCCGCTTGGATTTGCTGGCATTGTCAGCGTGGCGACTTTTGCCGCCTCTCCCATAAATGCGCGCAGTTGTGCAACATCCTTGTGTGCATTCGAAATCAAAAGACCGAGTGTTTTGCGTCGGCGCTTCATGTTCATTCCTTTGGTAGATCAGTTGCTCGAAAATTTCGAATAACTGTTTGTTCACTCCTTTGGTGGCTCCGCACGCTTGTTCCATGCTTCAAGTGCTGCGGAATAGTTCGCTTCTGACGCAGACAGCGGCGCATCGTTTTTCTGGTGCTCCACAACCCTGTTGTACGTCACAGGTCCATCGCCTGTTGTTCGGCAACAGGGGTTTGTTCCAGCGGGATCAACGAGCCTTGCGCCTGGGCGCGGCTGATGCGCTCGCAGGCAATGTCGAAATACTTGCGCTCGCGCTCGATGCCGGTGAACGCCTTGCCAAGCTGGGCGCACGCTACGCCGGTTGTCCCGCTGCCCATGAACGGGTCCAGCACAGTCCGCGCATCAGGCGCGAACTCCAAGCTCCACGCCATCACGCGCACGGGCTTCTGTGTTGGGTGTCCAGCGCGCTCCGCGTTCGTCGCTGCAATGCTGTGGTCCAGCATCTTGGCGTTCATGTCGTAGCTCGTCCAGGCCAGTTCAAGGTGTGCCATGCTTGGCGGCGCGTCGGGCTTGCGCCAGGCCAGCCAGCCGCGCGTCAGCGGCAGCGCGTAGTAGTTGCCGCCCCACACAATCAGTGCGCCCGTCTTCTCGCGCAGCAAGCCAAACAGCCAATCTGGCGCGGGTACGTTGTCCCAGGTTTCGGCATTGGTGCCCCACGTTCCGCCGTGCAGCTTCGTGCCCAGGCCGAACGGCGGGTCGGTCAGCGCAAGGTCATGCTTCGGCAGCAGCGGCAGCACCTCGCGGCAGTCACCGTGCCACAGTTCCGCGTTCCCGATCACTACTTTCTCAGCCATTCAAAACCCTTTCAGCAGCGGCGCGTGTGCCGTACAACACGCCAATCAACCGGACCTTGCCCGGCGTACCGGTCAAGGCCGGTTATTGGCACCGATATCACCCGGACTTGCCCCACACTCTGGACATTCCGGGCGCATCCACCGAAAGGTATCGCCGGGAGCAATGTCGATCTTGCCGCCACTCCACCCGCACCACGGGCAGGGCTTGGGTTTGTCGTTCATGCTTTCCTCGCTTTGTCGATTGCTGCGTCGAGTTGACCGGCAAACAGGGTATTCCACCAACGGCCGCACCAATTCCGCACTTCCCAGCGCGCCCAGCGCTCGGAGTGCTCCGGGGTATCCGCGCCACCACGCAAAAACCGATACCGCTCTGCATCTTCCCGGTACTGCTCTACCTGTGCGCGCAGGGATTCGATTTCCTTTTCCAGATCGAGGACAGTTTTGACGCAGCCTAGTGCTTGGGTTTCAGGTGTGGTCATGGTCAATCTCCTTGGTGTGCTGCTGGGCCAACATGTCGCAGTCGTTCAACAGCGCAAGAACAGACGCCACAGACAGCCAGCAATCCCCGTTCTCCTGTAGGTTTTCCAACCGAGCGACAAACATTCTGCGCGAATCGGTTTCAACTTCGAGCGCCTGCGCCGCGCCCCATGCGGCCATTGCGTCGCCGTAGGCTTTCACTCGTTCAATAATGTCGTCTGTATTCGGGTTGTAGTGAAACAGTTCTCTGTCTTCTTGGGTCAGTGTTGGCTTGTCCATGTCATTCACCCTGTTGCGAACGAACATGCTCGTGCAAAGGCCCTCGCGGAACAGCACCTCTAATCGCGCCCGTACCCATAATCGCCCCTTGCGCCATCACTTGCTCTGCGCCGCAATAGGCGGACTGCGCTGCATGCAAAGCTTCACCGGGCGGCAGGATAAGCATCCCGAACACATCCATGCCAACGTCGCTGGCCAGCCGCCGCGTTCCAGTCCAGGGGTTGAACAACCACGCTTCCGCGCCGTGGTACTTGCGCCATTGATCGGCGTGGCTGGGATATGGCTTTTCTGCATTAGTGGCCGGGTCGAACTTCATCAGTGTGTGTTGCTGTTTCATACTTGTTTCTCCTGTTGTTGCGCCCGCGCGCCCTTCGTGGTGTTGGATGTGTCCTCGGCTTCCATCACGCGAATGGCGTTGGCCAGGCACGCGGCCATGACCGCCAGCGGCGCCGACGCCCTGCGCAGTCGTGATTTTTCCATTTTGGTGCTCGGCAAAACGTCTCGCAAAATGGACAGCGCCGCCCGCACCTTGGCCAGGTTGGTGGCGTCGATGTATTCCTGTTCTGTCATGCGGGCACGCTCCAAACGAACTGGCTGGCGCCAGCGCCAGGCGCGGCCCCGCGCCCGGGCTCGATGCCGCCAGCCGGGTTCATCACGGCATCGTAATGCGCCCTGGCCACCAGCGGGCGGCCATTGGGCTTGACGTACACCGTCAGGCCCAGGCCGCGCAGGTAGCGAATGCGCGCCGCGTTGGTGCTGTAGCCGTCGGTGATGGCGTCCACTTCGGCGTCGGTTAGCAGGGCGGGCAGGGGGGAGGTGTTCACGGCGCAGCCCCGCCCCGCGCCCGATCCCACCGATCAAACGCCAGGATGCGCGCCAGCCGCGTGCGGTGCTCCGGCATGCGCGGCTTGATGAGCCACAGCATGCGTTCCAGCGTTTTAAGCTCCACGCCCAGCGCGTGCGCGGCCAGCTTGTTGCAGCCGTGCTCGCACACGGCGCGCAGCACGCGCACCTGCTGCTCCGTCAGGCTCCAGGGGGTGGATCGGCGCAGCTGCCTCATGGCGCTGCCCCGGTTTGAATGGCAATCAATGTCATGGTTAGAAGCCTCTTGCTGCAGCCGCTCCACCGCCGTCGCGTAATGCACCGGGTCAATCTCGCACCCCACGAACGGTATCCCGCGCCGCAGGCACACAAGGCCCGTCGTACCGCTTCCCATGTGCGTGTCTAGAACAGTGTCGGCATCGGTAATCCCGGCTTGCTGCAGGCACCAGTCCATCAGCGCGGCAGGCTTCTGGTTCGGGTGCAGCTTCCGCTGGCCCCGGCTAATGTTTTCTTCGCCGCGCCGGCAAATGCCGCGCCACAACTGCCGGTGCATGCGCGACACGCCGCGCAGGTTGGTCCAGGCCAGTTCCACGTCGGCGCCGTCGTCCGGGGTGGTGTTCTCGCGCTTGTCCCACACCAGCCACTTTCCGTTCGCGGGCAGCCGGTCGGCGTAGTAGTTCGCGCCCCAAAGCACCACGGTCGGCGCTAGTGTTAGCAGCGGCGCCGGGTCGAACGGTTCTGCGTTGCCAACAATCGGCGCATGCGTCGTGTCAGGCTTCACCAGCTTGTCGCGGCTGCGCTTTTGCCGGTAGTCGTTGCCATAGGGCGGGTCGGCCACCACTGCAGTAATCTTCCCCAGCAGCGGCAGCACGTCGCGGTAATCGGCTAGGTACAGAGTGCAGTTGTTTATCGTCGTCGTCTTCATTTTTCCTGTTTTTCTCCGGTAGACCGTAGGCTTCTAACCCGTCGTTGCAGGCGACGGCCTCCGGCCGCGCCTGAACTCAGGCGTTAAGCTAATGCGTATTTGGAGGGGTGTATCGCTCGGTTGCAACGCCTGGCTCCATGGCTCTCAATTGCGCTTCGATAAATTCGCGCGCGTAGTCGTCGCCAAGCGTCCCCCACATTGCGCCCATAAACAGCACCAGCACGCCGGTAACGTGACACTCAAATGCCTCGGCATCGTCGGTGGGAACTTGCCTAAAAACGCTCATGGCAAAAGTCATCGCAGCGTCGGCTTTTGCCGGATCGGGCATTTTGTGTTTAGCCATGGGCAGGCTCCATCCCCCTAAACACCAACCGATCCCCCATCCGGCTCGGCGCCCGCAAAAAATCCAGGCACCCGGGCCGCGCGCGCTGCAGATCCTGCGTCGACGGCGGCCGGTACACCTCGCCCATGTGGTGATGCACACGTGGGCCGGCCACTGTGGGGATGATCTGGCCGTCGCTGAGGCCGTCGCTCTGGCTGTCGCTATGACCGCCGCCCTCGCTGCCGCGCATCTGCAGCGCGGCACGCGCCACGGCCTGGCGCCGGATGCGCTGCAGGCGCACGCCCTCGACCCAGTCCACGCCGGCAGGGGTGGCCACCAGACGCATGCCCGGCGCCACCGCCACCGTCTGACGGTCCGGCAGTGGCCAGCCTGTTTGCTGGGCATCCGCATCGGCCAGATGCCCGCGCACCAGCAGCGTGATGAACGCCCGCCGAATCTGATCGTTGGTGATCACGTTCGGCGCCCGCTCGCCCCAAAACATGGCGCGCACGTCCGGGGGCGTGATGGGCCCGCATTCGTGCACGATGGCCATCAGGCGCAGGCGCAGGTCGATGGTGGCGGCGGATTGATTGGGGAGGGTGTTGAGGCTGGTCATGGCGCCACCGCCTCCCAAACCCGCCCCACACTCACCACCTCGCGCACCCAGTCCATCACAGGCGCCACGCGCAGGCCCAGCGCCTGCGCGTTGTGCAGCTCCAGCGCCACGCCCCGGCTGGTGTGCATCTGCTCGTCGGTGGCGGCGCCTTGCACCAGGGCGACGGCGTCGCAGCGGCACAGCATGGGGATGTCCGCTCGCAGGTGTTGCGCCCACGGCGCGGTGATGGGCAGGCCGTTTTCCATGGGCGTGAGCACCTCGTACCCGCAGCCGCGCAGCGTGGCCGCCGCCATGCGGAACGACGACGCATTCCACCCCGGCACGTGCGTCATGGGCCCGCACAGGTACAGGCGCGGCAGGGGGTTGCGCGGAATGGCCACCGCACCCGCACCCGCACCCGCACCCGCACAAGTCGGCTTCAAAATCGTCTGCCGATGGTGCAGCGCGATTACCTCCAAAGCCAAATGCTGCGCGGGCGAGCACGGCGCGCCAATCGCTGGGCTAAAACTGGTGCGCAGGCTCACGCCCCCATCGGGTGTGTCGGCAATCACAAAATCGATTTGTGGCATGCCCGCCGCCTACGCGTCGCCCTGCAACACCAGCGCGCCCGATTCGGCGCTCAGGCGCTCCAGGTAGGTGGCAAACGCCGTCTCCACCACCCGCTCGGGCCGGTCGATTTCGTAGAAAAACTTCACGGCGCCGCTGCTCAGGCGGTATTTCAGGCGGGCCAGAAACCGCACGCCCGTGGCATCGCCCTTGTACACACGCAGGCCCAGGTAAAACTGCGTGGGAATCGTCAGGTTGCCCGCCTCGCCCGCCCTGGCGTCGATCACTTCGTTGTAGGTGATCTGCGCCGCCCCGTTGTCCAGGCGCCGCGCGCTGCTGAAATTGATGCCTGTTTTGGCCTGGATGGTGGTGGCCACCCGCAGCAGCGCGTCCGCCACCGCGGGGTCTGCAATGTCGGCCATGCGCGCCTCGATGAATTCGGCAAACGCCAGCTGGTCCATGAGCTGCTTGTCGCGGTTCTTCCAGAGCAGGAACTCCGGTGTGTGCTCGGCCTTGAAGCTCGCCCGCAGATCGCGCCACCCGGGCGAAAAGCGATCCGCGTGATCGTTGAAAACGGCTGTGATCTGCCCGGTGTCCGCATTGGCGTAGATCGTGGCCGCGTCGCTGGACTCCATGCGCTTGCAGTACGCAATCAGGCTATCCAAACTGCGCAGGGTGACGGTGCTGCGCGCGCGCCAGGGCGCCGGCTGCGTCTTCTCCAGCTCATCGGTGATGTTTTTCATGCTGTAGCCGGGCGGCACAGCCACAAAATAGCTCTCCTCGTCGCCCTCGCGGTACACGGCGCGCGGTTGCAGTGCAGCGGCGGTGCGGTCCGCCAGTTGCGCGGCCACGCTCGCGATCTCGTTCACGCCTTCGATGACGCCGGTGATGGCGGTGGGATTTGTGATGTCTTCGGTGCTCATGTTTTACTTGACCTCTTTGAAGTGAATGACGCCATCGGCGTCGGTGTGGGAAATGGGGCCGGGTGTGGGTGCGATGCTGGTGGCGCCGCTGGTGGTACCGCCAGGCGCCGCCACCTCCCGCAGCTCCAGCGATTGCTGGCGCGGGTGCTGGCGCGTGGTCTCGCCGTCGTCGGTGAGCCAGAAAAAATCGCTCGCGCTGTCGGGCTTCGGTAGTTCCAGCTTGCGCTCGGCCGTCACCGTCACCTGCTGCACCGGCCCGCCGTTGCGCGTGGTGGGCGACACCTTCAGCTTGATCGTCAAGCTGCCCGCGCGCCCCGTGTTCTGCACGGTTTTAAGCAGCTCGGCCAGGTCGGCGCGTGGCGCCACTGTTGACCATGCCGTCGTTCAGTTCCTGCAAGACGATTGCATAAGATTTCAATTGATGCTCCTGATTAAATAGCTAAAACACCATAAAAGGCGAGGCCTACGCGCCAACACCCAGGCCCACGCCAACGCCCACGCCCGCCAGCTTGGCCGGCACCCGCGCCGCAAGCTCGCGCGCGCGTTCCTCGAACTCCAGAAACACGACATCGGCGCGAATCTCCGCGCTGCGATCTGCGGCGGTGTGCGCGCGGATGCGCTCGGCGTGGATGCGCAGCGCCGCCCCGGCCAGCACCCGGGCGCCATGCGCGCGCCACCACTGGTGCGCGTGCTCGCCGCTCCACAAAAACAGCCACGGCTCCAGGCGCGTGGGCACGCCCGGCGTGGTGGGGCGCAGCTTGTCGTAGGCCAGAATCGTCACCTGCCACACTCCGTTGTCTGCAAAATTCCACACCGGCGGGCGCTTGCCCACAAACCAGGTGCCCGACACTTGCACGCAGGGGCAGCGCAGGCCGGGGGCGGGGGCTTCGGCGGTGGTCTCTGCCGCGTTCATCGCCCGCACCCAAACACATGGCAAGCCAGCGACAGCGTCACGATCCCGCCGATGGCGCTGAAAAACACCAGCGCCCCCACCAGCACACCCAAATTCGAAGGGCCCACCACCCGCGCCGCCCGCTCGCGCAGGCCGCGCCACATCAGGCGCAGCGCGCGCTGCCGCTGCAGGCGCCGCAGATCGCGCTGGGCGCTGGCGATGCGGTGGACAAGCGCCGCCTGGGCGCGCCGCTGTGCCTCGCGGTGGCATAGGCCTTCGCACAGCGGGCCGCTGGCCTGGCAGACGCCCAGCTCGTGGCAGGTGCGCTGCTGGCTGGGTGGGTTGATCGTTTGCGGCGCGCTCATAGCGCACCCACCTGATGCACCCGGCGCATCACGCGCCCATTTTTAAGCTGGCAACGATGCCCGCCGCCGTCCAGCCACACCACGGTGGCGTGCTCGCTGCCGCACATGCGCATGGCTTCCAGTTCCATGCGGTGCTCGCGCGCCGCGATGGCCTTGGCATAGCCCAACGTGGTGGCCTGATCGACGGCCCAGCCGTGCGCCTGGGCGTGGTGCTCGTGGGCGTCGCGGTCCAGGTGGTGGGCGCTGGCCAACGCAAAGCCAAGGCCGGCAGCGCAGACCCAATTGGCAACGTGCGTTAACGCGCGGCTTGACCGCCTGCGTGGGCGATATGACCGGGTTGCGTGCATCTTCCACCTCCTGCGCCGTGATGGCGTGGGGTGGATTATTACCTATTCGGCTATCTTGTCAATGCCAAACCGGTTATATTCATGCCATGCACCTCATGTCATGGATTCGCGCCAAGCGAGGCCGACAGGTATTGTTGGCCCGGCACCTGCGCGTACCGCCGCCCTATGTAAGCCGCATGGCTCGCGGCGAAGTGCCCGTCCCGTTGCACTATTGCCCGCAGATCCAAGCCTTCACCGGCAACGAGGTCACCTGCGAAGAACTGCGCCCCGACCAGTCCGAGCACTTTGCGCTGATCCGCTCCCTGCGCCCGCGCTGCGCTGGTGATGTATCTGAAATCCATGCCCCAAATGTACCCACGGACACCCGCGCCATCCATGGCCGCGACGCTCCCAAATTGCTAGCCGTCACAACCACCATCTGACACATGCCCGGCACGCCACCCTTCTACCCAAGCCACCCCATCATGAACATCACCGACCACCTGCACGCTCTGGCCCGCGCCTACCCCGGCGGCGTCGAGGCCATGGCCCACCGCCTGGGCAAAAGCCCCCACACCCTGCGCCACGAATTCGCCCGCCAGGGCGCGGCCAAGCTCAGTGTGGACGATGCCGACGCCATCCTCGCCTTTGCCATCGCCGCCCGCATGCCCCAGGCCCTGCAGTCCCTGCACGCCCAGGCCGCCGCCCATGGGGCGATGCTGATCGAGCTGCCCCAGGTGCATGACGGCGCAAACGCCAGCACCATGCAGGATCTGGCCGTCTGCGCCGTCGAATTCGCCGAATTCGTGGCCAAGACCGCAAAGGCCGCAGACGACGGCGTCATCACCGCCAACGAGCTCAACAGCGTCGACAAAGAGCTGGGCGATCTCATCACCTGCGCCCAGTCCGTGCGCAAGCACCTGGCCCAGTGGCACGAAACAGGCAAGCCCGAGGCCGAACGCAAGAGCGTGGTGGTGGCGCACAGGGGAGGGCGGGCGGCGGTATGAGTGGCCCCACGCGCCCCCTCGTTCGCTACCACGGCGGCAAGTGGCGCCTGGCCCCGTGGATCGTCGGGCACTTTCCGGCGCACCGCGTATACACCGAAGCCTTTGGCGGTGGTGCATCCGTTTTGCTGCGCAAGCCACGCAGCTACGCCGAAATCTACAACGACATGGACGGCGAAATCGTCAACCTGTTTTGCGTGGCGCGCGACCACGGCGAGCAGCTCGCGCAACTGTGCGAGCTCACTCCATTTGCCCGCGCCGAATTTGCCGGGGCGTATGAGCCATGTAGCGACCCAATCGAACAGGCCAGGCGCACCTTGGTGCGCTCGTACATGGGTTTTGGCAGCGCAAGCGTAAGTGGCCAAGCCACGGGATTCCGCGCCAACTCCAACCGGTCGGGCACCACGCCCGCGCACGATTGGATGAACTACCCGCAATGCTTGCGCAACGTGGTGCAGCGGCTGCGTGGCGTGGTGATCGAAAACCGCGACGCCCTGGACGTGATGCGTGCCCACAATGGCCCGCAAACGCTGCACTACGTCGATCCTCCCTACGTGCACGACACGCGCGCCATGCGCACCCGTGCGCCCGCCTATAGGCACGAGATGATCGACGCCCAGCACAAAGACCTGGCCGCAGGCCTGCACGCACTGCGCGGCCCCGTGATTGTGTCGGGCTATCGCTGTGAGCTCTACGACGCCGCGCTCGACGGCTGGCGCCGAATCGACTGCGCAGCCCATGCCGACGGCGCGCGCGACCGTGTCGAATCCCTATGGCTGTCCCCGCGCGTTCCCGCGCAGGGCTTGTTTGAAAGTCTGGCCGCATGAGCACCCGCATCATGGCCCTGTGCTGGCCGCTGCAGATGCCTCCCGATCCCAAATTGCTGTTGATGGCGCTGGCCGATATGGCGGATGAAGATGGCGGCTGCAGCACGCGCGACAACGCTTTGGCGCGCTGGTCCGCCATGACGTGCCAAAGCGTGGAAACCATCACGCGGGCGCTGTGCTACCTGCAAATCGCTGGCGCGCTGCGAGGCGACCTGCAGCGGCGGCTCGTGATCGTTGAGCCAGCCCACTTTGATGGTGACAAGCCGCCCGCATGGGATCGACTCTGCGGCCTTGAGTTTGCAGGGTGGCCGGTATGAGTGGCCTGATCTCCGGCCTGGTGTTCAAGCACTACCCCGGCACAGGGGGCGAGCTGCTCACGGCCCTGAAGCTGGCCGACAACGCCGACGACAAGGGGCGGCGCATCTTTCCATCCATTGCCACGCTGGCCACCGACACGCGCCAAAGCGAACGCACCGTGCAGCGCCAGTTGCGCCACATGGTGGCCATGGGCTGGCTGCAGATGGTGCGCCAGGCGCGCGGCGGCGGGCGCGGTGGCGACTGTGGCCGCCCGCGCGAATACCGCATCCACCCCGATTGGGTGCAGCAATTCGACGCCACCGTCCCCGAGGCCGCCCGCCCGCGCTGGTGCCCGATCGAGCCCGCCGCGGCCACCCCGATCACGGCGCAAAAACCACCAGAGCAGCAGCCTGCCAACGCAAAAGAAATGGGTGACAAATTGACACCCATTTTCAGCCCGCCGCCAGTGGGTAAGTCTGTGGATAACCAATACCCGACCAAAGAAATGGGTGACATAGCTGTGTCGGAAATGGGTGACACAGCTGTGTCACCCTATCCATCATTAACGTCAAGTAATACAGAACCCCCCAACCCCCCGATGGGGGGCGAGCGCGTTTTTCAAAAACCAGAACAGCCGCCAGATCCGCCAAGCGCGCTGACCGGCGTCGCCACCTTCCTCGCCCTCTGGCCCCCGTCCCGCCGCCAGCGTGCCGCCCAGGTGGCCGACGCCATCGCCGCCATCGCCGCCGCGGGGGGACCCGGCATCGCGCAGCTCGCCGACGCCGCCCGCACCACCGCGCAAGCTCAGGGCGACCGATGGCACGCCGACGGCGGCCGGTGGGCCGTCACACCCATGCGCTGGCTGCGCGAGCGCCGCTGGCTCGACGCCCAGGCGCAGCAGCCCAGCGCAGGGCAGGGCGCAGCCACCACCACCGCCGCAGCGTCCGCCCACTCAAGCGCAAGCGATGGCCCGCCCAAGCTGGGCCCGATCCCCACACCCGAGCGACAAGCCCAACTGCGCGCGCTGCGCGATCGCATGCGCGGCGTGCAGGGTAAATCCATCGCCGAGACCGCCACAGCATGACGCAAGCCGCCCCACGCGCCACCCCGCGCGCCACCCCAAGCGCCACTCCCCAAAGCCACGCCAGCGATGCGCGACACACCCAGCCTGTTTGGCGATCCAACGCCATCACCCCCCGCTCCCCCCGCGCCCTGCGCGCCGCGCGAACCACCCAGCCCGCGCGCAGCTTCCGCATCGCCCGGGCCATGCCCCCATTGCCAAGCCCGCCAGCAGGCCAGCCAGCAGGGCAGGGTGTCGGGCCGTGTGGGGATGCATTGCGCGGCCTGCATTGCGCACCTGGTCATCCAATCGCGCCCGCTGCCGGATCGGCAGGACGCGATGCTGCACGTGGCCCAGCTCTACGCGCACGGCTGCGGCACGCGCTCGCCATCGCCGGAGCACACAGCGGCGACGATGCACGCTGCAGTGCTCGCCCTCGTGCGCCCGACTCCGGCGAGCTTGCCCTGAGCCTGGCCGAAATCGCGCATGGCTTTCGCGTCGGGGTGTTCGCGTGATCAGTCTCAACATCACCGCCAACTTCGCCGACGTGCAAAAGCGCCTGGACGCGATGCGCGACGACGTGGCCGCCAAAGCCCTGGCCCGCGCCGTCAACCGCACGCTCGAGCAGGCACGCACGGCCATGTCGCGCGAGATCCGCGCCGAATTCAACATCAGCCGGTCCAAGGTGGATCAATCGCTGGTCATCCGGCGCGCGTCACCACGCGCTGGTGTGTACGCCATCGAGGGCCGGCTTGAGTCGCCAACCAAACGAGGGCGCAGCCTGAACCTGATCAACTTCGATGCACGGCCGACCAGCAAGGGCGTCACCGTCAAGATCAAAAAGGGCGGGCCGCGCAAGCTGATCAAGGGCGCGTTCATTGCCAACCAAGGGCGCACCGTGTTCATCCGCACGGGCAAATCACGCCTGCCCATTGAGGCGCGGCAAACAATCGACGTGGCGAAAATGTTCAACACCCGCCGCATCAATGCGCGCGTGGTGCAGTTCATGCGCACCCGCTTCGCCGACATCTTCGAACGCGAGGCCCGCTTCTACACCGAGCGTTTCAACCGGGGGTTGACGCGATGACCCCACCCCCCTCATGGGTCCTTCCAGACCAAACGCCAATACGAGCCTGGAAGAG
>OFQX01000486.1_pt1 | contig 12173 bp, 15 predicted proteins | sample 1542951 | NCBI WGS metagenome assembly OFQX01 (sample SAMN07774215, study PRJEB24372) | wastewater metagenome | isolation source: WWTP Novara (Effluent) | place: Italy: Novara | collected 2015-12
CTCTTTCTATTAAAAAATGTGTAAATTCTATCTACTAAAACCTTGTCGTATCTATCTAAATAATCGACTGCTATTTTCTCTCTTATCTTCAAAAATTCTCTATCTCTTTTTGAACCCCAAATGTGAAAGTATTTTAATGGGTTTGGTGTCTCTTTTGGGAAATCAAAACCATTAATATCAAACAACTTATTAGGTTCTTTTTTCTTTAACCGCTTAAATATAGAATAGAGTAAAATTTCTTCAATAACGACATTCCAATAATTAAAATGCTTGTACATTGGTGCAATTGCCTCACTCGCTATCTTATCGAAAAATTCAGAATTTTGTAACGCCCATGTGTAACGTGAGAACTCACTCCACACCTCTGAATCATTAAAGAATATTACACCACAATTACAACCTCTTAAATCGCCTTTTACGGCTTCGTGGTAAATATCATAAGGAAATTCATTTGGTGTTTCTTTTACAATCCTATTTACTAATCCACCGAATATATTACCGAATGTAGAACCGTATTCATTATGGATATGTTGTACCGTTAATTCATCTGAAAATTCAGGCGGCTTAACGTGAAATCCTGCATCATTATCAAAGTGTACAAATGGTTCAAACTCTTTTATAGCCTTAGTATATCCGTATATCTTTCCTGAAGCCCAAAATCTATTGTGTTGCTCAATATCATCTAATTCGACAATAACCTCATCAAATGGAATACCTAATGAATCTACTATTAAAGATTTGCCGTAACTATCAGTAACTAAAACAGTTTTACCAAAGAACTTTTTAGATTTAGCACTCGAATAAGCAAGTATTAGAAATTCAAGATATGGGAACAGCCAGTGTGTTTGGCTGTTCCTTATATCTGAATTGTAAGGCTTACTGTAATGAGTGTAGACCGCTTTCAATCTATACTCCTACTGTGCCTGAAAATGAACCGTCTGTGTTAAATAACGCTTGTAATTCTGTACAGTTGTTAACTCCACATCCTACAATAAAGTTCAATGCATCTCTATCACCGCAATTGATGTTAGGTGCTTTAACTAAACCATAGTTCAATTGGAAATGCCAGTAGTCGTTACACAAATCACGTGTGTAAGTAACATCCCATGTGAAACCCCATAAGTCCATAGTCATTTTTTCTGTAAAAGCACGTGTACCCATTGGCACAGCGTAATTGCCTACATATTTATTCCATAAACCTAATTGGAAAGTACCTGCTGGTACACCGTGAAAATACTCTACACTTGTGTCACCAACCAAACCTAACATAGCATCATTTAAACCATCAGATATAAATAAATCTCTTTGTATGGCTTTGTCATTTTCCATCTCTACAATACCGATTGACTGACCTAAGTATAAAGGCTGTACATTCTTGTTGTTTTGACGTAAGTATTGACGTGCTAATTGAATACCTGTTGCAAGGTTAGGGTCTGAAATAGTACCTGGATTTGCAAAGTTTAAAACAGCAGGACTGTTGATTGAATTTGTAGGCAATGTTTGGTTTTTGTATTTACCAAGTTCAACCACATACTCATCTAACAATTGTTTTTCTAACTTTTGTAAGATTTGCGTTTTCTTAGATGCAAATAATTCCGCTTTAATTGTATCAATAGAATAACATTTATCAATATCAGATTGAGTATTGATTTGCAAGTTAAATGCAAATGTTTTATCTAAAGTGTAAGTTAAAGAAGTTTTACCTGCGTAAGAATCTCCGCCACTTGCAGCCGTACAAGATGCTAAAGCAGTTGTAGGTGTTACATCACAATCCTGTGCGTAGTAAACGAAATCAAATTTGCCTGGACTTGCTGTGTCCTGTGTTTTACCATCGTTATTGATTAAAACCTTTACAGGTGCGTTTGATACATTTTTTTCTGATTGCAACAAATCAATAAAACCAACGTAAGGCTTTGTGTACTCTTTTTCTTCTGCTATCACGTCGATAACGCTCTGTAAGTACAAACATGGATAATTTTTATAGGTGGTAGTGTCACCTGCTGGATATGCCATTTTTTATAAATTTAAATGTTCAACAAATTAAGTATATCACAGTCTACCAAACTGAATGTATGCCTTATGCAGTAGCACCAACTGTTATTCCTTTAGCCTCATAAGTAGCTTTTAATCTCTTAACGGCTTCGCTATCTTCTTTGATTTCAATCGGATTACCTTTTTCATCTAATTTAGCATCGGGTGTTTTACGTTGCTTAATTTCAAACTTAGATAAAATCGGCTCTAACCAATCTTCATATTGTATAAACTCATTAGATTGATTTCTTTGTTTTTGACCTTCTTTAGTAACGTAAACTTTTCCATTTTCAGTTACAAATGAAATACCTTGATTAATCTTTGCACCTTCAATTGCATATTCGATTAACTCCATATCCGACTTATCGAACTTAGTAGAGTCTTTAGATGCTAATTTATTTGCTTTTCTTAATTGTATTTCTCTGTCAATATCCTTTTGAAAGAACTCTGTTTTTACTTTTTCAATCTCACTTTCTAATTTTGTTTCAGCCTCTTCACGCAGCCTTTTTTCTTCTTTATATTGCGCCTCTAAATCCTTAAATTTAATATCACCCTCTTTGTTTGCGTGTTCTTTTACGATTGCGCTAAACTCTTCATTTGTCAACTCTTCAATTTGCTTATTAGTCAATCCTAAACTCAAATCATTAGAGATAGATTTACGGCTTTTTCTTGTTGCTTCTTTCCCTGCGGATAGTTCATATTCTTTTTTGAACTTGTCTTTTACTTCAGGCTTATCTAAAATATGGTCATTGTAACGTGCTGACCATGCTTTTAAGATTTCTTGATGTTGTTCCGATTTTTCGACATCTAATAAGTCCGTAATTTCTGACTTACTAAAAGCCATTTCTTTTAATAATTTTTCAAAATGTTCCATAAATGTTAGTTTTCTTTAAACAACCTTAACCGATAATTCAGCTAATTTATTTTGTAGCTCCTGTTTTAATTCAGCAACTTCTATTTCTTTAATCTCTAATTGTGCCTCACGTTCAATAAGTTCTTTTATTTTTTCTTCAACAAAAGACTCCGCCTCGTTTGGCGTTAACTCTAAATCTCCTATAATTTGCTCATTTTCATCAAGCAAAATATATTCTCTTTTTGTTTTAACTATCGTTTCGCAGTATTTGCGATTCATATCCGTAATGGTCATTATATTGCCATTGCCGAGATGTTTTAAAAAATAAGCTTTCTTTTCCATGTTACAAATTTATAAACCTATATATTAATAACATTTACTATTTTGCAATTATTCTATAATCCATACCCATGTATGATTGCAGTTATTGGTAGCACCACCTTTATTTATGTCGAAATTTTGAACCGTTGTACCCTCTAACATGCCTGCACCTTTTCTTAGTTTCCTCCCGTCAATTTCTATAAACTTATCACTAGGTATTCCTTTAGGGCAATATTCATCTAATGACTTTTGTAATTGCTCAACAGTTATCTCTTTATTTCCGTAAGTTTCACGCATATGAATACAGAATGGTCGGGAACTTTCTACTAATGAATTTAGATACTTTCCTTTTTTCGGATTGTATTTTTGCTTGATAGTATTTTGAATAGCACCATCATAAACACTAAACAATCCTTTAGTTATTTGAGTAGCATATCTTTTTATCTCTTTAGGTAGTATTTTTTCAAGTATAGTTGAAGTTGAATTATAATCGGAGTTACTAAGTACATAAGGCTTTATTGTATTGCTTATATTTTCAGCTAAAATAGTTTCTAATCCTTGTCCGATAAGATTCTTTTTAAGATTTTCAGCAACATATTTAACGCTGTCTGATTTTCTTATATCGGATTCTATTGATGATAACTTTGAGTAGTAAGATATGTTTTGCTTTTCAATCTTTGCCGTTATTGACACCATATAATCATACAGTTTTTCAATACCTGACTCTTTAAGTTCTTTTAGGATTCTTTTATTTAGAATTGATAAATCTCTATTGACTTCTAATCCACCATCAACGGCAAACTCTTTTATAAGCCTGTTTATATTCTGATTAAACTTTTTGGCTATCTTTTCAATCCTATCTTGTAGGTCATTTTCAAGGTCATCATAATCCAGCATTTGGAGTTAAGTTTAACTGTGGTGTTATATATTTAGCTATTTCAGCTTCAAATTCATCATCTATATTTTCAACCTTTTTGCCACTAGCTAATAACTCTAAAAGTATATCTAATCCGTTATCGTGTATTATCTGCTCTCTTTGAGTAATGTCAGCACCATAAATAATTCGTGCATCTTTCAAGTCTGATGTTCCAAAAGTAATTAGCTTATCTTTTTTCATTATATAATCAACAATCGCTTTTGCCTCTTTATTCTCTTTCAAATCAGATAACAATAATTCACGAACTAATGCCTTAATAACGAAATTTGGCGAGCCGTTTGATTTTGCGTTTGATATTTGAAATAAAATATCTTCTCTATTTTTTACATCCCACGTTTGAGGTTTTTTAATTATAAGAGTAGATTTACCACCCTCTAAAAGTTGTTCAACAAAAGTTAGTATTGTTTCACATACTCTCAAATAATCTTCTACAATTGACGTTACAAGTGTTATTTTATTAAGCAAATCATATCTTTTAGATTCTGCTGCTTGATTTGTCATATTTTGTTCTAATGTCACGCATAATTCATTAGCAACAAATGTTTGATACTCTTTAAAGTTTGCGCTTATGTAGTTTAATGCCTCAATTGGTGGTACTACATAATTGATAGGTTGCGCCATTTGCTTACTGCTATCATCTAAGAAATTACCTGACATTTGATAAACAAAATCACCAAATGGATTTGTATCTTTCTGATAACCTGAACCATCGCAAACATTACATTTTGTCCTTTCCTCACCAAATCCACAATATCCATTTTCGCAACCGTGAGCCGTACATTTAGCCTGAAATTTGTACTTAATAGGATAATTGTTCCGTGCTTCTATTACTTGCTTATCTGACATTGTGCCTATCATATAACAAGCATAAGCAATAGCACCGTAATAATCCGATACATTGTATTCTACTAATTCACCGTTAATTGTTTCGCTCATAACCACACCACCAATTGCAACAAAAGGTGTCTGTCCTATCATGTGAGCATAGTAAGGATATGTATTATAAATTACTGTGCTTTCGTTAGGATTTAATTCAGGTATTGTTAAGTAGTAATTTTCTTTGTCGGACTCTAAATAGAACTCTTTTTTTAAGTCTTTCCCTTCGCTGTCTTTTGCATATACCCACTCACCTACAACTGCTTTAAAATGATTTTCATTCGTTTCTATCACGTCATCATAATAGATTCTTAAAATATCTAATTCAGGACTTTTATTTGAGTCATCGAAATAAGGTATTCCGTTTTGCTTATCATCTACATTTGTAAAGCCGTTATCAAATCGCTTTTCAAATTTCCAATTAACAATAGGAATTAAAACGCTGTTAGGGTCTTTCTGTCTTTCTGTTGACATATAAGAAAAAAGCCATTCACGAACCGAATAATATCTATCTTGTACAAAAAACTTTTTATCTGATAAAAACCTTTTCATTTCTACACTATCCGTAATAATCTGAATATCTGCTTTGTTTAACACTTGCAAATAATCATTCATAGCACGTCTAAATAAAGAAACTTGTACAGGATAGTAGTTATCCTCTCTGTATTCTAAAGTCCAATTGTCTTTGCTTTCTAATGGTCTACGTTTTTCAAGTATTTCTTTAGGCTTAGAGCCATTGAATACAACTTGTGACAATACAAATACCTCTCTCTTTTTTTCGAGAGAGGTATCATGTTTTGTTACTTTTTTGTTTTTAGCCATTATTTAGCGATTATAGTCCGCTACCTCCTGACGTGTTAGCCTGACCTTGAAATATAGCAGCAATTAAAGCAGCACTTGGTTTTATAATTGAATAGCACGTTTCTATCATGTCGATAGTAATCTCAAAATTCTTAGACATTAAACCGTTTTCAGGGTTATCATCCCATGAGGTTAACAAGTCCATTGCAAAACCTGGATTTGTTCCGCTTGTATATGCGTTTGTAAAGTATAAATTCCCATCGCAACCTAACCAAATTAAACGATAAGCATTAAACGAGTCATTCAACTGACACATAAAGTCTGCATCCGTAAATGTTTCGTTGTCGTACTTGTAAGTTTTAAAAGTAAGTGTAAGTGTTTTTTCTGTTATAACACGTTCTTTACATCCGATTTGTGCATCCGTTGTATTGGGTTTGCCAAAAGAACCTAATCCGTTTGGTGTTCTGATTAACGCACCCGCAGTTCCTCTAATGGTGTCCCATTCTGAAGAGGAGGTTAAAGAAGTTACAATTTGGTCGCATTTAATAAAGGCAAGTTGTGCTACACCTGCCTGACGTGTGTTTAATTGATTTTTACAATTTAAAAGCGATAAGTATTCACTTGGAAATTCCGTACCGCAAGGTGTGCATTCTGCCATTTCTTATATTTTATTATTTTTTAATGTTTGGTTTTCCTTATCGGGACTTGAAAAGTATTTTATTAGTTTTAATCCTTCTTCGTTTGTAAGTTGTCTTTTGACTGATATAAAGTGACCTATCCAGTCTAAACCTAACTTAGTTTCTTTTTTACCATTGAATTTATACTCATAAACGAGTGTTGGATTTATACTTTTTTTGAGTTTTAATAAAATACCTATATCCATTTCACAAATTTATCATTATATTTGTTTCAAACATTTACTATTTTGCAACAAATCGAAGTTATTAGAGAGTTAAAAATCCATCTTTCCTCTAAGCAGATTAAGAAATATAGGAGTACATATTCACGAATACAAAACGGTATTTATTGTTGGTACTTTCATCATTATTTAAATATGGCAAGGATTGAACTAATAGAGCAATTGGATAGCCTAATTAACCACGATTATATTGAATTGGATAGATTAAAGGATTTAGGATTATATGAAACTGTAAGGCTTAATTCAGTTCCTTATAAAATATCTTGCAGTACGTTTGAAATACAGATAAGAAAATACTATTCATTGAAAGAGAAAGCAATAGATAATATGCTTTTTGCTATCAATTTAATTGATTACAATTTAAATACAGAAAAATAATGTCAGAATTTTGCAATAAATATTTAGATAATAGTGAATTTATAAATGCGCTGAAAGATTTAGAACAAAAAAACATTGAAGATTTTAATTTAAAATATACTTCAAAAGGATTAAAACCGCCACTTAAAGAGGTTTATTTTGATGGTGATGCTGTGTACACAATTTACCCAAATGGTAGAATTGAAGTATATTATAGGCATAAATTTATCAACAACAGCACTTGCTAATAACAACCTCGCTACCAACTTCTATTAACTCAATTTTTGCGCTGAATTTTTTACCTTCAGGCTTTTTAGTCAACTTACTATCGGTATCTTGTTTGTAATAAAGGTTATCAATTATTATTGTGCTATGTAAAAACGCACGTTGCAATGTTGTAAAAAATGATTCCGTGTAAAGTCCTATACTAAATTCTTTTTTCTCTACTGAATAATCGAATACTAAAGATGTTTCACCATTGCTTAATGTATTTATTACACGTTCTTTTGAGTCATACGGTTGACTTGTGTAATATCCTTTTATGTAAACGTCATTAGTAAAAGGTAAATTTACATAGTCTAAGTTAGCGAAATTGCAATCATTAGTCCACTTAAAACGCATTAAGTTAGAATGTAAACAAGATTCACCGCTTATTGTTTCGTAAATTATAGATTCAAATGTATTGCTTGCTGTATCTATTAGTAATAGTTTCCATTTGCCACTTGTCATTAATCCATCAGACAAAGAGCCTGTATTCATTGTAATAAGTGAATTGTAAATATCGTTATATTCTTCTGTAAAAGGTACTGTCTGTGTTGTACACCCAACGGCTATTATAGTATCTAATTTTTCAATTGTTTGTATATTAATATTATTAAAGCAAAACCCACTTAACTCATCTTGAAATCCACATGCTAAATCTGTAAGTGTAAAATCAAAAATAAATGATTCGTTAATAGTAGTTTCGTAATTAAAGACAATGGTATTTGTTCCTTTTTTTACATCTGCATATACTGTATCTATCAATCCAAATATTGAATCTAAAACACTCAACCTCATTTCTATATTATCAAAAGACAAGTTATTTGTATAATTAACAGTTATTATTGTTCTTTTATTTGCAACAATAGGAGTAGGTAGAGTGAAAACTGAAGGGGAGCATGTTCCGCCTTGATTTTGATTTAACTCTGCTATACTAAAATAACATGCTAAATTATTGTATGGTAAAAAATTACTTAATCCAAATGTTGCGCTACCAACACCACTTGTTATAATAGTATTGTAGTATATATCGCCTGTCGTCACTTGAGTATTTTCAGGAAATCCATAAACGGTTATAGATATACCGCCATTGCTAATTGCAGATATACCAAAATCATTCATGTAATAATTAAATGCTTCAATATATTTGGGATAAACATTATCGTGGTGTTGTTCATATCTTACTAACCGAAAACTACCATATTCTATTAATTCATAATCATCTGAAATAACAGAAGATACACTTTGGAAAATATAACAATAAGCCTGACCTTCATAAAAAAATGAGAAAGAATTTATAAAATGATTTTCAACCGACAAATCTATATCAAAAGTAATTCCGTAATACTCACCTGTTCCCGAACCGCTACCCAAAGAACCTAATCCTACCCAAATCTTTTCCATAGGTAAAGCTATATTATTACCGTCAAAATTCTGATTTATCAAAGATGTTGGTGTAAATGCAACTTGAAACTTCTTTTCTGCCATTGCATCTATTTGAACAACATCACATGCATTTCCACATGCATTGTCTTTTTTTTCTGTTAACCATTGATATTTAGGAACGAAACTCATTTAGCTTAATTTTATATACCATACATCTGACGGTATCCCTGAAATTGTTACTGTAATTTGTGTTGGTGTTGGCATTGAATTATATACAGGCTGTACAGGTATAGTAATATACTCACTACCATCTTTGTAGTAAACATCTATTGTCGGTATATCTCCAAATACAACCCAATCCGATAAATTAAATACTTTAGTATCTGTACCTGAAATTGCATAGATTTTAGGCTTACAGCATTTGTTTATTGTTACATTTTCCACAGGTGTATATTCAGCATCTTTATAAACATCAACACGCATTGAAAAGCAATCGTATAAAGCAGAACCAACAGCATAAGTAAACGGAGTGCCGTCTGGATTAATCATTCTCCAATAAATTAGTTGATTTTCAGGAAATATGGTTAAATCTAATTCGACATCTTCGCCTGCAACGCCTGTAATAGAATACTTAAATCTAAACTGTGTTTCAAATTGTATCTTATGCGTTCCGTTTTGCTCAAATGAAAAAGGTAATGTAATTGTATCGCATGAATCGAAACAACCTAAATCGTATGTATTTGTACAGCAGTTCATATTATGCTATTTTTCTAAAAATTAAAAGTCCGTTACTTACTACCGAAATCAAAACAAACAAAGGTAGGCAATAAGTAAAAATTAAAAACGTTAATACACCTATCCAAACCATTGTACACGTCTGACATAAACCTAATGGCTTTCCTATCCACTTATTTTCAATTATCTTATACCACCAATGCAATATCATACCTTCATCTAAACAAAGGAAATAAAGCAACCCAAACACCGCAGACGTTTCAGCTACAAAAATGATATTTACAATTTCTAACATTGACATACTAAACCATCACAATCGTTATAAAAATCCTCAATAGAATCGAATGTTATTTTTAACAAACAAGCATCCTTTATACTTAAATTCTCTTCAGTTTTAACCGTTACAAAATCTGACTTAATACTTTTAATCGTTATTGACTTTTGATTAAGTTGACTTAAAACAGTTTTACGCACCGAATCCAAAGTATATTTATTTACAAAATCAAAGTAAACAAATGCATACTCTTTTGTTATCTTGTATTCGTATTCATCACATTCTAAACGTACAGACTTTGTTGCTGTTTCAAATCCTGTTTCACGAATATACGCACCGTGACTATTAAACTCCACTTCTTTAAATGGCTGACAATCTCCAATAATTAACTTATTATCTAAGAATTTAGCGACTCCCTGAACTTCAAATGGTAATTCTAAGTTAAACATTTCCGAAAGCCTTTTTTAATTCACCAACAATCTTTTTACCTACAAATGACATAGCCTTTTTCTGTTCCTGAATAGATGCGTAAAATACTTTTTTACCTCTTCTTTTCTCAAATCCACGCCCTTTATTCTGTGATAGCAAATTAGCAAACTTAACTTGATATACTCCACTACCTATTTTAGTAGTTAAACCGCTTTTAGCTAACTCAAAACTATATTGTAAATCTATCTCGGCTGTCTGTCTGCCTTGTATCTGTCTTAACTCTTTGTAACCACCATCTAAAACAAATAAATGTTTACCTTTTACAGTTCGCCACTTCCCATCCTCTTTTTTCTTTTGCGCCTCAAAGAAAGTATTTGCACCGCCTTTATTAATGAAAGATTTTGCACCAATTAAAGTTGGCTTAGTCGAGTATTGTCCTAATTTACCACCGCTTGTATCTTCATGTTCACCAAAAACCCTTGTTTTAATATCAGCTAATAGATTAAACGTTGCAGATTCAAAAGTATCTGCAATAAGATTATCGAAATTACCGATAAAAAGGTTTAATTTATCTGCCTGTTGTTGTGGTGTCAATTCCTAACTACTTTTATAGATGATATACTAACATTCTTTACAATCGGCTTAACGTTGCTCTTTACAACAATCTTAGGTGCTACCGTTTTTTTATTACATGATGAACAAGCCATAATATTTTCTTTTAAGGTTTCTGTCCTACATAACCCCATCCTGAAGTTTTACACTCCATACAGCATTTGCATGTAGGTTTTGGAATATTTAATTTATTTAATGATATTTGATATTGACCTTCAGCTTTTCCTTGACCTTCAGAATCTACAATGCTTCTATAATCAGAATCATAGTAAACCATTAAAGGAATAACCTTATCAGCACTCGAATTGACGTAATTGGAAAAAACATCAGTAGTATATACTTTAAACCAGTACTTACCTAAAATCTTGTTTATTACAATCGGTGCTATTAAATCAACATACTTACATAAATGTACTTCTTTTGAACATCTTACTTGAAACGTGAATACAAAAGGATAATCATTGTAATCATCTGAATAAGTGTACCATTGTACGCCCTCACATCTACATTCATTAGATGCTTTATTTTTATAGATTTCACCTTCAGTAATAATACGCAACTTAAACACATCTGAAACAAACGAGTTAATGTTTATAGTCACTGCATCTCCATCACTCGGTGTATCTGAATATAATTCCGTTGTTTCTGTTCCTTGAATAAGTTGTATTGTTGTTTCTCCACCTGTTTTAACGTAAAATGTAAGAGATGATAAATAAAATTCACCTAATTCACAATCATCTTCTTTTGTTAGCGTTACTGTTTTTGTTCCTGTAAAGTCGTTTACACTTTCTGACATTCCATAAGTAACATCATTTAGTATTTTATTAGCCTGCATCCCATCGAATGTAATATCATTAAAAGTTTCTTTCCAGCTTTGAGAAATGATAGTGTCAAGCATAGCCTTAGCATTGGTAAATTTATCATCATTTACCTTTGATGCTGAATTTAAAGATATTCCGTAATCATCTAAGTAATACCTAAACGATTTATTACAATCTTTGTAGCCTATTATATTTTTGGTGCAATCCATATTAGTAAAAAAATAACGTGAGGTTCAAATTTTAAGGCTTGACTCCCTCACGGGTATTTAAAAGAAAACCTATTGCAAATTTATTATATAAAGAGTTTGTAACGTTTACTTTTTTGCATTAAAAAACCGCCACTTAGGCGTGGCGGTCAAACGTAATATAAAAACTATGAAAAATAAGACTTCGCAATATTACACAATCTTTTTTAATTATGCAAATGTTCTATTATTTAGATTGATTCTAAATTAATCATATATGATACACATTCGGAACTTATTGTTTATGTTTGCAGTTAAAAAGATATGAAACAAATTAAAGGTCAATACGGTGATATTAGAACTTTAAAAAAAGAC